>ENA-UPSY01002409-UPSY01002409.1-human-gut-metagenome-genome-assembly--contig:-NODE-2409-length-16048-cov-4.865381_pt1 | contig 16048 bp, 28 predicted proteins | sample MGYA00250044_ERZ773365 | MGnify/ENA primary metagenome ERZ773365 (study PRJEB29103, sample SAMN06111932) | human gut metagenome | biome: human gut; feature: ankylosing spondylitis patient; material...
CTAAGAACCTTTTCCGATTTTTTTATGTCCGACTCCGTTTGGCGAATAAGCTCTTCGAGTTTATCCGCTTTATATGGTTGCTGAGAAAGCCACCATTTTATGTATTTTTCTTTATATACGGATTCGTTTTCTAAAATATCTTTTTTGCTTCCGGTTGTTTTTATTCCGAACTCACGAAATAGACTATAATCATTATGCACTCTTGCAAAATGAAGAGCTTTCTTCCACGGCTCGATTTCCCTGGCATAGAGATAGCTGCTTCGATTGTTTCCGAAACTCCAACAAAGCGAAACGTAAGTGTCGGAATCTTTTATTCGGTGAAACTCCTCACGGCTAATCCAACGCTTTTCGTTGGCATACTTTCCGTGGATAGCGTCCATGAACAACTGCGGCGCATCACCGATGTCATTCGCGACAATGCGGTTCCATTTTCCAGACAGTATCGCGGCATGGGTAACGGCACAGCCACCAGCAAACAGGTCGATCAGTGTGTCCCCAGAGGGGAGATTGGAGATAATCCACTGTGCAATTTTGTTCTTGCTCCCTTGATACGGAACGCCATATTTCATAGTGAATCCCTCCTTTCTGGCAAAACAAAAAGCCTGAAACCGCTCAAGTTATACACTCGTGCCATTTCAAGCCAAATTCAAAATAAGCGGAACCTTGCATTCCACCGCATATCAATTTCGCCAGGAGGCTCAAGAGATAAGGTTCCGCTGCATCCAGAACTTTCGCGGCTGGATGCCCCGCTATTCGCGCCGCCCCCTCATAGGGTGCGCGCCTGGCATTCCCGGAAGGGACCGAGCCTTCAGCCTTCGGTTTTGGAGACCGATGCTCTACCAATTGAGCTACGGGAATTTATAGAATGCCGCTTGCAGGATTTGAACCTGCAACCAAACGGTTATGAGCCGTCAGCTCTTCCGGTTGAGCTAAAGCGACATAAAAACGGCGGCCTTTTGCAGTTGCTTGAAAAGCCGCCGTAAATTTTTAAGTGATCTCGTACCTAATGATGTCAGTAAGTGTTCGCCGAATAGCAGGTCGGTCGCGCCTTAGATACAGCCGGTTCCTCCGATCTCTGCCCGCGGCTCACGATGCCGCATCTTATGACAGGTCTTCTTTACAAAGCGGCAGCGGGAATGCCGCCGCATCATTACGATTTTCTTGTTTTTCCGCATCCAGAACATAGACTTCGTTCGGAAGAGGTCAGAAAGGATGCAGCCCAATGTTTTCATCACGTCAATCGTTTTGTAAATGGTTTCGATCAGGTTCTCCATAACGTTCCCCATGATTGTGCAGCTCCTTTCTTTTTTGAAATGTGTCCACTGTGGACACCCCGCCGGGTGGATGTGATATCTTGTTCGTCATGCGCCGCTGGGTTTTGAAGCGGACGGCGCTGGTCCCATTGAGTGCGGTAAGGTTCGACCGCTCTATGATTCCCGCCGGGAAGTCCGAATCCACAATGAGCGGTTTCTTGGGCTTTCACCCAATAACCGCATTTTGATTATAGCACATTAAAAATGCGCAATCCGGTCAAATCGTGCATTTCGGTCATTTCGGTCATTTCGTGCGTTTTGCTGCAATCCGTGCATTTCGTGCACGGGAATTACGATGCTGCGAGAAACGCGCTTTTGAAAGTATGACTTATTTGAACTGAATTTGCCTGTTTTACTTGAATACTTTGAAATATTTTTTAGATTTCTTCTGAAATTGTGCTGATAGCATTGTTCATCCACGTTACCAGCGCATAGGCCGCGTGTTGAATCTTTCTCTTCAGCTTGATAGGTTCCTGATCCAGAAGAGGTGAGCCATCATCGTTGTTTCGCCACCACAGCCGGTTCCAATTCGGGCAGGATGGATTTTCGCAGTCGTAGTAATGGGCAGAGGGTCCTTTCCATGTTGGTTCTAACCAATCGTGGTACTTCCGGAACTTGCACCCCGCACACGGGTTTGCAGGCTCTTCCTCTTTTGCTACTTTCCGCCTCCACTCTTCGACTGTGAGCGTTTTGACCTGTTTGATTTTATCTTTTGGATGGTCTTTGAGCCAGATGGGGCAGGTGCGGTCTTCACAGAATTGCTCAACAACTTCACCATCCGCATATAACGACGTAAGATTTGAGCAGCCTTTGCATGGATCAGAAGAATCTTTGCACATCTCGTAGTGCAGTGGGTTTATCGTGTCAGAATTTTTTCTTCTTTCAAGGTCATCTTTTCTCATAGTCTCAATATAGGCGTATTGGGAAGAATCCAGATAATCCTTTACTTCTCGATCTAATCCTGCCGCTCGAATTTGGTCCACAGTAATCAGGCCGCACTTCAAATCACTTGCAAGCCGTCGGAAGCCTTCATCTGTCATTATTGGTCTCCTTTAGATGCTCTGGATTTCTCTGGATTTCATTTATCGGGAGTCCGCAATTAGGGCAATATAAAAGTTGAGTTGTTCCGTTACTGTTCATGGAATATATTAGATTATCATCTCTATGATACCACGCTATTGTAGAGCACCCGAAGGACACATATCCGCCAAGTTCTTCCAAAGCGTCTTTAGATTGTCTAATAAAATCACACACAGGACAATTTTTCATTTGCCTTACCTCACATTCTTCTTAATCCACCGATCCACTCGGCTTCGAATGGCTTCAGGACCAACATCCATTCCCTTCTCCATAAGCTCGACTGCCACGATCTGCGGCTTTTTGCCTTCCGTGCAGACTGCCGTGAGCAGCGCCCGCAGCTCGCAGTCATCGCAGCTCTCAATAAGGCTCAGACCATACATGTACTTTTTCCGCTGCTGGACGTTGGTCCGCTTGAGCCGCTTGATCTCATCTTCCCGCCGGGTGAAGGAAATGTCCGTTCCGGTCACGGTCGCGTGACTCAGGATGCAGGCGTTCCCCTCACCGCTGGAAGACTTGACCACATCGGAGGCGCTCTGCGGGCCGTCAGCCTGTATTGCTTCGAGCTGTTCAATGCGCCGCTGACGTTTTTCGATGTCGTAAGGGATAGCATACAATTTCCGAAATTCTCGTGGCGTCAGCGGCTCCATTGTGGTTCCTCCTTAGTTTTTATAAAAATTATCTATCCCCACTGCTCAGACATGGCTTTTGCAATGCCGGAAAATGTTTTGCTTCGCTGTTTCGCTGTTCTATGGCCACTTTGAGACCATGCGTCTTTTCGTTTCACCGCACGATGATCTGACGACGAGACCCATTTCGACGTAGGTATAACGATATCTGTGGCGAACAGTCCCGGAATGTTTTTCAGCCATAAGCACGTCGTTTTCATGTATTCCTCTCCGAACATATACGGCTGAATGATCTGGCTGTATTCTGGCAATCCAAAGATTCTCATTGGTATCGGATTTTCTATTGCTATTTTATCCACCGGGGCATTCCAGAACTTCATGAAAAAATCTCGTGCATCGCATCCTTTTTTATATCGCTCTGCTTGAATTTTGCCGTCAATCACTAACCTATTTCCGCCGGCTTTTGTCAAATAAGTGCAAGGCGGGTGCGCAATGAGCAAATCCCATTTCCCGATGTCATGCTCTACGCCGTCCATCGTCACGATTTGCCCCCCCTCAATAGCCTTGAGCGCATCTCCAAGAATGTGCCATTCAGGATGCCCTCCTGATGGTTCCTGAATGTCGCAAGAGTAGGCTTCGTGATTTTTTGCACGAAACGCTTTGCAAACTTCCTGCGATTCCTCGCAAGCGATAAGGACTTTCATGGTTCTGCCTCACTTATTTCAGGTTCAGGTATCGGACAAGACTTTCGACTGCTTCCTCGTAAGTTTCCCAGCCGGATGTGAAAAACTCGTAATCTTGCAGTATGATCGCATATCGTTTATGCTCATCCTTCTGCTTATCTTCCATGCGGTACAGTTCCGCCCCGCCGGGGAGAGAATGCTTGTAAAAATACAGCCGATAAATAAACAGATTGCGGTCTAAGGTCCATAAGGCCTTTTGGCTCAATTCTTTTTCCGCCAGCTTGCGCAGTGTGTCCTTCCCACGGGATTCTTCGGGTTTCTCTGGCATGCCATGGCTTGCCGTGGCTTCTTTGGCTTTTTTGTGGGCTTCTTCTACTGCCAACCGGCACTCTAGCGGAAGATTCCATTCGTCATAATCAGGATTCTGCGGTACCGTTACCGAAGACTCTGGTTTGCAGTCGAACACGACCGGCTTTTCGTTCACCGGTTTATCTGGTTTCGGGGCTTTGGCTGCTTCCTGCTGCGCCATCCGCGCCGCAATAATCTCTTGTGCCCGACGATATGCGCCCATCAGGGTGATTTCCCCGGCCTGAAGCTCCCGCTTGGTATCATCGCCGCAGTTTTCCGAGATCGCGTTTAGCCGGGCCGCTGCACCAGTGCTCAAGCCCAGGATCCTGCACAGCTCATCACGGACCTTTCCGCTCAGCCCACCGAGGCTTTTTCGCCTCGTTAAAATCTCCTTGAGCGTCTCATACTGCGCCAGCCGTTCACCGTCCGTCAGGTCGCGGGCGGTAGCGTTGGCCGTGATGAGCGCGATCTTCTCGTCATCGTCATGCTTGAGCTTGAGGATGACGCAGGGAAGAGCCTCAAACCGTGTATCTCCCTCTTTGGCCAGCTCCTCGCAGGCGGTCAACCGCCGCTCTCCGCCGATCAGCTTGTAATTGCCACCATCCAGCTTCACCACTTCCAGCGGCTGGCGGATGCCGTTGGTCTTGATATCCTCTTTAAGCCGGGACACGTCCCCGATGCGATAGATCTTCCGGTTGTCCGGGTTGATGATGATGTTTTTGCGGTCGATCATGACCACTTTCAGCGGCGGCTCCCCCGCCGGGGTGGACGGCTGTGCGTCCAGAAGGCTATGTACTAATCCGGTGCTCATTCTGTCGCATCCTCCATTTTTTTGCCGCAAACCGGGCAATAGTTCCAAATATACCGGAGATATTCGCTTTCCGACATACTCGCATGACAATTCGAGCACCTGACGACAGGCTCCGTCGTTCTTCTGTCCGGGCTAACCCATGCCAAATATTTGGCATATTCCCATTTTGCAGTAGAGGCTTCGCCCAGTTTTGGATAGAAATCTTCGAGTCTCAGATTTAACGCTTCTGAAATTTTAGCCACCGTTTCAAATTTTGGGGTTATTTTTCCTGATTCATATTTTCGTATTGCGGAACCATCCATTCCGCATCTTGTGCCAAGTTCCAACTGGGTTATGCCCTGCTTTTTTCTTTCTATTCGAATAAGCTCACCAATCGTTTTCATTTTTGTCCCTCCGCTATCTCCATCACTCTCTCCGCCAGCGTCTTATACTGCTCGGCAGGCTTGCACTTGGGTGAAAACTTGTACAGCGGCTCATGTGCCGATTTTGCCTCTTTTACCCGGACGCTGTTGTTGATGCGCATCACGCTGCCGTCCTCGTTCCGAAAAGCCGGAATGTCGAGATGGGTGATCTGATTGATGGCCTGCGTCGAATACAGACACCGGTCATACTTGGTGGCCAGCACACCCATCACGGCAAGCTGGTGGTTGTATCCGTGCTGGATGTCCCGCACCTGATCCATGATCTCGGCCAGCCCATCCAGCGCCCACTCGTCGCAATCCACCGGGATGATGACGTAATCCGCAGCAACCAGAGCGTTGATGGTGGCCATGTCGATGTCGGGTGGGCAGTCGAAAATGCAGTAATCGTAATCGTTTCGCAGCGGTTCGAGGGCGTTCTTCAGCCGGTCGGCCTGCGGACGCCGGACGTCGAACATCACGTTTTTGTTGGCCAGCAGCATGCTCATGTTGCTGGGTGCAATGTCAACGCCGTCAAAATCGGTCTGCTGGATCACGTCGGGCAGCTTGACTCTGAGTTCCAGCACATCGCCCATCGTGTCTGCCGTGTCCGAAAACCGCTTGAAAAATTTGCTTGTGTTGGCCTGCTTGTCCAGATCCATGACCAGCACCCGCCGGGAATGGATGCCCGCCAGGATGCAGGACAGGTTGCAGGCGGTGACGGACTTTCCGACGCCGCCCTTGAGATTGATGATCGCGATCTTAGCCATATTTCTCATTGTGGGTTCCTCCGTTTTTGTTCTATCCGCACTTCCGGGCGAGTGACCGCCGGTGTGCAGCGTTTTTCAGAAAATCGTTCCCGCTGGGTTCGGGCCGGTCCACTGTCTTTCTCAGCTTCGGCGCACCGCCCCAGCTCTTCGGGTGGTCCAGGACGCTCCATCCAGCCTCGATGCTCTGCATGATGCTGGCGATCATGTACTCTGTGCGTTTTGTTGTTTTTGATTCATTCGCCAGCTGGGTGAGCTTGTCGCACACAGCTCGTGCAGCCTGGGCGTCCCACACCTTGCCCCGCCGGGATGCCCGGTATACGTCGAACCGGGTCAGAGCCTCCAGTAGAGGCTTGTCCGTTCCGGCATACTCCGCGAAAACATCCTTCGGGGTAGGTTCGCCCCCTTGTGCGCCTCGCGCGCACGAAGGAGTAGTATACCCAGTAGTATACCCAGTAGTATTACTGGGTGGCGTTTTGCCACTACCCCCCGTGGCGTTTTGCCACTGGTCCCCGTCGCATTTTGCCACTAGTGGCATTTTGCGACTAGTGGCGTTTTGCCACTGGTCAGGCGGGTGAGATTCCGCCGGATTTTCGGGTGCATCGTCCTTGCTTTCGACCGTTTTCTGGACCTCTTCGGGCACCTCGGCAACGTACCGGTTGACCATCTGACCGGCCACAAGTTCCTGCCGTTTTGTGAGGAGGCCTTTGCTTTCCAGCCGCTTGAGAACCCGGATTATTGTTGCACGGTCGGCTCCCAGCCACCGGGAAAGATAGCTGAAGCTGCCCTTGTACTCGCTCTCGCCGTCCTGGCTGAAGCCATAGATCAGCGCGTAAGCCAGCAGCTCGTTGCCCTTGAGCTTGTACTTATCGACCATCCAGTCAAGGATCATAATATAGCTCTGTTTTTTGGTAGTGTTTTTCACAAGTTACCCCCCCCCCAAGAGGGTCAGAACGGCAGGTCATCATTGTCGTCGATCACAGCGAAATCGTCAGCGGAGCCTTGAGAATATGCTGGTGCGGGCTCTCGGTAGCCTTTGGGCGGTGCCTCGCCGCCGTCATCCACGGCCTGCCCGCCGGGCTTCTTGCTGGGTCCGGCAAAGCTGATATGGTTCGCCACGACCTCCACAGCCGTGCGGCTGTTACCCTGCTTGTCCTTGTAATTCCGGCTCTGCAATGCGCCGTCCACGGCGATCATGCTGCCCTTCTGGAAATACTTACAGACAAAATCAGCCCCCTGCCGCCAGACTACGATGTCGATAAAATCCGCCTGCCGCTCTTGCCCCTGAGAGACAAAGTTCCGGTCGCAGGCGATACGGAAGCTGCACACGTTGGTGCCGTTGGCGGTGGTGCGCAGTTCAGGATCTGCGACGAGCCGCCCCATGATCGCTACAATGTTGAGCATTTCAGATAGTCCTTTCCAATTTCCGCCATCCAGCGGTCGTGCCCATAGAGGTCCTCAAAATCCTGCTGGGCCTGCTTTTTGAGGTCGAGCCGAAGATGGTGGTCAAAATGGGCACTGTATCCCGGCTCGTTGTGGTGCCGGTGGCACAGCCAGACCTTCAGGCCATACTTTTCGGCCATCGGCCGCAGCGGGCCGTTGAGCACATGGTGTTCTTCCAGCATGTCCACGGTGGACACGTTGTACTTCATCCGGCAGACATAACACTCCCGCCGGGTCTGCATGATGGATATAGCCATTACCTCGGCACCTCCTGCCATTCCTGCCAATATCGTGTTACATTCGGGTCGTTGACCCCCATCTCGGCCAGACGGTCAAAAATGCCGTCAATAAAGGCCGTCATCTGAGCGGTGGAAAAGCTGCTGGAACCCATCGACGCCTTGACAGTGCAGCGGTTGTTGTCCAGCAGCTCTACCACATATACCAGCCGGTATGCCTTGCGCAGGATGGGCACAGCGGCCACCGGAAGCTCCAGAAAGTCATATTCGAGGCCGTATTCTTCGAGCATCTCGATATAGCAGGCTTCCGGTGTGGTGCCGCCCGCTTTCCCTGCGTTGTACGTGTCGGCCATGATGGTGAGCAGCGCCCACATCATGCGGTTCTGTTCCAGCGATCGTTTTTTCCGCTGCCGCTCCACGGTGAGCGTCAACCGCAGCGGAGAGCCATGTGCCAGATCGTCCAGCTTTTGGCGGATCTGTGTTTTCACAAATTCCGCCGAGTTTTCCACAACGATCTGCTGCCGGGCTGGGTCATAGACGACCGGGATGCTCCCTACAACGTCGCCTCGTCCCATAAGACTTTCTTTCCGCTGGCCAGTGCAAACTGCACCATGTGGACGTGTCCGTCTTCAGCACGGGCGAAACGGTCAACCGTGAGCTTTTCCGCCGCGCGCCATACGCCGTGCTGGTCCTTCACCACCGGGACCTGCTCGCTCTTCAGGGCGATGGGCTTCAGGTCCATCACGTCCTCTGCGACGCCGAACAGTGCCGCCGCGCGGAGAAAACTGGTGTTCTCCTGCATCCGGTCCACATCGGCGGAGGGCAGGCACATCGGCCCGGCGTCCTTCCGCACCGGAAGACCATTGACAGGGGAGAGCACTTCGAGCTGGCATCTCCACCAATTTTTGGTGTAGTAGTACGAGTCGCCCCAACCCAGCGGGCCGTATGTCTCGTTGAGGATGTCCCGCACGGCAGACTCCTTCGGGAGCACCACAACGCGGATTCCATCCTCGCAGGCAGCAATAACGCGCACCACGCACTCCTCCGGCTTGATCTCGCGGGCTTTCGGACCCTTGACCGGGAAACTGATAGGCTCAGACAAAACCCCGCCAGAAACGCCCGCAGACGGCCCACGCCGCCGGGAGTTGGTTTTCGTTGGCATCTTGACCGTCCTTTCAGAGCATCACTTCGCCGACCGTGGGTTCGTGCACAACGTCCTCCGCGTCATCAGGGGCATCCGGGTTGTAAGAGTACACCAGCAGCCGGATGTCTTTCTCGACCAGAGAGCAACAGTAGGAGCAGGCGTCCCGCGTTTCCTGCACGGTGAGGACCGCCTGCGACTTGTCCAGCGGACCGTTCAGCAACATGTTGTACATGGCCCGGCCCATCTGCTTGGCGTCGCGGCTATACTCGCGCCGAAACGTGTGGGGTTCGTTCGATCTGCATTTTTCACAGCTCATTTTTCAATACCTCGTTTCTTAAAAAATATTTTGAGCTTTCGCGCTGGCAGCGGCTCTTGTTTTACCTCCTGCCGCCATTGGAAGGCTGTCTATGTTCCAGCAGTCACCGATCCTATTCCGACTTTGCGTTTAACTCTTCGTCCTCCTTAGTAAGCCCCAAATTCCTGATCGAGAAGAGTGTCGAGCCGGATGGTGTTTCCCTTGCCTTTGCCATCGGCACCGGACATATTGGACCACCCATCCGGGTAGCGTTTGCGGACGTACCGCGCCGGGATGCCCATGCACACGCTGACTTGTTCCAGCGTCAGCCGGATGCAGCCATATCGGCCAAAAATAGCAGCATAGCTCTCGTGCCACGCTTCGGTTCGGTTAGATTTCGCCACGGTCTTTCAACTCCTTCTGTCTGCGTTCAAATAGCACCTGCTGGCCGTAAGTGCGGCCAGCCGCTTTCGCGCGGGCATTGACAGCCCGGATGCTGTTCTCTGCGGTCGGCTTCGGAGGGTGCGGGAACGCCTTTCGAAGTTCCTGCTCAACTCTCATCTGAGCCTCCCACTCTTTCCATTCGGCCCGCTTGGCACGTTCGGCGTTGCGGGCCTTCTCCGCGCTGCGCTTGGCCAGACACGCCGGGCAGAACCGGCGCATTGCACCGACATTCTCCATCACGGCCCCGCAGTCCTCGCAGATGCGGGTGTACACTGAAGTACCCATATCACTTCGCCATCCTTTCCATCCGCCGCCGCTGCGCCGCCCGCCGCCGGGCGTTGTCAGCGCGCTTGTATGCGTCCCACCGGGCCAGCAGATACGGCGCACCGGCCACGATCGGTGCCAGCAGAAACAGCAGGAACAGCGTCTCGGTCATCTGGGCGTGATAAGCATCGCGCCCCAGCAGGACCAACAGGTCCGCGAAAATGTAACAGGTCATAACAGCAATGCACCTCCGATTCGATAGGCCAGGGCCAGAACCACAAGCAGATAGGCGACCCAGCCCAGCAAAACCTTCTTCTGGGGGCGGGAAGCACCCACGATCACAAAAATTCCGAGGCATCCGCCCACGACAAAACACATAAAACAGGCAAATATCGCACTCCTTGTCATTTTGTCACCTCATCCCAAGCGCCTGCTCGATTCCCACACGGGGGTTGTCGTTGGTATAACAGCCGCACATGTATTTCCGGACGGTGCTCTCGCTGTATCCGGTCTTCTCGGCCAACACGGTGTAATTCTTCACACCGAGAATCTTCATCCGCTTCCGGACCTCGCATTCCCATTCCGGCGTCACTGTTGTCTGCAAATTTTCCACCTCGCTTGTGAATAATTGTTCGTATTTTAGCTACAAAAAACATTGCCAAGCGGGTGCAATCGGGTTATAATAGATTTGCGGAATCAATTACACTCGATCACATGCGCCCAAAATCTCGGCAATGTGTGACCGTCCCCCACGGTCAAGATGGGGGCGGTATACGCAAAAACGAGGTACGGCGTTTTTGCGGTCGTTTCGGGTCTATGGCTGAGGCCCGTCGCGCGGTAGGGGCATCTGAAGCGCAAAGCAGCATTCAGGAGGAACCCATGAGCACTCAAGCGGTCTGAGATGGGGTCTCGCTCTTGAGTACGGTATTATTATAACTCTCCAAAACTCTCAAGTAAAGAGAAAAAGAGAGTTTTTGAGAGTTTTGGAGATGTGCACAAAAAAGGAGGTGAGATTTTGTTTTACAAAAACTATTTAATGTACTGTCAAAAAGTCGGAAAATCCAAAACCGCTGTGGCGAAGCAAATAGGAGTGACATCGAAATCGGTGACAGGATGGCAAAATGGTTCAATTCCTAGAAATGGCACCCTAAAGAAATTGGCGGACTATTTTGGAGTGACAGTTGATGATCTTTTAGCCGACAATAAAAAAGAGCCCGCCGGGCAAGGCGAGCTCGATGATGATATGAAAGAATTTATAGAGTTGGCTCAAATGATGACACCTGAAGAAAGAAGCGCTATTATGACGCTCATGAAATCCAAAGAGAAAAATTCAGTCAATGACTGAGTCTTTTTTTGCTTGAATTTCCCTCATGATCTCCAGGGCCTCTGGAATCAGGTTTGGATGTTCTTGAAAATAAGCTAAGAATTCTTCAGCTGTCATCCGTAACACTCCTTTAAGTTGTATTTCATGGCTTTATATTACAACCATGATGATGAAAAATCAAGAGAACGGAGAAAGAATCATGAAACTTGTGAAAATAGGCAAAACTATGGTTGCCGGTTTGTGCATTGCGGCAACTTTGACCGGTGCTGCTTTGCCTACAATGGCACTCAGCCCCGCCGGGTACACCTCGCTGGCGCAGTTGGAGGAAGAAAACGAGGCCACTACTCCGGAACAGGTGGAAGCACAGATAAATCAGATCGGGCCGATCACGTTGGAAAGCGCCACGGCAATTGCAAACGCACAGGGTGCTTATAATTCTCTTCCGGACGAGTGGAAAGCCATGGTTTCCAATTATGAAACGTTGAAGCTCGCCACCGAGGAATTGGAAGATTTGCAAGTTGAAAATTTGACTGAAAAACTAAGTAAAAATCTTTACAAAGAGCATGATGATGTAGAGAACTTTGATATTTATTATTGGAGCAAATGGCCTTTGTCAACGCAAACAACTTTTATTCTTCCGTATTTTTGCGTAAAAAATGATGAAATTCAGCCAATTCGGCTGATATACACTTATTACGGAGGAAACTGGATTTTCTGGAATAGCATTGTTTACTCCGTGGATGGAGAAGTTTACAAAAAGTATTTCAATACAGAGTCCAGTCAAAAAGTTCTGAAAGAAATTGGATCAAATTATACCACCGTTTGGGAAGTCCGCGACGAAATAGCCGACCCGGTGGAAATTGAGATGCTAAAAAAATCAGTTTCAGCCAAAAAAGCTGTTTATCGTTTTAAGGGTTCGGATTCCCAATACGATTACCAAATGAGCAGTTATCAAAACGACCGCGAAGCAATCACAAAGGTTTTAGATGCTTATGAAAGTTTGATGGCCGTATCTCCGAATGTTCAAAAACGTGTTTTGGAAAACCTCGAATCGCATAAATTAGGAAGCAAATTTGTAAAAATTGCTTATTAACAAAGAGAAGAGGACAAGTTATGGCAAATTCATGCCCTGTTTGCGGTGGAAAAATGGGCCTGTTGAATCGGGAAAGAAGCGCGGACGGATTGATCTGTGCCAGCTGCATGAACTTTTTCTATTCGAAAGTCGGGTTTCAGGCGTCCAAATTTTCGACAAAAGAGTTGGCTGATTTTTGGGCAGTCCAGGAAAAACGCCGGAAACAGTTTAAGGAAACAGATTCTCTTTATGATGCAGATTCACTTTATGTTTCTGTGGACGACGAAAACGGACTCTTTTATTTTGGTCGTCGAAGCGGAGACAAAGGCCCTCGCATGATCTACGCCTTTGACGAAGTATCCGGTTACGAGTCAGATTCGGAAGATTTCACCGTCACGCAGACCAAAGGCGGAATCGGTCGTGCCGTGGTCGGCGCAGCCATTGCCGGCCCAGTTGGCGCGATCGTGGGAGCATCTACAGCAAAAACAGAGACTCGAAAAGGTAAGGGCAAGGAAAATATAACGATTTCTTTTGAGCTTCCTTTTGGCAAAAAGACTCTGTCAGCGCAGACGTATCCCGCCGGGATGACCGCTCTGCTGAAGGCCTGCATGGAAAAGAAATCACAGACACAATCTGCATACGGACGTGCCAACAGCGTTGCGGATGAACTTTTGAAGTTTAAGCAGCTCTTGGATATGGGTGCGATTACGGAAGAAGAATATAATGCGAAAAAGTCGCAACTCCTAGAAAAAAGCTTGTGAAGGTGTCCACAGTGGACACAAAATCATTCCCCGCCGCCGGGCTGACGACGGGGAACGCGAGGATTAAGTGAGGGGATTTCGGAATGCCAATTCAATTATTTTCAACCATAGCTTAGCATTCCAGCGTTCCCGTTCACTTGCTGGAACAGCAGCAGGAAGCGAGCATTCCGGAAAAGGGATCAATGCTTTTGGCATACACCTTTTTCACGTCGATTTCTTCCAAATTGATTTTTGCATTGGAAGAAAGTTCGTTCGCAACGGCCTGCATGATCTCAATGCGGGATTTCAGATCAGCGACGGTCCCGCCGTTGACTTCCAGCTGCTTCAGCCAGCCTTCAACGTCTGCGAGCGCCAGATAGTAATCGGCGTTCTCTTTTGTGGGGTAACTTGTGTAGTCCATAATAAAACCTCCTATAAAATTATGTTCCAAGGCGAAACCCGCCTGGAAAACAGGGTCACAGCTCGACGACACGGCCATTGATGCAATCCAGCCGGTCGCCGGGGTCAATGCCGGAGTCAGCGTCGTCTTTGGCCTGCTGGGCAATGCGCAGCAGCTCGCCGTAGACGTCCGGATCAGCGGCATAATTGGATAGCGTGTACACAAGATTGAGTGTGCGGTTTCGGACGTAGTCCAGCAACATGGTATCAGTTGGCATAGTCATTCCTCCCACGGGGCCCGGACGCGATCCGGGTCTTTTGGTTTTGATGCGGGCATCCCGTCGATGATCTCCATATCGTCGGGTACATACATAATTACAGCCATAATTTTTTACCTCCTACGATGGAAATTTTTTACATAATTGTTATATCATAGGAGATGGTAAAAAATCTATACGCAATATCGTGTCGAATCGGTAAAAAAGGAGGCAATTATGAACGAGTATGACTTGCAAGTGGCAAAGGCGCTCGAAATGGCAAGGACAAAAGCCGGACTCAGCCAGGAAAAGCTAGCAAAACGGCTTGGGATCAGCAAGCCGACCGTGGCCAGCAGGGAGCGGGGAACGTCTCCTGTGACGCTGCCCGAAATATTCAAATGGTGCGTAGCGTGCAGAATTCCGGCACGGCGCTGCATGGACGCCTGTATCTATCCCGGTCTGCTCGATTACCTACAAGAGGACATCTCCACCGAGGAGAAGCGCCAGATCCTTCACGCCGCCGTGGATGAGATGTCCAACTACGAGGTGGACGGCTGGCTATACCTCTACTATGGCGACCACGGCTCCGACCCGATGGGGGTGCTGACGGAGGTGCTGGCAAACTTACACACTCCCTTGCGGGACCGGGTGTCCATCGTCAATGCCGTCATCGGACACTATGAGATGGCACAATCGACGAAGACCGACCCCGACCCGAACGGAACACAGCCGGTCATGGACGTCGTGCGCCAGGCGCGCGACTGCGGCACCGCCGCCGCAAAAAATCTGGATGACGCCTATTCTATGATGGAGGTGCAGAGGAATGCCAAAAAGTAGAAAAGGCCAGCGCGCGGATGGACGATATCAAGTCAAGCGCAAAATGCCGGACGGAAAATATAAGGTATTTTACGGCAAAACAAAGACCGAGGCCGAGGCAAAATACAAAGAGGCCTTGATGCAAAGAAAAGAAGAGTCCGCCAAAGCCGAATTGTTTGAAGCCGTCGCCAAAGATTACTGGGAAAAGCTGCTCAAACGCATTGAGGAGGGGACGGACTCGTCTTATAGGTCGAACTATGAACGCTGCGTCAAATACTTCGTGGGTCGCAGGATGGACGAGATCACACCGGCTATGGTAGCCGGATTCGGCCAGGCGCTCAAAGATGAGGGGTTATCAACGAGCAGCATCCGGAACACGATCAGCGTTTTGCGCGGCATTTTTCGCGGCTGGCGTCTTGCAAGCGGGTCGGCATACAATCCGATGCAGGATATCAAGCCCCCCGCCGGGAAGCCTGCGGCTATCCGGGAACCGCCTACAGACAAGGAGCTTGCTCTTTTCCGGGCGCATCCCGAAGGGTTCGGGCTGTGCGCCTGGATGCTGATGTACACCGGATGCCGCCTGGGTGAGCTGATCGCTCTCCGATGGGAGGACATAGATTTTGAAAACAACAAAATCTATGTCAGCAAAAAAGTGTCCTGGTCAGGTGGCGGTGTCAAAATACAAGATCCCAAAACCAATAACGGCGTCCGGGTCATCCCGCTTATGCCCCATCTCAGGCAAGAGATAGAGCCGCGCCGGGGCAAGCCGACAGAATATGTCATTGGTGGCATGGCAAGACCCTTGACGGATGCAGAGTATCACAGCCGATGGCTCAGCTACTGTACCGAGCTAGGCCTTGTGCGGCCCAGCAAGAGCAAAACCTGCTATAGAGACAGCCGCCGTGGCCCAAAATCCTCTGCAAATCCGCTGCCGCCGGTGATGGAACCTACAGTGACAGCCCACCAATTTCGGCATGCGTTCGCGTCGGACTTATACGACGCAGGCGTCGGTGTGCTGGAAGCAAAAAAAATAATGGGTCACGCTGATATTTCGACGACTTACAAGATCTACACACATATCCGCGAACGGAAGCTCAAAGATGCAACGCAAAAAATGATTGCATACTATAACGACCAAGATGATAAAAAGTAGTCAAAAAGCAGTAAAAAGCAAAAAAAGAATGATAGGACGAACCCCGAAAAAGGTTCGACTACTTTTATGGTCAGTCGGGCGAATTGTTCTCCTACTTCCGCATCCCCAAGGCACTGTTCCAAGACTGCCGCTTCCGGCAGCTCTCCACCGATGCCCGGACACTGTACGGCATTCTGCTGGACCGCATGAGCCTGTCGGTGAAAAACGGCTGGCTGGACGAGCAAGGGCGGGTGTATATCATCTACACCGTCCGGGAAGTGCAGGAATCCCTCTGCTGCGCCGAACACAAGGCAGTCAAGCTGTTCCGGGAACTGGAGGACATAGACCTCATCGAGCGCAAACGCCGTGGTCTGGGCAGACCCAGCCTGATCTACGTCAAGGACTTTTCCTCCGGCTTGCCCAAAGCGCAAGTACAGAATTGCCCAAACAGCAATT
>ENA-UPSY01002410-UPSY01002410.1-human-gut-metagenome-genome-assembly--contig:-NODE-2410-length-16045-cov-68.241859_pt1 | contig 16045 bp, 15 predicted proteins | sample MGYA00250044_ERZ773365 | MGnify/ENA primary metagenome ERZ773365 (study PRJEB29103, sample SAMN06111932) | human gut metagenome | biome: human gut; feature: ankylosing spondylitis patient; material...
GGCGAAACCGGGCGCGGCACCTTCGTGCGGGACCTCTCGCTGCCGCCGGGGCATGGGGTCGACCAGCAGGTGGTGGCCGCCGACGTCGTGGATCTTAACTTCAACTACCCTTCGCTGCCGGCGCAGGGCGATGCGCTGCGCGAGGCGCTCAGGCAACTGGCGATGGCGGGCGATATTGACTCGCATCTGCGCTATCAGCCTCACGCCGGGCGGCTCGCCGAGCGGGAAATCATCGCCCGCCATTTGACCTGCCGGCACTTTGCGCCGGACGCGGAAAATGTCCTGATCGTCAACGGCGCGCAGCACGGGCTGGCGGTGACCGTTATGGGGCTGTTACGTCCGGGGGATGTGGTGGCGGTGGATGCGCTGACCTATTCGGGCTTCAAGGTGCTGGCGGCGCTCTATCATCTGGAGCTGGCGGCGATCCCCTGTCGGGCCGAAGGGCCGGACCTGCATGCGCTTCACACGCTGTGCCAGCAGCGGCGGGTGCGGGCGGTGTATACCATGCCGACGCTGCACAATCCGCTGGGCTGGGTGCTCAACGCCGGGCAGCGGCAGGCGCTGGCCGACCTCGCGCGCCAGCACGATCTGCTGATTATCGAAGATGCCGCCTACGCCCGGCTGGTGAGCCGTCCGCCGCCGCCGGTGGTCAGCTATGCGCCGGAAAGAACGGTGTATGTCACCGGATTTTCGAAAAATATCGCCACCGGACTGCGCGTGGGGGTGGTGATTTCTCCGCCGCGCTATCGGCCGGAGATTGAGCGCGCCATCCGGGCCACGACGTGGAATACGCCGACGCTGATAAGCTCGCTGATCTGCGCCTGGATTGAAGATGGCACGGTGGCCCGCTTTGAAACGCAGAAACGACAAGATGCGCGACAGCGGCAGCAGGTGGCCCGCGAGGTGCTCTGCGGCCTTCCCGTCGTGAGTCATCCCGATTCGTACTTCGTCTGGCTGCCGCTGGGCGAAGAGAGCCGCGCCGACCGGCTGGCGAATGCGCTGATGGAACGCCGTATTTCGGTGTCGACCGCCGAGCCGTTCTGCGTCTCCGCCACGATCCCACAGGCGCTGCGCATCGCGCTCGGTTCGGTGCCTTTCGACAGCCTGCGCCCGGCGCTGCTCAACGTGCGCGATGCCGTCGAGTATGAGCAATCCCGCTAACCCATCTGCTCCAGCTGGCCGCGCAGGACTTCCACCCCCCGGGCGATGGCGTCGGGGTTAATGGCGTGGAATCCCATGCGAAAGTAGTTATCCGGCGGCGCGGCGTTGAGAAAATGGCGCGCCCCGGGCTCAATCAGCACGCCGGCGTGGGCGGCGCGCCAGGTAAGCTGCTGGGTGTTGATCTGCGCCGGGGTCTGCAGCCAGAAGGCGTTAGCGTGTTCGCTCCCCGCCAGCGCGCGGCACGACGGCAGGTAGCGCAACAGGGCGGCGTGCAGGCGCTCCCAGCGCTGGGCGGAGTCGTAGTGGTAGCGCCGCAGATGGGTTTCATAATGGCCCTGGGCGAGGAAGTGGGCCATCTGGTACTGAATGTTGGTCGGCGGATGGCGATAGACCAGCCGGCGCAGGGCGCGCGCCTCGTCGATCAGGTCCGGGTCGGCGACCATAAACCCCAGCCGCAGCCCCGGCGACAGCGCCTTTGACAGGCTGCTGACATACACCACCCGGCCGCTGCGATCGCTGGCCTTCAGCGCCGGCAGCGGGTTTTGGGTAAAGTTACTCTCTGAGTCATAATCATCTTCAATGATCACCGCGTCATGGCGGGCGGCATGCTCCAGCAGCTGGCGGCGGCGCGCGCTGCTCATCGCCACACCGGTGGGTACCTGGTGGCCGGGGGTGACATAGTAGTAATCGCAGGGACGCTCATTAAGCACGATCCCCTCTTCATCCACCGGGTGCGGCGCTACCTCGGCGTCGGCGAGCAGAAAGGTGTTGATAGCTTCGCGAAAGCAGGGGTTTTCGACGCCAATGCGGGTGGTGGAAGAGAGCAGCAGCCGTGTCAGCAGGTAGAGGGCGTTTTGCGAGCCCAGGGTGATGAGAATTTCGTCCGGGGCGGCGACAATGCCGCGCTTGGGCAGCACCCGGGTGCGGATCTGCTCGATGAGCATCGGCACATCCTGGTCAATATGGTCGACCACCCACGCCGGATCGCGCACCCCGCCGTGCAGCCAGTTGGCCGCCGAGCGCCAGGTGGCCAGCGGGAACTGTCGGGTATCGGGCTGGCCGTAGATAAACGGGTAGCGGTAGTGCATCCAGCCCGCCGGTTTGAGGATCGACTCCTGCTGGCTGGGGGTCATCTGCAGCCGGTCGCCCCAGCGTGGTGCAGCCGCTTCGCGCTGCGGTGCACTCTCGACCGCGGGAGGCGAAGCGTCGTGATAGTCGGGATGCAGGTAGTAACCGCTTCGCGGGCGGCTTATCAGATAGCCCTCGTTGACCAGGCTTTCGAACACCAGGGCGGTGGTATTGCGCGAGACACGCAGCTGGCTGGCCAGCTGGCGGCAGGAGGGCAGCGGGGTGTCGGCGGCGAAGATCCCGCTGAGAATGGCATTCACCAGCGTCTCTCGCACCTGCTCCTGCAAACCGCGGCCAGGCTCAAAATCAACGTGTAACAGGTGACGGATCATACGGGGCTCCTCTGGCAATAACGCATCGCGACCACCCCATAAGCTCAGCAAATTCCATACCACCCTTCCGCCATCTGACACAGCGATGCGGCCCATCTGGCTCTATACGGAATTGCAAAACGCTCCCACATTAAAAACGCATTCAGCCGCCGCGGACCGGAACCTCCCGGCCTCTATTTTGCATAAACCTTTTCGCGTTCTGGAATGAACCCGTCTGGCCCATCCATCAGGGGTGAAATAATGAAAAAATCATTGGCATCAATGTGTCTGAGCGCTGTATTAACGGTTGCTTTTTCTTATCACGCCGTCGCGGCCGATCTGCCGGAAATAGAAAAATCCGGCACCCTGAAAGTGGCGACGGAAGATGATTATGCGCCATTTAACTTTATGAATAATGGTCAGGCCGATGGCTTTAACAAAGATATGCTTGAGGAGTTACGTAAATACGCCAAATTTCATGTCGACCAGAGCATATTACCGTGGACCGGATTATTAGCGGCCGTCTCCACTGGACAATACGATATGGCCTTGACCGGGGCGGTTATTACCGATGAGCGGCTGAAGGTCTTTGATTTCACCCCGCCGTGGGCCTCCGCGCAGCACTATTTCGTCAAACGCGCTGGCGATACCTCGCTAAACACCATTGCCGATCTCAGCGGCAAAAAAGTGGGCGTGCAGGCGGGCAGCGCGCTGCTGGCGCGTTTGCCGGAGCTGAAGGCGATGCTGGAGAAGACCGGCGGCAAGCTGGGGCCGGTGGTGGAGTACCCCTCCTATCCGGAAGCCTACGCCGACCTGGCGAATAAGCGGCTGGATTACGTGATTAACGTGGTGATCTCGGTGAACGACCTGGCGAAAGCCAAACCGAAGGTCTTCGCCAAAGGGCTGGCCGTCTCCGGACCGGGCTATATGGCGTGGCCGATCCCGAAAAACTCGCCGCAGCTGCTGGCCTATATGACCAAGTTTATGAACCACATGAAGGAGACCGGCAAGCTCGCCGAGCTGCAGAAAAAGTGGTTTGGCGAAACCTATGACAACCTGCCCACCGAGGCGATCACCAGCCCGGAACAGTTTCATAAGCTTGCCGGTCTGTAATGTTCCGCGGCGGGCGACCGCCGCCTGTTGCTGAGAAGGAGGGCCTCATGGATGCAATTTCCTGGCAGTTATTAATCGAAGGCGCATGGACGACCCTCTGGATTTCGGCCATCGCTATCGCCTTCGGGGTGGTGGCGGGGCTGCTGATCGCCCTGGTGCGGATGCTGCGTCTGCCGGTTATCGACCAGCTGCTGGTGGTCTATATCAGCCTGGCCCGCGCGACGCCGCTGGTGACGCTGGTGCTGTTTCTGTTCCTTTCCCTGCCCACGATGGGCATTAACCTCGACAAGAACGTGGCCGCCATCGTGGCGCTGACGCTTAACACCTCGGCGTTTAACGCTGAGATCTGGCGCAACGCCTTCCGCACCTTTCCGCGCGAACAGCGGGAGGCGGCGGAATCGGTGGGAATGCGCCGCTGGACCTACTTCCGCTACATCATGCTGCCGCAGATGTGGATCGAGAGCCTGCCGGCGCTGGTCAATGAGATGTCGTTTTTGATCAAAGGTAGCCCGGCCATCGCCGTGATCGGCGTGGTGGATCTCACCCGGGTGACCAACCGTATCTCCTCGGTCACCTACGAGCCGCTGTCGCCGATCCTCGCCGCCGGCCTGCTGTATGTGGCGATCATCGGCTGTTTATTGAAGCTGCAGGGGATTGCGGAACGGAAAGCCAGGCGCCTGGCGCGCTAGCAACGGGAGGTATTATGAATCAGTGGGGCGTTATCTGGTCGGTACGCGATAGCTTTATTGCCGGGTTATTCGCGACCCTCGAACTGTTTATTACCGCCGCCCTCGCGGCCCTTATTATCGGTATTGCGCTGTGTTATTTTAGCGAATATCAAAAGAAAGTCCTTAACCGGGTTATCATTGGTTTCGTCAGCCTGATGCGCGCGATCCCTTTTTTGATCCTCGCCTATCTGCTGTATTACGGACTGCCGCAGCTCGGTATTAGCATGGAGCCGTGGACCGCCGGTTTACTGGCCCTGATTATTTATCATGGCGCCTATTTCTTTGAAATATTGCGCAGCCAGCGGCGGGTATTTTCCGGCGGGTATATTGAAGCCGCCATTGCTCAGGGCTTTTCTCGCTATGCCATTTTTCGGCGGATTATTTTACCCAATATCGTCTCTTCCGCCTTACCGCTGATCGGCAATCAGCTGATTATCTGCCTGAAGGACACCGCTTTCCTGAGCATTATTACCGTTCAGGAGATCACCGCCGCCGCCAACAGCGTCCAGGCGACCTATTTTATTCCGTTTAACGCCTTTATCGTCGCCATTGGGCTTTACTGGGCGATCAGCATTCTGCTGGAGCTGCTGATTAAGCGCCTGACCGCCTGGGGAGCCAAAAGAGGAATGAGCCATGCCTGAGTCTATTGCCGTAAGCGTCAAAAACGTCTCCAAGCAGTTCGATAATGTGGAAGTCCTGCGGGATATTAACCTGACGGTGGAGAAGGGGACCGTGGTGAGTATTCTCGGCTCGTCCGGGTCGGGAAAATCCACCCTGCTGCGCTGTATGAACTGGCTGGAACAGCCGGACCGCGGCGAAATTCATATCGGCGGTCAGCGGCTGGGGATTGATGAGCAGCGCGGCCGGGCAATGTCGCACCGCCAGCTGGCGAAAATCCGCGAACGGGTGGGGATGGTGTTTCAGAGTTTTAACCTGTGGCCGCACCTGACCGTGCAGCAGAACGTCAGCGAGGCGCTGCTGCGCGTTAAGGGCATGAAACGAGACGAGGCGCAGGCCATGGCCATGCAGCAGCTGGAGAAAGTCGGCATGGCGCACAAAGCCGATGTCTACCCGATCACCCTCTCCGGCGGGCAGAAGCAGCGGGTGGCGATCGCCCGTTCGCTGGCGATGTCGCCGGAAGTTATCCTCTTTGACGAACCGACCTCGGCGCTGGATCCGGAGCTGGTGAACGAGGTGTTAGGGGTGATGAAAGCCCTTGCCGCCGAGGGCTACACCATGGTGGTGGTGACCCACGAGATGGATTTTGCCCGCCAGGTGTCCAATGAGGTGGTGTTTCTGGAGAAGGGGCTGCTGATTGAGAAGGCGCCGCCGGAGAAGTTTTTCACGCAACCTGACTCCGAACGCGTCAGGCAGTTTCTGCAAAGCAGCCGTTAGACCGGCCTGTGCCCCCTGCCGGCAGCGCCGGCAGGGGGAGCGTCGGGTTTCGCTTAATCCCGGTCGATGGCGAACGGCTGCCACGCCTGGCGCACCGGCATCACCTCCACCCGGTTAATGTTCATATGCGCCGGCAGCGTGGCGATATAAAACATCTGCTCGGCGATATCGCGCGCGCTCAGCGGCGTGGTGCCGCGATAGAGCTTATCCGATGCCGCCTGGTCGCCCTTAGTGCGCACCAGGGTAAATTCGGTCTCGGCAATCCCCGGCGCCAGATCGGTGACCCGCACGCCGGTGCCAAGCAGATCGCAGCGCAGATTATAGCTGAACTGTTTTACAAAGGCCTTGCTGGCGCCATAGACATGGCTGCCGGGATAGGGCCACTGCCCGGCGATCGAGCCGATATTGATAATGCTCGCCCCGGCGCCATGGCGGATCAGCGTCGGCAGCAGAGCGTGGGTCATCGTCACCAGACCGGTGACGTTGGTGTCAATCATCGTTTTCCAGTCCTCCAGGGCCACCTCTTGCGCCGGCAGCGGCGACAGCGCCAGCCCGGCGTTGTTGATCAGGGTGGTGATATCGGCGAAATCGGCGGGCAGCGACGCCACCGCCGCAGCCACCGCCTCGCTGTCGCGAACGTCAAGCTCAATAATATGCACCGGCACCTGGGCGGCGAGTCTGTCCTGCAAGGCCTTCAGTCGCGGATAGCGGCGCCCGCTCAACACCAGCGACCAGCCCGCGTCGGCAAACACCTGCGCTGCCGCTTCGCCAAAACCCGAGGTCGCCCCGGTGATAAACACTACGTTGCTCGTTGCCATCTCATTCTCCTGTGCGGTTGTCCCTTCACTATAAAAACGCCGGACGGCAAGGCACAGGGCCAGACGACGGGCGGGGATGTGACACCGTGTCACATCGTTTTGCGCACACTGGCTCTATCCGATTTGCGCGGCCGCGGCCAATGATGAAGTCAACCACTACGACATGAGAGAGGGCAGGGTATGAAGCTGGCAATTCACAACGAGGTCGCGGTAAGCAATGACGAAGTTCGGCAATTGGATCGCGCCTATGTGTTTCATTCATGGTCGATGCAGGGCAATCTCAACCCGCTGGTCATCGCCGGGGCGCAAGGCTGCGAGCTATGGGATTATGAGGGGAACACCTGGCTCGACTTCAGCAGCCAGCTGGTGAACGTCAACATTGGCTATCAACATCCCCGGGTGCTGGCGGCCATGAAGGCGCAGCTGGAGACCCTGGTCACCATTGCGCCCGCTACCGCCAACCTTGCCCGCGGCGAAGCGGCGAAGCGCATCGTCGACCTGGCGCCGGCGGGCTTCAGCAAGGTGTTTTTCACCAACGCCGGGGCGGATGCCAATGAGAACGCGATTCGCATGGCGCGGCTGTATACCGGACGCGACAAGGTGCTGTCGGCCTATCGCTCCTACCATGGCAACACCGGCAGCGCGATCGCCGCCACCGGCGACTGGCGCCGGGTGCCGAATGAGTTTTCCCGCGGCCATGTGCATTTCTTCAATCCTTACCTTTACCGCAGCGAGTTCAACGCCGCGACCGAGGAGGAGGAGTGCCAGCGCGCGCTGGCCCATCTGCGGCGGATCATTGAATGCGAGGGGCCGACGGCTATCGCGGCGATCCTGCTGGAGTCTATCCCCGGCACCGCCGGGATCCTCGTGCCGCCGGCAGGCTATATGCAGGGCGTGCGCGCGCTGGCCGACGAGTTTGGCATCGTGCTGATCCTCGATGAGGTGATGGCCGGCTTTGGTCGTACCGGCAGCTGGTTCGCCTTTGAACAGGATGGCGTGGTGCCGGATCTGGTGACCTTTGCCAAGGGGGTTAACGCCGGCTACGTGCCGGCGGGCGGGGTGCTGATTAGCGAGCCGATTGCCCGCTATTTTGACGATCACTTCTTTGCCGGGGGGCTGACCTACTCCGGCCATCCGCTGGCGATGGCGGCGATTGTCGCCACCATCGACGCGATGAAAGAGGAGAAGGTGGTTGAGAACGCGGCCTATATCGGCAACGAGGTGCTGCGCCCCGGTCTCGAGGCGCTGGCGGAGAAGCACGCCATTATCGGCGAGGTGCGCGGTCGCGGCCTGTTCCAGGCGCTGGAGCTGGTGAGCTGCCGTGAACAAAAAACGCCGTTGACCGCCGCCGACATGGCCGCGATCAAAGGGGCCCTGACCGAAGCCGGGCTGCTGGCCTTTGTGGTGGAGAACCGCATTCATGTGGTACCGCCGTGCACCATTACTGCTGAGCAGGTGGCGCAGGGCTTGGGGATTTTTGATGCGGTCTTCGCCCGCTTTGCCAGCCTGGCGAAGTAGGGGAGGGTAGCGGAAGCGACCGCCGGACGGTTTCCTTTCCCTCCGGGAGAGGGCCAGGGTGAGGGGAAGCGCTGCCGTGTGGTTTTTTATGTTATCTGTGGCTTCAGCGTAGTTTGCGCTCCCGGCTAATCGTCTGCGTTATGTCAATTCCGGGCAGATTGCGCTCCCGGTTAATTTTCTGCGTTATGTCTCTTACGGCGCAGGGAGCGCACAGGGGGCGGCCAGTCGCCGCCGCCCGGCAAAATAACCATGCAACAGGGTTGCCTGGAAGGTAATCAATACCCGGCATAAAAGCGGATCCGTGCCTGCTGTCATCGCCCGGTGGCGCTGCGCTTGCCGGGCCTACGGGGTGTGAGCCTGTGAGTGGATCCTGTAGGCCGGGTAAGGCGCAGCCGCCACCCGGCGAAATCAAGGATACCGTGCCTGATATCTTGCCCGGCGGCGCTGCGCTTGCACAGGCCTACGGGGGGTGAGCCTGTGAGTGGATCCTGTAGGCCGGGTAAGGCGCAGCCGCCACCCGGCAAAATAACGGCACAACCGGAAATGTCCTTGTTCGCACTGCGCCTGGCAGGGCTACAACTTCTATGTTAATTCCGGGCAGATTGCGCTCCCGGCTAATCGTCTGCGTTATGTCAATCATGGCGCAGGGAGCGCACAGGGGGCGGCCAGTCGCCGCCGCCCCCTGTACCCCCGGGCTCCGGCCAGCAAAATCGCCACTGCGTGGTCCCTTCGACTTATCCCTGCAGGCTTCGGGTCGGGCCGAGGCAGCGTCCGTGCAAAACACGGCCCTCAGCCCGCATCCATGCGGGCTGCCCCGGCCTTGCGGGAACGTCTCAGCGATTTTGAGGCCGTCAGCACCGGCAGTTTCAGTGGCGCAAGTGGGTTAATTAACGGCTGGCTGCACGGCCCCTCCAGGCCGGGTAAGGCGCAGCCGCCACCCGGCATAAAACGGCTCCGTACCCGCTGTCATCGCCCGGTGGCGCTGCGCTTACCGGGCCTACGGGGTGTGAGCCGGTGAGTGGATTCTCCAGGCCGGGTAAGGCGCAGCCGCCACCCGGCAACACCACGGGTACCGTGCCTGATTATTCCCGGTGGCGCTGCGCTTGCACGGGCCTACGAGGTATGAGCCTGTGAGAGGACCCCGTAGGCCGGGTAAGGCGCAGCCGCCACCCGGCAAAATAACGGCACAACCGGAAATGTCCTTGTTCGCACTGCGCCTGGCAGGGCTACAACTTCTATGTTAATTCCGGGCAGATTGCGCTCCCGGCTAATCGTCTGCGTTATGTCAATCATGGCGCAGGGAGCGCACAGGGGGCGGCCAGTCGCCGCCGCCCCCTGTACCCCCGGGCTCCGGCCAGCAAAATCGCCACTGCGTGGTCCCTTCGACTTATCCCTGCAGGCTTCGGGTCGGGCCGAGGCAGCGTCCATGCAAAACACGGCCCTCAGCCCGCATCCATGCGGGCTGCCCCGGCCTTCCGGGAACGTCTCAGCGATTTTGAGGCCGTCAGTACCGGCAGTTTCAGTCGCGTAAGTGGGTAAATCAACGACAGGTCGCACGAACCCTCCAGGCCGGGTAAGGCGCAGCCGCCGCCGACAAAACGACGGCTCCTCCGCTGACCTCACTTCATCCGGTGCTCCCCGTTGAGCAGCGCTTCGCGATCGAAAAAGCGCTGGATCACCCCCTCCGCCATAAACGCCGCCCGATCGGACATATGGGCGATGACATCGGCATCGTGGCTGACCAGCAGATAGGTCATGCCGTGCTCCTGTTTCAGGCGATTAAGCAGATTGAGGATTTCCGCCTGCACCGACATATCCAGCGCCGAGGTCGGCTCATCCAGCAGCAGGATCTGCGGACGCAGCAGCAGGGCACGGGCAATGGCCACGCGCTGCCGTTGACCGCCGGAGAGCTGGTGCGGATAGCGGCGTGCGGCATCGGCGGCCAGACCCACCTGCTCAAGGGCGGTGGTCACCCGCGGGGCAACGTCGCGGATGCCGTGGATCTGCAGCGGCTCCGCCAGGGTGCGCCACAGGGTATGGTTGGGATGCAGCGAAGCATACGGATCCTGAAACACCATCTGCACATTGCGTCGCAGCTCGCCCTGAAAGCGGGCGCCCGGCGCGATGGCCTGGCCCAGCAGCGCCACGCTGCCGCGCCATTCGCGCTGTAATCCGGCGAGCACGCGCAAAATCGTCGATTTGCCGCAGCCCGAGGCGCCGATCAGGCTGAAGGTTTCCCCGGCGTCGACACGGAAACTGGCGGCGGAAACCGCCGTCTTCGCGCCGAATGTTACCTGTAGATCCTTAAGATTAACGATCGCCATGGGTCGTCTCCGTAAAGTCCTGGGTTCTGTCGAGGGTCGGCAGCATCTGACCGTAGGTTTGCGCATTTGGCCGGCAGGTCCACAGGGTGCGGGTATAAGGGTGCGTCGCGGTCGGCAGCGCCCGCGCCGGCATCTCATCGACCTGTCTCCCCTGGTACATCACCAGCACGCGATCGCAATGCGCGGCCACCAGCGGTAGATCGTGGCTGATCAGTAACATGGCCATCTGCCGCTGCGCGCACTGCTCCACCAGCAGCTCGAGGATCTGGTTGCGCAGGCGGGCGTCAAGGGCCGAGGTCGGCTCGTCGGCTATCAGCACCCTCGGGTTATTGAGCAGCGCGAGGGCGATCATCACTCGCTGCCCCATCCCGCCGGAGAGCTCGCCGGGATAGCGGCTGAGGACCGGGAGATCCAGACCGACGGCGGCGATGGCGTCTTTGACCGCCTCGGCGCGAGCGCGGCGGCGGAGACGCTGATGCAGAGTTAACGCCTCCTCCAGCTGCGTCTGAATGGACTGCACCGGATTCAGCGCATAGCGCGGATCCTGCAGCACCATGGCGATATCGTTGCCGCGCAGTTCGCGCCAGCCGCGGGCGCTGAGGGTCAGCACATCGCGCCCCAGCACCTCCAGCCGTCCGGCGCTCACCACCCCGGGCTTGCGCACCAGGCCCATCAGCGCCCGGGCGGTCATCGATTTGCCGGAGCCGGATTCCCCCACCAGCGCCAGCCGCTCGTTGCCGAGGGTGAAGCTGACGTTGTCCACCACCCGGGCGGTGGGGTAGTCGACGGCGAGTCCCTGGACGGTCAGTCGGATGTCAGTCATGTTGCGGCTCCAGAATATCGCGCAGGCCATCGCCCAGCAGGTTAAACGCCAGGCTGGCGAGCAGGATCGCCGCGCCGGGGATGGCGGCGATCCACCACTGATCGAAAATCACCTGCATCCCGTCGGCAATCATCGCTCCCCACTCCGCCATCGGCGGGCGGGCGCCAAGGCCGAGAAAGCCGAGCCCGGCGGCGGCGAGGATAATGCCCGCCAGATCGAGCGCCAGCCGGACAATGGCCGACGGCAGACACAGCGGCAGAATATGGCCGACCAGCAGCCGCCAGCCGCGGATGCCCAGCATCTCCGCCGCGGCGAGGTAATCGCTATGGCGCAGGCGCTGAATTTCGCTGCGCGCCTGTCGGGCGTAGGCCGGCCAGGTAGTCAGGGCTAACGCCAGCGCGCCGTTGACCAGCCCCGGGCCGAGCATCGCCACGAACGCGAAGGCGAGGATCAGCCGCGGCATCGACATCACCACGTCGGTAAAGCGCATCAGTATCCGCTCCAGCCACCCGCCATAGTAGCCGGAGAGAATACCCACCAGCAGACCGACGGGCAGGGTAATGGCGGTCACCAGCGTGACCAGACCCAGCGCCGGACGGGCGCCGTAGAGCAGGCGTGACAGCAGATCGCGGCCGTAGCTGTCGGTGCCGAGCCAGTGCCCCGCGCCCGGGCCCTGCAGACGGGCGGCGGCATCCTGCCAGTTAGGATCGTGCGGCGCCAGCCACGGGGCGAACAGCGCGGTCAGCACCAGCAGAATCACCAGGGTCAGGCCGCAGAAGGCGGCGGGTGAGCGGCGCAGACGGCGTAAAAACAGATAAGTCGGCATCAGCGCACCCTAGGGTCGGTTAACCGCACCAGCAGGTCGGTCAGGTTATTGATCAGCACAAAACTCACGCCGATCAGCAGCGTGCCGCCCATGATCGCCGTGGTATCCCCGGCGAACAGCGCGGTGGTGAGGTAGCGGCCGATCCCCGGCCATGAGAAGACGGTTTCGGTGAGCACCGCCCCTTCGAGCATTGAGGTCCAGGCGAGGGCGGTCACCGTCAGCAGGGTGCCGCGGATATTGGGCAGAACGTGACGCAGCAGAATCGTCATCTCACCGGCCCCTTTGGCCCGCGCCAGCAGAATGTACTCTTTGTTCATTTCACTGAGACAGGCGGAGCGGGTCAGACGGGTGATGCTCGCCAGCGAGTAATAGGCCAGCACCAGCCCCGGCAGCAGCAGATGGCCGATAGCATTTTTGAAAGCCGCTGTATCGCCGGAGAGCCAGGTGTCGATCAGCGCAAAACCGCTGCGCGGCTCGACGGTGTACTGATAAATATCGTCGAGACGACCCGGGCCCGGCGCCCACTGCAGCCGGGCGTAGAACAGGGCCAGCATCAGCAGGCCGAGCCAGAATATCGGCACCGAGTTGCCCAACAGGGTAAAGGTGCGCACCGCCAGATCCCACGGCGAACCGGCGTAACGGGCGCACAGCACCCCGGCGACGATGCCCAGTACCGCGCCGACGATCAGCGCCAGGGTCGCCAGCTCAAGGGTCGCCGGGAAGACCGCCAGCAGATCGTGGAGCACCGGCTGGCCGGTGGCGCTGGCGATACCGAGATCGCCATGGGCCAGGTTGACCAGGTAGTGCCAGAACTGCACCGGCAGCGGCTGGTCGAGACCCAGCTGATGGCGAACCTGATCATAGGTCGACTGGCTGGCATGGTCGCCGACGATCTGCAGTACGCGGTCGACCGGCGACAGCGCGGAGAGCGAGAAGGTGACCAGCAGCAGCCCGAACAGCGTCAGCAGCAGGGTCAACAGCCCCTGCAGCAGGCGGGTAAGATGAGTGGAAAACGATGGCATGGAAAATGGAAATTCCTGGTATATCAACATGGTTCCCGGCGGCGCGACGTCCACCGGGTCCGGGTGGAGAAACGGTCATCCGGGCAGGGCGAGACCGCCGTGCCCGGTAACATAACCCGCTTACTTGGTCACGTTATCGTACCAGACCATGTCGGCGTTCAGCCCCTGCTGATAGCCCTTCACGTTATCGCGCACCACGATCTGGGTTTTCCCCTGGTCAATAAAAACGTATGGCGAATGTTGCAGCAGAGTTTCCTGCATCGTTTTGTACAGGTCGAGGCGTTTCGCCGGGTCCGGCTCCGCCACCGCGGCGAGGGTGGCTTTATTCAGCTCAGGGATCTGCCAGCCGTTGAGCCCGGCCACGGTGCTGGATTTACCATCGTTCCACGCGAAGGCGCTGGCGTTGGAATGGGCATCAAAGTAGTCGGGGATCCACAGGCGGATCGCCGCCTGATGCTGCTTCGCGCGCACCCGGGCATAGACCTGGCTGCCGGCGGCCGGCAGGAGATCCACCTTCACCCCGCCCTGGGCGAAGCTGGCCTGCAGCGACTGGGCGATGGTGATAAACGGCGGTTTGTTCTCCACGTCGAGGGTGAAGTGCGCATCCTTAATGCCGGCTTTATCAAGGATAGCCTTAGCTTTTTGCGGGTCGAAGGCGAATGGATTGGTCTCCAGCGCCCCCGGCAGGCCGGCCGGCAGGAAGCTTTGGTGAATAAAGTACTGGCCTTTCAGCAGATTTTTGGTGATGCCCTCATAATCGACCAGCCAGCGCGCCGCCTCCCAGAAGGCCGGATTATTGAGCAGCGGGTTGGCGCTGTTGGCGGTATTAAACACCAGATAGTTCTGCTCGGCGGACGGGATGCTCAGCACCTTCACGCCGGGTTTATCCTGCAGGGCGGCAATCTGGTCAGCGCCGAGATCGCGCGCCACGTCGGCATCCCCCTGCTGGATCAGCAGGCGGCGGGAAGCCGGGTCGGGGACGTTTTTAATAATGATGCTCTTGATCTTCGGCGCGCCGGTGGGGGAGCTGGCGTTGGCTTCCAGCACGATGGCCTGATGCGGCTGGTAGACGCGCATTTTATAGGCGCCGCTGCCCGCCGAGTGCATCTTCAGCCAGTCGTTGCCGAAGTCGTTATTTTTCGCGTTCGGCGCCACCTGTTTTTCATCAACGATGGAGGCGATGGGGGTGGAGAGTATATTCAGCGCCACCGCCGGGCTGACGTCGGCAGTCCAGTGCAGCGTCAGGGTATGGTCGTCTACCTTTTTCAGCTGGCTGGCGATGTTGTCCGGCTGCCAGCCGAGCACGTTGAGAATAAACGCCGGCGATTTATTCAGCGTCACCGCGCGGGTGTAAGAGAAAATCACATCTTCCGGGCGCAGCGGATTACCGGAGGCGAATTTGGCATCCGGCTTCAGTTTGATGGTCAGGGTTTTCGTCGCCGGGTCGGCCTGCCAGCTTTCGGCGAGGATCGGCACGATTTTTTCAGGGTTGTTGCGGTCCGGCTGTACCAGGCGCTGGTAGAGGCTGGGCACCGTCTGAATGCTGGAGAGTTCGTTCGCTTCCGCCGGGTCGAGGCTGACGATATCGTCGAGACCCTGAGCGACCACCAGCGTGTTGGGCGGCGTGGCGGCATGCGCGGCGGCGGAGAGCGCCGTCAGTACCAGTAAAGGCAACAGTTTCTTGGTCATATGCAATCCCTGAAAAATGGTTATTTTAATTTTTTATGCTTCGCTACGTTAGGCCGCTTGCCAAAAGGCGTAAAGTCAAAATAAGGATATCCTTATGCTAAAAACGCATAATCAAGAACGACAGGTTATTGCCAGGCGTGCAGAAGCGCCTTTCTCGGCTGCTGGCTTCTTGCTATAACGCATTGTCTATTGCGAGGAGGTGGGTGTGCCGGAAATCAATGAGTTTGGCCAGCAGGTGAACGATCTTGTCCCTGGCTGGCAGGGGGCGCGAGTCCTGCGGCGAACGGCGTTAAATGGCCGTTTTTGTCGACTGGAGCCGCTGGACGTTGACCGTCATGCGGCGGATCTGTTTGCCGCCTATGCGCTCGGCGACAACAGCGACTGGACGTGGCTGGCGTCTACGCGGCCGGAGAGCGTGGCGGCGACCGCCCACTGGATCGCGGGCAAGGTGAATGATGATGCTCTGGTGCCCTACGCGGTGATTGACCTGCGTAGCGAGCAGGCGGTGGGTATCGTCAGCTATATGGCGATCGAACGGGAAATGGGCACGGTTGAAATCGGCCATGTCACCTGGTCGCGACGGATGAAAAACACCCCGCTGGGTACCGAAGCGGTCTGGCTGTTGCTGAAGAACGGCTTTGACCATGGCTACCGTCGGCTGGAGTGGAAATGCGATTCGATGAATGTCGCCTCGCGCAGGGCCGCCGAGCGGCTGGGCTTTAGCTGGGAAGGGCGCCTGCGGCAGAGGCTGGTGCGCAAAGGGCGGACGCGCGACAGCGATATGCTGTCCATCATCGATGGCGAGTGGCCTGCGCGCGATGCGGCGCTGCGGGCATGGCTGGCGGTGGAGAACTTTACTGCCGACGGGCAGCAGATCAAACGCCTGGAGGCGTTTCGCTAACTTTGCAAAGTTAATGGGCAGAGCGCATCACGCCAGCTCTGCCCATACAAAGGCTATTTCTCGATCATCTGAATAATTTGATCCCGGTTAATGGCATGTTCATTTCCCGCGATATCCTCATAGGTGATTAACCCATTATCGTCATCGACCTCCGGTTTTCCGTGGGTGATAATCATCTCACCATTTTTTTTCTGTAAAACATAATCGCTGGAACACCCCGTAACGGTGAACGTTAATAATGCCAAACCGAATACTGCAACGAACTTTTTCATTGTGCTACCTGTTGTA
>ENA-UPSY01002419-UPSY01002419.1-human-gut-metagenome-genome-assembly--contig:-NODE-2419-length-15951-cov-9.416782_pt1 | contig 15951 bp, 15 predicted proteins | sample MGYA00250044_ERZ773365 | MGnify/ENA primary metagenome ERZ773365 (study PRJEB29103, sample SAMN06111932) | human gut metagenome | biome: human gut; feature: ankylosing spondylitis patient; material...
GTGTCCTTCTCGGTCAGAGCGACTTTGGCCATAACTTCCTGCTTGTTCATAGTAACAGTACCTCTTTATAAAATTTTTATTTGCCAGCGACACAGCAGCGGGAAAACGGTACTCCCGAGTGGGCATACTCCCAGCCCCGTATCGCGGTAACAGGGTTAGTATAACAGAAACCAACGTAAAAAGCAAGAAAAATTTTTACAGATCCGCAAAAATGAGGATGTTGTTTTCCTGTCAGATCATGTTATAATCTGTCTATTGTAATAAAGAGGTAGATCAAATGACACATTGCTTTTCCCGCCGCAGCTTCCTCAAAGGAAGCGCAGCCGCCGCAGCGGCCCTCACCAGCCCGCTCCTCCCGGCTGATGCGGCTTCTTCTGAAACCGAAAACGGCCTGTTCTCCCCTGTCTCTGCTTTCTGCCAGACCCAGTACGGCCCGGTGAAGGGCAGAGAGGGCGAAAACGGTCAGCTCTGCTGGTACGGCATCCCCTACGGTGCCGCGCCCACGGGTGAAAGCCGCTGGACAGCGCCGCAGGAGCCAGCCTGCTGGCACACAGTGCGGGACTGCACCAGCCCCGCCCCGGCGGCCTACCAGTACACCACTTTCCCCCTCGGCACCGAGGACTGCCTGACACTGGACATTTATTCCTCCGCCGAGGCCAAAAAGCGGCCCGTCCTCGTCTATCTGCACGGCAGCGCCGCCACAGGCTCATCTCTCGAGCTGCCCGGCAGCGAACTCGTGCGGGACGCGGGCTGCGTCTTTGTCGCGCTCAACTACCGGCTGGGGCTGTTCGGGTGGAACTGCCTGCCCGCCCTCACTGCAGACCCGGACGCCACCGGAAACTTTGCCCTGCTGGACATCGCCCGGGCGCTGGACTGGGTGCGGGACAACATCCGCCGCTTCGGCGGCGACGCCGACAACATCACCCTTTGCGGCTTCTCTGACGGCGGACGGATGGCAGCGGCCCTTGCGGGCAGCCCGCTCTTCCGTGGGCGATTCCAGAAGGCCGTCGCCATCTCCGGCGGGCTGTTCCTCGCCGACCCGGACGCCGCCGCCCAGAAGCTGGCCGAAAATTTCGCGCCGCTGGCCGTGGAAGACGGGCGGTCCGCTGACACGGCTTCCGCCGCCGAATGGCTGCTGACGCCGGGGGCGGACGTCCGGGAATGGCTCTGCGGCCTCGAACCGGCCCGCATTGCCGCCCTCGGCAAACCAACCATCCTCTACGCAGACGATGTAGTGCTCTCCCGGGGCGCCCGGAGTGCTGTTTCCCTCCTGCTGTTCAGCAGCGCCACTGAATTCAGCGGCTTTGTCCGGGACGACCTGCGGCCCGCTTCCAGCGCGGCCCGGGCCTATGCCGTAAAATACGGCTCAGCCCTCTGCCGCTGGAGCAGCACCGAAGCTGTCGCCGAAGCGCTGGGCGGCAGTGCTCCGGTCTGGCTTGGCCTCATCGACTACGGCGGGACCGACAGTCAGACGGCTATCCCGGGCCTCGGCTCTTTCCACGGCCTGCCGCTGGCGCTCTTCTCGTCCGAAAGCAGCTATTCTGCCTGTGCTGATTTGTCTTCAGCCGGTGCGAAGGCCCTTTCGGCCCAGCTGAAGCAGGCGCTTGCCAGTTTCATGACCAGCGGTTCCCCGGGCTGGGACGCCTGGACACCGCGAGACCGCGACGCCCTCCACTTCGATGCCGACAGCGAAACCGCCTGCATCACCCTCAACTCCTACCCGGATACCCAGGAAAGCATCCGCGCCGCCATGGCCGCAGACACGTCCCTCTCCGCCGCCGAAAAGGAAACGGTGGAGCACCTCTATTTTTCCGGTTTCTCTTTCTGACTATAGCAGTTTGCGTTTTTAATGCACAAGCAACAGCCGCAAACTGCATATCGCAAAGATGCCGTTTTGACCGGCACTATTTTTGAAAATTGCGATAAGCAAAAACGCACCTCACCGATAGCTTTCATTGGTGAAGTGCGTTCTTGTTTTATTCAGCGGATGATGCCGCCCACAGCCTTTTTGATCTCAGCTTTGTTCCGGTACATCGCAGCGTCAGCCTCCATAAACAGCTCGTCCGCCGTCATGGTGCGGCCTGCCTGCATGGCATAACCCACTGCAATGGAGACGGGATACTCTTCCTTCGCATCCCACTCCGCACACAAGTTCCGGAGCTTTTCGACTGCTGCCTTCACAGCGTCCTCATCCGCCGCAGTCGCAATGACCGCGAACTCGTCGCCGCCGATGCGGAAGCAGTCCTCGGCCCGGTAAAAGGCCTCCCGGATGCAGCGGGCTGCACAGCAGAGCAGTTCGTCACCGGCACGGTGGCCGTATTGGTCGTTGGTCTGCTTGAGCCAGTTGACGTCCATAACGATGTAGGTCCAGTCCGTGCGCTCGGGCCAGCGGGACTTCATATACTTGAAGGCCGTATAGTTGAAAAGCCCGGTCAGCGAGTCGACGTAGGCCAGATTTTTGTAGTTTTCCAGCTGGGCCTGTTCGTCGATGGCCTGCCTGACCCGGTGGATGACCGTGCGGCCCAGCTGCAACAAAAAGCAGAGCAGGCCCACGCAGTAAAACACCGCGTACTGCCACCCGGCATGGTCTCCATAAAAGAACACCAGTGCCGCTGCGGCACAGACTGCCAATGCACCAAAGCCGACCAGAATATCCCGCACATCCTCGCTTCGGGTCTTTTTATACGCTGCAAAGAGGTCGCGGAGAGTTAGCGGGATGCTTGCAAGGATGGTCAGGTGCATGAGGGGCAGCAGCCAGAACATCGCCCAGCCCCGCAGCAGCCAGCCCAGAATATCTGCCGTCAGCAGGAGCATCTGTACTTGCTGCAAGAGCCGCAGCCCCCTGCACTCCTCTTTCAGGGTGCAGCGGATAAACTCCAACGTGAGGGGGACGATGAGGCCGAAGCTGAGCAGGGACAAGAAGGCGACGAAACTTGCCTTATCGGTAAAGAGGGTCAGCAGCTCGGAATCCGTCAGGATCCAGACGCCCGCATCCAGCACCAGCCCGAACATGATACAGATCTGATACCGGACTTCCGGCCGGAAGATCCTGCGCATCGAGAGCAGCAGCAGGCCAAGCTCTGCCGCACAGAAGGCGCAGAAAAGGAAGAAGAGCAGCGCATACAGGTTGCTCTGCAGATAGTGGAGCGTTATCCTAGCCTGTGTACCCAGTACAGCCTCATTGCGGAGCATCCCGCTCAGCGTCGTGGGGGCTTCTGCTTCAAAACGCAGCGTCTTGCCGGCCGCGCCATCCGGCAGCGCGATGAACAGCCGCAGCTCGACCGGGCCTTTTTCCTGCTGATACTCATAGAACCAGTTTTCTACCCCATCCGGGCCGCAGAGCGCGAGGGCAAAGCTCTTTTTCACCGTCCGGATGCTCAGCATCAGGCCCTCGCCTGCATCAGCAGGGATCACATACTCTGCCCGGCATTCTGTGTCCATCTGCCAGCTCTCGTTCGTCCGGACGCAAAGCCCCCGTGTCATCGCCTGACGTGGGTCTTCTCTCACGCCGAACGCCTGCACTGCCCCCAGCAGAACAGCCAGCGCCAGAAGCAGCGACAAAAGGAGCCAGGGCCACCGGCTCTGTTGTTTTATCTTATCCATTGCTCCCGCTCACTCCTCAAAGTATTCCTGCGCGCGCTGGGCTGCGTGGTCGATGCACTCGCGCAGCTCATCCAGCGTGTCGAACTTTTTGCTGGGGCTGAGGTAGGCGTGGAACTCCACCACCGGGTCGGTGCCGTAAAGGTCGCCGGTAAAGCCCGGGATGAAGGTCTCGCAGGTCACCTTGCTCTCGTCGCTGTTGACGGTGGGCCGGGTGCCAAGGCCGGTGGCCGAGGGGTACCATCTGTCCCCTATCCTGGTGCGGGTGATATAGATGCCGTACCGGGGCAGCTGGAAGCCCTGCGGGTAGAGCTGGTTGATGGTCGGCACGCCCAGCGTCCGGCCAAGGCCCGCCCCGTGATGCACCGTGAAGCGGATGGCGTAGGGCATCCCCAGCATGGCATTGGCCGCTGGGATGTCACCGCCTTCCAGCGCGGTGCGGATGCGGGTGGAGGAAACAGGCTTCTCCTCAAACTGCGCCATCGGCAGGACGACTACCTCCACGCCCAGCGGCTCGCAGAGCTGACGCAGCAGCTCCGGTGTGCCTGCCGCCCTGGCACCGAAGGTGAAGTTCTCGCCGCAGAACAGCGCCCGGGCGTTGCAGTCCCGGATGATGCCCAGCACGAACTGCTCCGGCGTCATGGTCTTGATCTCCTCGAAATCAGGGCAGAGATAGTGCTCCACGCCGAGGCTGGCGATGAGGGCGTGCTTGTCCTCGGTGGAGAGCAGGCGCTTGCCCTTCATCTTGTTTTCGGTGGGCAGGCGGAAGGTGAACACCGCCGGTGCCGCGCCGTGGGCCTTGGCCCACTCCACTGCGCCATTGATGACCGCGCGGTGGCCGATGTGGATGCCGTCAAAAAAGCCCATTGCCACAGCAGAGCCGTGGGCACCGCCCAGCGCAAGCGGCGCAAGCTGTGAATAGATCTGCATGAATGTTTAGTCCTTTTCGTTTCTCTCTACAAAGAGTTTTTCGACCTTGAGCACGCCGCCGGTGATGTTCGCAAGGCCCAGGAACTGCCCCTCGGCATTGCGGACACGGTAGCGGCCGTCTGCCGCCGGGTAGCGGCTGGTAGGGCAGCCGCTGTACAGGTGCTGCTCCACCCTTGGCTCTGCCACCAGCAGAGGCAGGCTCTCGAACACGCTCTCCACCGGCAGCATCAAAGCCTGCAGTGCCTCGGGGCCTGCGTCCTTTGCCGCCTGTATCTCTTCCAGCGTGTGGGCGTCGGCCTCGGTGTAGACACCCGCCGTCGTGCGGCGCAAAGCGCTCATGGTGCCTTTCTGGCCCATAGCGGCGGCAATGTCCTCCAACAGAGTGCGGATATACGTTCCCTTGGAGCAGCGGACGGTGAGGACGTATTCGTTCTCCACCGGGCTGCCGCCGTACCGGATGTCCAGTATCTCGATGGGGCGGGCCTTCCGCTCCACCGTGACGCCCTCGCGGGCCAGCTTATAGAGGGGCTGGCCGTTGATCTTAACAGCCGAGTACATGGGCGGCGTCTGCATCTGGGGGCCGAGGAACTGGGGCAGAACAGCCAGCAGCTCCTTCTCCCCCGCCGTCACCGGGGCTGTTTCCAGCACGGTGCCGGTGATGTCGCCGGTGTCGGTCTGCGTTCCCAGCCGCAGCCGGGCGCAGTAGGTCTTGGTGTGGTCGAGCTGAAGGTCCACGGCCTTGCTGGCCCCGCCGCAGAACACCGGCAGAACGCCGGTGGCCATGGGGTCCAGCGTACCGCTGTGGCCCAGCTTGCGGGTGCCGAGGATGCCGCGCAGCTTGGCGATGACGTCAAAGCTGGTCCACTCCATCGGCTTATCTACGATAAGGATGCCCTGCATCAGCTTTCCTCCTGCGTCTCGGGGCGGTCGAGTTCCGCCTCCACTTCGGCCAGAATGGCGCTCTTGGCGTTGTCGAGGTTGCCCAGCAGCTCACAGCCCGCTGCGCGGGTGTGGCCGCCGCCGCCCAGACGCCGTGCGATGGCGCAGGCGTCCACGCCCTTGGCGGCGCGCACGCTGATGCGGTAGCTGCCGCCGGGCTGCTGACGGAGCAGCAGGCCCACTTTGACCCCCTCGATGCTGATGGGCAGGCTGGTCAGCTCTTCCAGGTCAGCCGGGTCCACGCCGCTCTGCTCTATCTCGTCCCGGGTCAGATACATCAGGGCGCAGCGGCCCTCAAGATGATATTCCAGATGGTTGCGGGCGATACGCTCCGCCTCCATCCGCTCCCGGGGTTTGGTGTCGAAGAGCAGGGTGTTCAGCTCCTCCACCTGCGCACCGGCCAGAATGAGCTTTGCAGCCACGAGGTGGGTGTTGGCGGTGGTGGAAGAGAACCGGAAGCAGCCGGTGTCCGTAGCGAGGCCGGTGTAGAGGCAGTTGGCGATGAGGGGGGTGATCTCCACGCCCATCTCGCTGATGACCTCATACAGAAGCTCTGCCGCTGCGGCCGCATTGCCGTCCAGCAGGGTGAAATCCGCATAGCCGCTGTTGCCCGCGTGGTGGTCGATGCAGAGATCGACGTGGCGGGTATACTGCGGCACACCGTTGTTTTCACCAAAGAGCTGCACGCTGGCAACATCCACAGCCACAACGGTCTTGGGCTCAAACTCGCCCCGGAACGGCACCGGTGCAGTAAAGCTGTAGCGGGAAGGCACTGCATCGGAGCAGAGGACAGCTGCCGTCTTGCCCAGCGCCTTGAGCGCGTGGCAGAGGGCGCTGCCGCAGCCGATGGTGTCGCCGTCCGGGTTTTTATGACACAGGACCAGAATGTTGTCCGCAGCACAGAGGCGCTCGGCCATCTGCTGCACATTGAGCTGTTCTGTCATTTGATGGATCCATCCTTTCCGCAGCGCTGGATTTATTCCTCGGTCTCGGCGGGCTGAGAGTCCTCAGCGTCGCCGTTCACATTCAGCGTGCGGAGCAGCTCGTTGATGTGGGCTGCATAGGCGGCACCGTCGTCCTCCACAAAGATGAAGCGGGGTGCCTTGCGGATGTGCATTTTCTTGCTCACTTCGGTGCGCACATGGCCTGCGGCGCGGTTCAGGGCCTCGATGGCGGGCTTGGGGCCGTCCTCACGGCCCATCACGCTCACATAGACCTTCGCCACGTCCAGGTCGGGCGTCACATCCAGCCGGGTGACGGTCAGCAGACCGCCCTCCAGCCGCGGGTCTTTCAGCCGTCCGATGATGGCGATGAGCTCACGCTTCATGTCCTGCGCCAGACGGCCCATATTTTTCTGAGACATAGTTTCTCCTCTAAAATGAACCTCTCCGTCATTGCTTCGCAATGCCACCTCTCCTACCGGGGAGCGGCCTTGGCATTCCGGAAAGCTTTCTCTCTTCGCCAGACTGAGAGGTTATTTCAATCAATCGCGGTATTCTTCCATCTTGAAGGCCTCGTAGACGTCGCCTTCCTTGACGTCGGCAAACTTTGCCAGAGTGACGCCGCACTCATAGCCCTCGGCCACTTCCTTGGCGTCGTCCTTGAAGCGCTTCAGAGATGCGATCTCGTCCTCAGTGATGACGATGCCGTCACGGACGACACGCACCTTGCTGTCGCGGGTGATCTTGCCATTGGTGACACGGCAGCCTGCGACGGTGCCGACGTTGGAGATCTTGTAGACCTGACGGACCTGCAGCTCGCCCAGAGACACCTCGCGGAACTTGGGAGCCAGCATACCCTTCATAGCGTCGGTGACGTCGTTGATGGCGTCATAGATGACGCGGTACATACGCATCTCGACCTTGGTGGCAGCGGCCTCTTCCTTCGCCACGTTGTCGGGGCGGACGTTGAAGCCGATGATGATGGCGTTGGATGCGTCGGCCAGGTCAACGTCGGACTTGCTGATGGCGCCGACGCCGGCGTGGATGACGCGGACGCGGACCTCGTCGTTGGAGATCTTCTCGAGGCTCTGCTTGACGGCCTCGGCGGAGCCCTGCACGTCAGCCTTAACGACGATGGCCAGCTCCTTCATATCGTTCTGAGCCATTTGGCTGAACAGGTTATCCAGAGTGACCTTCTGGAAGGCGGAGAACTGCTTCTCCTTGGCGGCAGCGATGCGCTGCTCGGCCAGCTCACGGGCCAGACGCTCGTCCTCGACGGCCTCGAACAGGTCGCCGGCCTCAGGCACAGCGGTCAGACCGGTGATCTCCACAGGAGTGGAGGGGCCGGCGTCGTTCAGCAGGATGCCCTTGTCGCTGCGCATGGTACGCACACGGCCCACGGCGGTACCGGCGATGATGACATCGCCGGAGTGGAGGGTGCCGTTCTGCACCAGAATGGTGGCGATGGGGCCCTGGCCCTTGTCCAGACGAGCCTCGACAACAGCGCCCTTGGCACGGCGGTTGGGGTTAGCCTTCAGCTCCATGACCTCAGCTTCCAGAGCGATGCGCTCCAGCAGGTCGTTGATGCCCATGCCGGTCAGAGCAGAGACGGGGATGCAGGCGACATCGCCGCCCCAGTCCTCGGTGATGATGCCGTACTTGGTCAGGCCCTCCATCACGCGCTCAGGGTTGGCGGTGGGCTTATCCATCTTGTTCATGGCCACGATGAGCTTGACGTTGGCGGCCTTGGCGTGGTTGATGGACTCGACCGTCTGGGGCATGATGCCGTCATCGGCGGCGACGACCAGAACTGCAATATCGGTCATGTTGGCACCGCGGGCGCGCATGGAGGTGAACGCCTCGTGGCCCGGGGTATCCAGGAAAGTGATGAGGCTGTCGTTGACCTTGACCTGATATGCACCGATGGCCTGAGTGATGCCGCCGGCCTCGCCTGCAGTGACGTTGGTCTTGCGGATAGCGTCCAGGATACTGGTCTTGCCGTGGTCAACGTGGCCCATGACGCAGACGACCGGGGGACGGGTGACGAGATCGTCCTGAGAATCCTCCTCCTGGGTGAACAGGCGCTCCTCGATGGTGACGTGGACTTCCTTCTCGACCTTGGCGTGGAACTCCTCGGCCACCAGAGCGGCGGTATCGAAATCGATGATGTCGTTGATGGCATGCATCTCGCCCATCTGCATGAACTTGGCGATGACCTTGCCGGCCTGCTGCTTCAGGCGGGCAGCCAGTTCACCGACGGTGATCTCATCGGGGATGAGGACCTTCAGCTGCGCATTGCGGGCCTTTTCCAGCTGGATGCGCTGCAGACGCTCGAACTCGGTCTCACGCTTGCCCTTCTGGAACTGCTGGCGCTGGCGCTGGCCGCGCTGGGTGAACTTCTGCTTGTTGCCCTGCGGGGTGGGCTTGCGGCGGTTCTCGGTGTTCTTGGTGGAAGCCAGATCGTCGTAACGGGCGTCGAAGCGGTCCACGTTCATATCAACGGTGCGGGTATCGACGGTGACCTGATTGTCCTCGCGGCGGACAGAGACGGACTGAGCGGAAGCTGCAGTAGCCTTTGCGCCGGTCTCACGGGCCAGCTCGCTCAGAGAGACGGTCTTCTCCTCGCGCTTCTTGTGCTGCTCGTTCTTCTTGTTGTTTTGCTTGGCAGCGGGCTTTGCCTCGGCCATTGCGGGCTCAGCCTTGGGAGCCTTGGGAGCCTCGGGCTTCTTTTCGGCCTTGGGCTCTGCCTTCTTCTCGGCGGGCTTCGGCTCAGCCTTGGGGGCCTTGGCGCTGTTCAGGAACTCGTCCAGGCTCTTGACGCTGTTGTCCTTGCTGAACTTCTCCAGCAGGTAGTTCAGCTCGTTCTCCTCCAGAGTGGAGCTGTTCTTCTTGCCGGTGCTGCCCATGGCGTTCAGCTCGTCGAGGACCTTCTTGGCAGAGATGCTCAGGTCCTTTGCAAAATCGCTCACTTTATATTTTACGATCATTCGCTCATATCCTCCTCAGTTTGAATCGCTCCGCACGCCGTCAGCCGGTCAAAGCAGAGCTTGGCGAGGTTGCGGTCGGTGACGGCATAAATGGCCACTGGTTTGCGGCTGATGTCAGCCAGCTTATCCTGTGTCAGCGGCATGGGGATGACGTCCACCATATCGCCCACAGCGTAGTTGAGCCGCTGCACGGTCTTGGGGCTGGCGTCGGATGCAGTCATCACGAGCCATGCCTTGCCCTTGACGACGGCGTCTTCCACCGCGTCAAAGCCCATGGTCAGAGCGCCCGCCTTGCGGCAGAGGCTCACGGCCTGGAACAGGGCCTCATTCGGCTCAAGGGCCGGTTTTGCGGGGGCGTTATGCTTCTTTGCCATCGCGGTCGGCCTCCTTTTCTGCTTCCACACTGGCCAGCTGCTGGGCCAGTGCATCGTATACCTCGGCGGGGACCGGCTGCTCAAAGCAGCGCTCCAGCGCCTTCTTCTTTTTTGCCTTTGCAAGGCAGGCGGCATCCGGGCAGAGGTAAGCACCGCGGCCGGGCTTCTTGCCCACGGGGTCGATGCTGATCTCTCCGCTGGGTGCGCGCACCACACGCACCAGTTCCTTCTTGGGGCGGCTGGTCAGGCAGCCGATGCACTGGCGGGCAGGGATCTTCTTTTGTGCCATCCGGTTTTCCCTCCTTCGGCAGGTGTTCCGCGCTTATTCTGCGGCGGTGTCTTCGGTCTTCTCAGCCTCGGCAGCCTTCGGCTCTTCCTCGCCGTAGTAGCCGCTCTCGGGGCGGATGTCGATATTGTAGCCGGTCAGGCGGGCGCACAGACGGGCGTTCTGGCCCTTGTTGCCGATGGCAAGGCTCAGCTGCTGGTCCGGCACGGTCACGCGGCAGGAGCGGGTCTCGCCGGGCAGCAGCTCGACCTTGACCACCTTTGCGGGGCTGAGAGCTGCGGAGATGAACTCGGAGATGTCCTCACTCCACTTCACGATGTCGATCTTCTCGCCGCCCAGCTTCTCGACGACAGCGGCCACACGGTCGCCGTGAGGGCCGATGCAGGCAGAGACGGGGTTGACGTTGGCGTCCTTGGACCAGACAGCCATCTTGGTGCGGGCGCCGGCCTCGCGGCTGATGGCCTTGACTTCGACGGTGCCGTCGTAGATCTCAGGCACTTCCAGCTCGAACAGGCGCTTGACGAGGCCGGGGTGGGTGCGGCTGATCATGACGCGGGGGCCGCGCTCGCTTGCCACGACATCCACGATGTAGACCTGCAGCATCTGGCCCTCGGTGTAGACCTCGCCGGGGACCTGCTCGTTGCGGGGCAGGATAGCCTCGCCGCCCTTGCCCAGATCGAGGGCAACGATGCCCTTCTCGGGGTCAACGCGGGTGACGGTAGCCTGCACGATGTCGTGGGCGCGGGACTGGATCTCGCTCAGCTGCTGGCTGCGCTCAGCCTCACGGATGCCCTGACGGATGACGTGCTTTGCGGTCTGGGCTGCGATGCGGCCAAAGTCCTTGGTCTTGAGGGGGGTCACGACGCGGTCGCCCACCTGATAGCTCTTGCGGATGTGCTGAGCCTCGGTAATGCCGATCTCGCTGTGCTCGTCGTACCAGTCCTCATCGGCCACGACGTCCTGGATGAGGGCGACGTTGAACTTGCCGGTGTTGGGGTCGATCTCGACCATGACGTGGTCGTCCTCGACCTCGTAGTTCTTCTTCACGGCGATGACGATAGCAGCCTTGATCTTTTCGATCAGGTACTCTGCGGTAATGCCGCGCTCGTGCTCCAGCATGGAGAGAGCTTCAAAAAATTCGTTGTTCGCTGCTGCCATTTTTCGGGTTCCTCCTGTAATTTACTCTCTATTATAAATCCGATCAGTCAAACAGATCTTCGTCGTCGCACAGCTGCACGCTGGATGCGGCGTTCACCTCAAAGGCCACGGGGCCGTTGTCGGTGTCCAGGGTCACGGTGGTGCCCTCGCGGCCGGTCAGGATGCCGGCCAGCTCGCGCACGCCGTCGGCGTTGGGGCGGATGAGCTTTGCCCGGATCTTCTGGCCCTTGAGCTGCTCGTAGTGCTCCGGGCGGGTCAGCTTGCGGCCCAGGCCGGGGCTGCCCACTTCCAGATAGTAGCTCTGGTCGATGGGGTCGGCCTCGTCCAGGATGGGGTCCAGTGCGTGGGAAACATCTGCGCAGGTATCGGTGTCCATGGTGCCGTCCTTGTCGATGAGGACGCGAAGATACCAGTCCGGCCCTTCCTTTTCAAAAACGACATCCCACAGGCGCAGGCCCATGCCCTCCACGGTGGGGCGGACAAGCGCTTCGACTCTCTGGGCGGTGTTGCCGCCAGACTGCTTCGCCATAAAAAACCTCCAAACAAACAAGAAAAGCGGACCTTGCGGCCCACTTTCCAATAAAACTATAGCGTACTACTAGAATATAGCATACTCTTGCGGATTATGCAAGCTTTTTCGTGAAAAATCCTCTTCTCACAGCACCCAGACGCCGTCGCGGAACAGCTCCACGGTGCGGCCGTCGCGGCACTTGCCGGTAATATGGCTGTCCTCGGCACCCACCATGACGTCCTCGTGGATGGCGGACTGGTTCATGCCCCGGGCCAGCAGCTCGTCCTTGCTCAGGCGGGTGCCGTTCTCGGTGGTGCCGGGATAGCTGGCACCAAAGGCGATGTGACAGGCGGCGTTCTCATCGAAGAGGGTGCTGTAGAACAGCGCGCCGCTGCGATTGATGGGGCTGGACGCCGGCACCAGCGCCACTTCGCCGATGCTCCGTGCGCCCTCGTCGGTGTCCAGCAGCCGGCCCAGAAGCTCCGCGCCCTCGTCTGCACCGTGCTCCACGACGCGGCCATCCTTGAAGGTGACATGGAAGCCCTTGATGAGCTGGCCGTTGAAGACGTAGGGCTTGGTGCCGTAGACGATGCCGTTCACCTTGTCCTTGTGGGGTGCGGTGAAGACCTCTTCGGTGGGGATGTTGGGCAGGAAGACCACGCCCTTTTCACTGACGCTGGCGGCACTCTCCCAGGTGGCCTTGTCGGCGATGCCGACGGTCAGATCCGTGCCGTTGCTGCTCTCGAAATGGACGCTCTCGAGGTCGAGGGCGTTCATCTTGTCCTTCAGGCCGGTCAGACGGTCGAGGTGGGCCTTCCACTCGTTGACGGGGTCGCCGCCCGTCACGCGGCAGACATCGAAAATGAGCTGCCAGAGCTTCTCGATGGCCGCAGCCTCGTCCAGCTCCGGGAACATCTTTTTTGCCCAGGGGGCGCTGGGCATGGCTGCGATGGACCACTGGACGCGATCGTTCATGGTATACTCCCGCCACGGAGCCATGAACTTGCGCTGCGCAGCGTTCACCCGGCTGATTTTCGCGCCGTCCAGACCGGCGTAGACTTCCGGGTCATCGGCGAGGATATGCAGCACGCAGACCCCGCCCTCACTCTCGGCGTAGTCGAGATAGCGGCGCAGCTGCCAGGACTTGAAATCGCTCAGGGCTTCCTCGCTGCCCAGTTCCATCCGGCTGCGGGAAACGTCGTTGTCGCTCCAATTCACCAGCACATCACGGGCGCCGGCCTCATAGGCACTGCGCACGCACAGGCGGGCCAGCGGGGCGGCCTCGAGGCAACAGTTGATGACAAGGGTCTGACCCGGCTGGGGGTTGACGCCCACGCGGACGATGAAGTCGGCATATTTTTTCAGAAGAATGTCAAAGTTTTCCACGGAATATCCTTTCTGCCGTGCAGAACACGGCGGTGCATTTTCTATCTGACAGTATAACCGTTCCCGGGCGAATTGTCCACCCGATAAAAACAAAACAGACGCCTCTTCCGGTTGAAAAACCACGAAACGTCTGTTATACTATCATTCGAGAGTGCTGTCTACATACGACAGGCGGTCTGCACCTTTCCGGCCCTGCGTCGGGAAGGCGAACATTTTTGTTGCGCCCCCGACGCTCCACAGCGAAAGGGGTGATGCTTCATGACGCTTTTAGAGACTTTAGCTCTGCTCACGCTGCTTGCAACCGTGGGTTTTGGCATGTTCGACATTGCGTATAAAATTTTCAACAACAAAAAATGACCGCCCCAGCTACCAACTCGTGCGGTCATTCTTTGTGATTGACTTGCCGGAAAGGTACTGACCGTTTGCCAGACAGCACTTTCTTTAGTTGTATTATACCACAGCCCCGCCGAAAATGCAACGGCGGGGCTGTTTTTTCACTCACAAAAGTGAGTTTTTATCAGAACTCGATCTTGCTCTCGATGTAGCTCTTCAGCTCGGAGATAGGCATACGAACCTGCTCCATGGTGTCGCGGTCGCGGACGGTGACGCAGTTGTCGGCCACGATGCCCTTGGCCTCGTCGCCCACGGTGTCGAAGTCCACGGTGATGCAGTAGGGGGTGCCAATTTCGTCCTCGCGGCGGTAGCGCTTGCCGATGGAGCCGGTGTCGTCGTAGTCCACCATGAAGTACTTGCTCAGCTCGTTGCGGATCTCCATTGCCTTGTCACCCAGCTTCTTGCTCAGGGGCAGGACAGCGCACTTATAGGGAGCCAGAGCCGGGTGCAGATGCAGGACGGTGCGGATGTCCTCCTTGCCCTTGCTGTCGGTCAGGTGCTCCTCATCATAAGCCTCGCACAGGAAGGCCAGAGCCACGCGGTCACAGCCCAGAGACGGCTCGATCACATAGGGGATGTAGTGCTCGTTGGTCTCGCTGTCGAAGTACTCGAGGCTCTTGCCGGAGGCTTCCTGATGACGGCTCAGGTCGTAGTTGGTGCGGTCTGCAATGCCCCACAGCTCGCCCCAGTCGGTGAACGGGAAGGCATACTCGATGTCGGTGGTAGCACGGCTGTAGAAGGCCAGCTCTGCAGGCTCGTGGTCACGCAGGCGCAGGTGCTCCTTCTTGATGCCGAGGCTCAGCAGCCAGTTCTCGCAGTAGTCCTTCCAGTAGGAGAACCACTCGAGGTCGGTGCCGGGCTTGCAGAAGAACTCGCACTCCATCTGCTCGAACTCACGGGTACGGAAGGTGAAGTTGCCCGGGGTGATCTCGTTGCGGAATGCCTTGCCCACCTGGCAGACGCCGAAGGGCAGCTTGCGGCGGGTGGTGCGCTGGATGTTGGCAAAGTTGACGAAGATGCCCTGTGCCGTCTCGGGACGGAGGTAGCAGGTGGAAGAGCTATCCTCGGTGACGCCGATGGCGGTCTTGAACATCAGATTGAACTTACGGATGGGGGTGAAGTCGTGCTTGCCGCAGACGGGGCAGACAATATCCTCGTGTTCGGCGATGAAAGCGTCCATCTCGTCAAAGCTCATGGCATCGACGTTGACCTCGGGGTGCTCGTCGCCGATAAGCTTGTCGGCACGGTGGCGGGCCTTGCAGGCACGGCAGTCCAGCAGCGGGTCCGAGAAACCGGCAACGTGGCCGGTGGTGATCCAGGTCTGAGGGTTCATGATGATGGCGGCATCGAGGCCCACATTGTAGGGGCTCTCCTGCACGAACTTCTTCAGCCATGCCTTCTTGACGTTGTTCTTGAACTCGACACCCAGAGGGCCGTAGTCCCAGCTATTGGCCAGACCGCCGTAGATCTCGGAACCGGGGAACACATAACCACGATTCTTGCAGAGATTGACGATCATGTCAAGGGTCTTTTCGCTCTGTTCCATTGTAAGTACATCCTTTCCGTCCGCGGCTGGTTTGCCGTGTCGTGTTGTGTATTTGTCCCGGCTGCTTTCCCCGCAGCCGGGCGTGCTTTTCCTGTTAAAAGCACAGTATCTTTACTTTATCATGTTTTGCGGGGATTGTAAAGCCTTGCCCCGCATCCGGAACAACACAATCGGATTTATCATATAAAAATGGTAAAAAATAAAGAGTCTGACGAAATTTTCCGCAGACGACAAAAGCCCCCGCTTTTGCAAGGGCTTTGAGGCTCACTTATGATATTTCATTCCGGCATTGATGGTGCAGGCACGGTAGATTTGTTCGGTGAGAACAAGGCGGGCCAGCTGGTGGGGCATCGTGATGCGGCCCATGCTGAACTTGAGCGCCGCCGCGCGCTTGACCTCGTCCGAGAGGCCGTGGGATGAGCCAATGACGAAGGCCACATCTCCCGCACCGCTGTTTGCGCGGTCGGCAAGGAACTGGGCCAGCTCATCGGAGGAGATCTGTTTTCCTTCGATGCACATCGCGACGATCGCCGCGCCCTTGCGGACGCTGCCGAGGATGGCTTTGCCCTCTTTATCCAGCGCCTTTTTCACCACAGCGTCGGAGGCGTTCTTCTCTTCGATTTTTTCTTCTGGAAGCTCGATGATGCGGAAGGACGCAAACGCCGCCAGACGCTTCTGGTATTCGGCCACGCCCTCGGCGAAGTATTTTGCGTTGAGCTTGCCGACGCAAATCAGGTCGATATTCTGCATGGTTATCGTTCCTCTTTTGTGTGGAATCTCGCGCTGGCAGCGCGGGGCTGGTTTTTTCTTTTGGTCAAGTGGCTTGCGCTCCGCGCGGGCCAGAGGTAGGGAGGGGTGTTTCGAATCCCCCCTCCCTACCTCTGGACTCCACTCTCCCCG
>ENA-UPSY01002423-UPSY01002423.1-human-gut-metagenome-genome-assembly--contig:-NODE-2423-length-15941-cov-4.416288_pt1 | contig 15941 bp, 20 predicted proteins | sample MGYA00250044_ERZ773365 | MGnify/ENA primary metagenome ERZ773365 (study PRJEB29103, sample SAMN06111932) | human gut metagenome | biome: human gut; feature: ankylosing spondylitis patient; material...
TGCGTTATGCTATCCCACCGCCGTGTGCGATGGGCGAAGCCAGATAAAAGCGGTTTTTATCAAGTCCGCAAAACTGAGAAGCGTTTTGCTTAGAGGGATGCTGATTTTAGGATTGTTAAGTCAGCTTGGAGGGTTGTCTTTTTTATCTTTTGGGTCATCCCACTTTTTGCTAGCAGCACCGAAAATCAAGCCAAGCATTAAAGGAATCCATATTTTGTCATCGCCACACAGATTGTTAATGTCAAAATCTTTTTTGGAATGGCTGTTTTCAAAATCATCCATTGTAAAGCCTCCTCACTTCGGAAGCGTCAAATTCAGGACGCTTGCAAGCTGGTTCAAGTCGATACCACGCTCTTTGGCGAGGTTTTGTGCCATCGTTCGGAGCTGTGCTTCGTTTTTACCCTGAATCAGGTTCAAGCCCTGCATAATAGGGGCGTTCTGCCCGCTCAATTGCTGGATAAGACCCATCGGGTTCTGCCCGGCACGAGCCAGATTTGCAAGCTGCATGATGGGGCTGTGCGTAATCATATCAAACGGAGAGGGCATAGTTATTCTCCTTTCTTCGCAGCGGCAGGAGGCTTAGAAAAGCTCTTCTGCCACTTTTCCAGCTCATCCAGACGGTGGACGAGGGCGTTGTACTCCTCAATAGGCACATACTGCTGTGTCGGTGCAGCGGTCTGCTGTGCCTGTTGTGCCTGCATCTGCCGCCATGCTTCCGGGCTGTAAAACTCCTGTACATAGGATTCGCAAGTGTCCGGGTTGAGCCGCTTGCAGTAGATCACGCCGCTGCGCAGGTCGGGGCAGTAGGTCGGTCTGCCGTATAGGTCGGACGGTATCGCCAAAAACTCCTCCCTGCTGGAAACAGGTCTGCCAAGCAACCAACCGCCGTCTTGTGCCGACTGCTGAACAGGCTGCTGCCCATTCATCGGCTGCGGACGCTGCTGCATCTGCTGTACTTGCGTGTTTGGCAGGGGAGTGGCAAGCCCTACCGTGCCCATGCCACCGTAAGGGTTGACAGGCTGCTGCGGAACATAGGGCGTTCCGGGTGTCGGATAATAGCTCATAATACATCCCTCCTGATGCTCCCAGTGTACCGCACCGGCAGAAAGCGAAGGACAACGAAGGTACAACGAAGGACAAAAAAAGAAAAGCGCCCACACGGAAAAATCCGCATGAGCGCTTAACTGTTAAGGGCACATACTTTGGAGTGCAATGATAAGATATCACATCATCCAATATATGGCAATGCTTTCGACAAAACCAGTGCGAATAAAACAAAATCCACCAGCCTAAAGCTGATGGATTATAAGTGAGCGAGTAATCGCTCTGCCACCGAAGTGGCAAAATTGCGTCTCCCGCATGGTACGCACTGCAAGTAGGCAGGCGGGAGACTGTATCATCAAAAATGCCTACTTCTGCTATCGCAATTTTGACGTATGCGCACTATTCAAAACCGTTCAAGCATTTTCGGGCTTGCTATGGCTGGAATCGAACCAGCGCAATAGACGGGATGCGCCCTGCTCTCTACCAACTGAGCTACATAGCCTCAAAGACCCGCCATGATACGCATCGTTGAGAGGCTTGACGGGTTCAGATATCCACCCTAATGCGCTTCTTCGAGAGGCCGGGTGGATTTGTTGATGTTATTATACCACAATCAATCCGTCACGACAAGAACCAGCGCAGGGCCGTTGACGTTGACCGCTGCGTCCTTATAGGGCTCGACAACGGTCGTTTCCACGCCCTCGCGTTTGCGAAGCTCTGTAATAAGATTGGCGGTCGGAACATTTCCGAGGTTCACGGTGAGCTCCTTTCGTCTAGCTTTTCATCAATAATTTTCAGCCTATTGCCGATTGATGTTCGACAATACGGCACACGCGCTGCAATATCAACTTGGCATAGCTGGTCAACGTACCGCAACCGGGCGATTTTCCGGTCATACCTCCCAAGCGGTGCACGTTTTATCACAGCTTTTATCTGTTCTGCATTAAGCCCTTGCAACGCTGGCGGAAAGACTACACGAGCCGCCGCCACAGGCAGCACCGAGCCAGAAGGGCTGCGGAAGCTGCCCGGCGTTGCGCACCACGCTTAAAAAAGAAGAAAAAACACGCGAACTTTTATCTTTTACAGCCAGAGATACAAGTACAGTTATATCCTTTTTCAGATTATGCTCGTATGTAGTGCTTGACATGATATCACTCCTTATTGTGAACAATGAGATAACGAATTGCGGAAATTTTGACGATAACGCTATCGTCCGGGTTGTTTTGTTGCACACCGCTGAACGCAACGTATTCGCCATTTATCCACAAAATATTTCCTTCCAACCGCATGAGCCATTTTCCGCTGCCATCGAAATCAGCGGCATGATTATCCAAGTCGATTTCGAGGTAAAAACCATCGTTCTGTTTTGCAAAGTATTTTTGCAGAACAGAAGTGATTTCTTCCGTACTCATGTTTTCGGAATCAGCAATGACTTCGATGTAGTGATAATGAAACATTTTTTGTCTCCTTACTTCGTGATTTCCTCAGCGTTCGCCTTGTCATCAGCATCCAGCGCATCGTAGTACGCCTGCGCAAGGGCTTCCACCTCTGCGATGTCGTCCTCCGTCAGCAGGCCACTGTCCAGATGGGTATACGCCTTGTCCAGCCAGTATGCCACGTCACGTCCTGCGGCGATTTCCCGCTTGATGGAACGCAGGGTCAGGTCATGGCGAGCTTTGCTTCTGATTGCCATATGTATGTACCTCCTTTATGTCATGGATGCCACGGCGTCCTCAAGGTCAGTGATGCGTTTGATGGGGTCTGCTCTGCCGGTCACCGTCACGCTGTCTGCGTCGGTCAGCAGGGTATTCACGCCGCTCAGAGCAGAGATGGGCTGTGCGCCTGTCACAGTGAAGGGCACAGGCTCTGCCAGCTTGTACGCAATTTGCACCGGGGTTCCGGCGGCGTACTGGGCGGCAAGGTGGGCTTTCCATGCATCAGCATCATCCGGGATTGTGTCGCCCCAGCGTACACGGATAGCACCCCACACAATAGCACATCCCTGCGCGGTATTGGTGTTAGCGATATCTGCATGAGGATAGTGGCTGCAAATCTCGTTGCCTTTCTGCGGCGATGCATTGACAGCGTTCGGAATTTTTGACGATACATAGTACCAGTCGGTTTTATTGTCCAAAAACTTGCCCGATACCATCCATTTTTCCGTCCCGTCTAGCGTCAGCAGCTTCCGCGTCTCCTGCCCCTCACTGCTCACTGTGTCCACCGTGCCGCCGTAGATGGTGCGGGGCAGTGTAAGGGTGGCTGTTTGGCCGGTGTAAGGGGCGTAGGTTGTTGCAGTCGTGCCTTTCTCTATCTGCGGTTTTGCCGAAACATTATCCAGTATGCCAGAGGTGTCAAAAAACAAGGAGGCATTTTGTATGTCAGTCTCTACCGTAAATGTACACGGCTGCCCAACCTGTTGTGCAGCAACTGTAGTATCGCCTACATCCCTATTGAGAATTGACATACGGAAATACGGCATTGCGCTAATCGTGTATGTGCCCGCAGGAAGCGAAAAATAATCAGAGTTGTAGTATGACGTCCCATTTGCCGTTCCGTTTGCCGTTACAGTGCCATCGGAGGTTATTGTCCACGTTAATCCGTTGTTCAAGGTTTTTTCTGGCATCCATGCAGGATTAAACAGGTTTTCCCCGCACCTTGTCACTGTGACGCTGTCACGTCCCTTGATGGGACGAATGTTTTCGGGGCTGGGTGTCCCACTGCCTTCCTGCGTCGGCTCCCAGCTCACCTTACAGCCCAGCGGATATCCCGCCACCGGGTAGAACTGCGCCGGGTTCCCGGTCTCAGAAATGGGCGGGCAGAGCACATCCACGATGTGCTTGCTGCTCCATGGGGCAGAGTCGGTCACGGTAGTGTCATCAATTTGTGGAGCATCTTTGCCGTCTTTGCCATTCAAGACATCAATTGTTTTGGTACCGTCTTTGTCAGTGATGCTAACACGATGGCCATTTTCGATGTCAGTTACAGTTACGACTGGGGATTTTCCGTCATTGCCGGGCTCGCCTTTGAACTCACCGCTTGCGATGCCGTTCTTCAGCTCTTGCAGACTGCCAGCGGCTTCCTGAGCGCTTTTGTCTGCACTGCCCGCACTGGTGGTGGCTTCATTAGCAGCGGTCTGTGCGTCTTTGGTGGCTTTCAGAGCATCCTCTTTGGCGGTAATGGTGTCAGAAAGGGCATTCCCAGCCTTTTGGGCAGATGCCCCGGCCTGCTGTGCTGCCGTCTGTGCATCGGTCTTGGCCTGCTCTGCGGCGATGGCGTCAGTGTGCACGGCATCCACCAGCTGCTGCCATGCAGGGGTGCCCGGTTCCGGCTCTGTGCCATCCTCTGTGCCTGAGTTGGCACTTACACGGTAGTGCAGGTCTGCGCTGGTGATGTTCTTGGTGTCATCGCTGCCCTCAAAGGTGATGCACCCGCTCCCGGGCTGTGCGGTCACGCTGGCGGGCACGTCCACATAGCCGTCCACCACCAACGAGGATGACGGATCTTTGCCGTCCGGCACGTGCCAGAAGCAGCGGATAGCCAGCCCTTCCCACTCGCCGGTTGCATCGACGTGCAGCCTGTACACGCCCCGGTTTTTAGTGTAGCCAAAGCGCACCAGCTGCTCATAGCCGGGCAACTTTGCCGTGCCGTTGGATGCGAGAGATACGCTTTGCTCGATCATAAATTACTCCTTGTTGATGGTAGGCTTCTTTTCTGCCAGTGCCTTTTTCATCATGCTGACAGCCTTTTCAATCACACTGTCCAGCACTTCATCGGTGATGAAAGGCTTCAGCCAGTCCGGCAGTGCGCCGCGCAGCGCGGCAAAGACCTGTGCCTTTTTCTTTGCGCCCTGGCCGCTGCCCATGATGCTGTCCTCGGCGATGGTCACGAGCTCCAGTGCCCACTGCTTGACGTACTGCTTGTAGCCCAGCCGGATGGCACCAACGGCCAGCGCGGCAAAGCCGATGAGCATCAGTACCAGTGCGATGGGTGCGGGGATAAAGTTAAACATTGCTTCCATGATTTGTTACTCCTTTCAGTAGGTAGTTGTTAATATCGGATTTGCTTTTTTGCATACCTTCGCGGTTGTTGCCGGACAGCTGCGAATCCAAAAGATTTTGCACGCCAACAAGGACGAGACGCATCTCTTCATCGAGGCCGTCAAAGCGGCGCAGGTCTCTTGCAAGGGCCTGTGCGTGCTGAAGCTGTCCCTGTTCCAGCACGCCAAGTCTTTTTTCGAGCGTATCCATTCGCTTGTTCTGCGCATCGTCGGGGGCCTGCGCCTTCTTGATGTACTTATGGATGATTTCCAGCACCTTGTCGATGGTGATGGCCGCAGCGCACAGGCTACCCAAGATGCCAAGCACCCACAGGAGAGCTTCTTTTTCGGTCATTTACCCTCCCGGAGACGGGTCAGACCCTTCTTGCTGATGATGCCCGCATAGTCCTTGTATGCGTGGGACATGTCCACGTTGGTGGTCACACCGGGTACACGGGCCTTGCTGGTGTACTGCCACATGCCAAAAGACCAGCTGGGTGCGGGCTTCTTCGTGCGGTAGGCAGCCAGCCACACGTCGTAGGGCTTCAGCGCCGCGCCGCCCATGTACAGGAAGGTGCTGCCGAACCACAGGCCGGTGTAAAGCAGAGCGTACACGCCCCAGCTTTCCACCGTGCTCAGCATGTAGGCCGTCAGGTCGGTCAGCGCGGCCTTGCCAAGCGGCTTCTGCACTTCGTCCTCGATGTCCACGGCCACCGGCAGCTCAAAGCTCCGGCCGGTGAGCAGCTTCTTGAAGTACGCCAGCTCCTTGTCAGCCTGCTCCCGGTTGACCGCCTTAAAGTAGCCATACACGCCGCAGGGGATGCCCAGCCGCTTGCATTCTGCGTAGTTGCGAGCAAACTGTGGGTCAGTGTATGGCGCACTGGGTCTACCCTCCGCGCTGTTGCCCATGGCGCGAATCATCACGCCGTCCACCTTGCCGCTTGCCTTGACCTTCTCCCAGTTGATCGTGCCCTGATATCGGGATACATCCATGATTTCAGCCATAGCGTCCTCCTTACTGTACGATCTCCTCAAAGCCGCTCTTGATAAGAATTGCCTTGACCTTCTCCTTCAGCAGGCGGGGGCAACGCTCGTACAGAGCCTTTGCGTCCTCCATAGTCTCAGCGAACATAATTTCCTGTGCCCACAACTTAGCCATCATACGTACCAACCTTTCTAATTTTTGTGTGATTTTATGCATAAACAATCTCGCTCATTTCAAGCAAGCATTGCTTGAGCATCTCGTTTTCTTTTTGCAGTGCCGCCACCGTCTCCGGAAGCTTCTCCCAGGCTTCGGCCTTTTTGCGCTCTTCTTCCTGCGCGGCCAGCTCTTCGGCGGTGTAGCGGACATACTTTTGGATTGGCACTTGTTCCACCCATTCTTCCTGTGCCGGTACGCCTGGGCGGTCAACGATCTTCTGCACGTCCTTGCCACCGTTCGGATACTCGGTCACGGTCTCCCAGTGCCACTGCTCCTCCACGCCCTCTACGGCGGGGTGGATGACTTCTTCAGTGTCGTCCACCAGATACCCAAGGGTCAGGTCGGGGTTTTCCACGACCGCGCCGGTCTCGTCAATGATCTTCATGGTTCAAAACCTCCTTTCTCATGCCACGCGGCGCCAGATGTGCACATAGTATGCGGCAGGCTGCACGGTGTTGCTGCGGCCATAGATAGGGTTCGAGCGGGAAGCGTCGAAACAAAGGTCTTTGCCGGGGGTGCTAGTGCCTGAAGCAGCCCAGTCGTAGGATTTTCCACCTCCATAAAATGCACCATATGCATTTGGTCTATTGACGTTATAAAAACCAGCTTGCTCATCTGGGCCAGCACGGCCCGTGATGTTGGGCAGTCCGGCTTCCACGGTGGTGCCCGCTGCGTGGGCGTAGGACGCACCCATCAGTACCCGGTTCTGCGCAATCTCCTGCCATGTACCGCCAAACAGGGCGGCGGGACTGGTGGGGTCGGTGCTCTGGTAGATGCTGCCCACCGGATGGTCTGCAAGCTTTTGCGTTTCAAGAAGCCTGTTTACTTGTTCCCGTGTGTAGTAGTCGGATAAATCAGCTTTTTGCACGCTGTCCTTCCACGCGCCCGTGTCGCTGTCCCACGTCCAGATGGTGTCGGTCGTGCCGACCACTGCCCACCAGCCGTTTTCGCCCACCGGAACAGCAGTCTTGAGGGCTTCCGGCGTGGCGTACCAGCCCTGTGCACCAATGGTGATGGTGCGCACTTGCTCGAAATACTCTTTGGTCCCTTGCAAATTTTTGGCAGACTCCGTCTCGGACGCTTTCGAATTTTTTTCGCTTTTCGCAGAATTTGTAGCCGCTTGTTCTGCTTTAGCCCTTTCAGATGCAGCAGCCTGCGCTGCTGAAATGGATTCTTCCTTTGCGTTAATTGCTCCCGCAACAGTACTCAGCTCGTTTAAGGTGGCTGCGTTGATTGGCGTTCCTTCTTTTGTTGGCTCGTCATTTCGGATAAGAGTGACAATTTCGGATGTTCCATCCGATTTTACCATTGTCCACCGACCCGGATATTTTGCCACACGGTCTTCAAAAACCATATTGTCCATCTCCTGTCATGTATTCACCGGAAAACGTAACGTATGTTTTAGCAAGCGTTTCAATGTCGAACAAAATTTGCTCGATTTGATTCATTGTTGAAAAATCGAGTTTATTCATGCTTTCTGGCGTATCTGCAATAGCAGATGGGCCAGAGCATTTAGTGCGAATGGATTTGATGTTAGAAAGCCAGCGTGTTGCATCGGAGACTTTCATATATCCATCGACTGTCCAATCAGTCCGAACAGAAACAGATGCGCCAACAATGGAGCCAAGTTCTTGAATGCCGGATTCAATGCGGTTGAAATCCGTATAACTTAAAGCGCCCTTCATTCCGGCAAGCCATTCCGATTGTTCGGCTTTTGTCCACGTGCCTGTTCTCGCCTTTGCGGTAATTTCTTTCACACGGTCAACATCTGATTGCGTGCGGTCTGTAATCCAACGAGCCATAAATTATTCTTCCTCAACTCTGTTTTGATACCCAATAGGCAAATTACTCGGAACGGTAAACATGTAATGATAGCACTTATAGTTTGCGTCCCCAGAACCGATACAATCATAAAAAAATAATTCTTCGTCATTAGAATTACCAAGATGTGCTTTGTCCCAATATCCTGAAACAACAATAGAACGATAATAGATACTTCCAACAGAAGGGCCCATGCCAAAATATTCAAGATGGGTAACGGGAGTTCTCGTCCACTGCTGATACGGGCTGTAAACGTCTCCGACCATAAAAAAAGGATTTCTCAGAAGTTCTTTTGCTGTAGGGAGCGGGCTTCCTTCTGCGTTGCATCCATAACCCCAAATTTCGTTAATACCACTACTGTTATCGGGAAATCCGTAGTATATTTCTTTTGCGGAAGGTAAAAATATACTGCGAGATAGAGTAGACACAGCAGAAGGTACGTACTCGTTAGAATCATTTTTTTTGAACGAGGGGGTATAATAAAAAGTAGTTTTTCCAATTTTTTTCTGCATAAAATCAGAAAAAGAATTTTTTATGTTTCCGTTCAATAAGGCATCAATACTGCTGGTCGAATACTCTGCAGGAGTTGTCATTTTACTATCCCACGCAATATTTTCTGTTTTCGCATCTTTAAGAGCAAGAAGAGTTCTCCCTTTGCCATTTAATTCCGGTTCGTAATTATGTTTTGAGACAAGAAAAGCGGTATAAACGCCAGCGACGGAGATGTATACAGTATCGCCTTCTTTGAGGTTGGAAATCTCATCCGCAATCGCAGTAGCGTTGCAAGAAGCAGAAAGACTTGCGACTGTAGCTGTGATCGTTGCCTTTCCGCTGTGTAAATACGTGACGTTGCAGACAGATACGCCGCGTTCATTCTTGATGACATTCAGCTCAACGATACCAACGGGAGACGCATTCCAAACAATAACAGGGGAATCGGCAGATGCAGGGGTAAGCGTTGCAGTGAGCGTAATCGTGTCGGAAGGGTGCAAGTAAATCTCAGAAGCATTGATTTGTAACGAATCAACATCTTCAATCATATACCCGGTAACGGAACCCTTGAAGCTACCATTAAACGTGTAAGAAACATCCGTAATCAACAAGTTAGAAGAATATCCAAACTGATGATTGAGCTTGACAAAATCAAGAGCATCGTTGTGTGGGCTGGCACGATAAGACAGGGTGGCTTTTCGACGGTTAGAAAGCACTTTATAGCTTTCAGTTAGAACATTTTTTGGCTGGGAGACGATGGAAGAAGAGATAAGCGCGTTGTTTACACTTTGCGTAACTCCATCGCCAGTAGCGCCATTCGGATACAATGACGAAGCTCCATTTAGAGAGTAAGAGATGTTTTTTAGCTTATTAGAAAAAGTGATTTCCGGATACTGATAATCATTGATTTCAGTGATTTCATAAATGTCGGACTTGTTTTCAGGAAGGTACGGAACCCGGTCAATCCGAATCTCACCGTTTCTTGTCTGATACAAAGCCATACCAGCTGCGTTAGCAGAAAGCTGTAGCACATCAGCGTTTTTATACGAAGAATTTCCGTTGCTAAAATCAGTTGTATAATCCTTTAAAGATTCGTTGATGTAATAGCTGATACCGGAAACATCAAGAAGTTCCAAAGCGTCATAACACATTTCGTATAAAGTTCCGCTTTTCCTTCCGGTGTATAGTGAATCGATTAAAAACGCCAAAGCATCGCGAGCTTCAAAGGAAGCAGTAATGCCATTAGAAGGAATACTCCAACTAGAAAGGTAAAACTTACCTCCGTTAATCCATTCAGTCTGTCCGTCCAAGTCCATGCCATACTTTACAAAAACAGCTTGGCGTTCATACAGATACTTGTAGAGGCCGTCAGGGTTGATAGGATTCCATTTTTGATCGCTGTTATCAATGGAAAAAGAAATTGAATCCTTGGAAAGTTGACCGGAAATTGGGTCTCGCTTTGATTTATGGGAATACGACAGAAGATCTGTTTTGCTAAATTTCACACGTTGTCCAAATTCCACTTGCGAGATACGAGCTCTTCGGTTTGGAATACACCATTCAAGAATTTCAATAATAACCAAATCATAATTGGAAATCTCAAATTCAATTGAAGTTTCGGCGGAATCGTTGTTGTCAATTTGCTTTTCCAAAAGAAGAGCGGTTCCTTTGTAAGCGGAAACTTTAAATGATTTTGCCCATTCATTTAAAATTTCAGACCAAATGATTGTCAGACCCGGTATTTTTTCTTCGTGGATTTTACTAAAAGAAAATGTGATGGTTGGATGATTGGAGCTTGATACGCATTCACCGCTTACATAGCCGCATTCTTGATACGGTTCAGAATTCGGGACGATATCAAAGCTTCCATCTAAAACCCAAAAATTAGTTTCAGCAGTCGCGTAATTTCCAGAAGTGGAAATGTCCAGGTCAGTGATGGATGCCGCATTACTAAACACGGTTTGCGAACCTGAACTTGCAATAGCGTCCGTTTGCGCCGCATCATCAGCTGCATGATAAGTAATCTGAATAAAAGTTTCGGGTACAAGCGTATTATTATATTGTGAAAGCCACTTATCGGACGGCTTTACAGACATATAAAATCACCACCTTTAGACCTCAACCAGGCTCAAAGAACAATCCGTCCAGCCCATCACATTTCCGGTGTTTGGGCCCCTTCGCCACATTCCGGCCGTTCGGTCGGAAACATACATCTGGCGTGTGGAATAAGAAGCTGTCGCTTGATTGTAAAATCGTACCGTGCAATAAAAGTTTGTAGTGAATGGGCCGATAACGGAAGCCCATTGTTTTGCGGTAAGGTAGTTCCACTTGAGAGCCACTTTTGCAACATCGTGCCGAACCACAGAGCCAACAACCTTGCCTTGCACGTTTCGGCCAGAATCAACGATGGTTGAAGTCGTTGCGCTATAAGAGGAAGGCTCTGGCAAATCTACGCCGTTTACTGATACAAGAGCTTGCATAATTCACCGTCCCTTCCTTAATAGCTATACACTTCCGTCCCCATAATTTGCACGCCACGGTCAGCCTGCTGCTTTTCGACCGAAGCAGTAATCTGCTTTCCGTCAATGAACAGCCTGACTTCCTTACCACCGGTAATTTCGTCTCCATAGCGCTGGAAGATATCAAGAAACGCATTGTAGCAGCCGTTGTAAACCGCGCCTTGCAGGTCGGAAGAACTTGTTGACCCGGATGATGTATTGCCGTAGTATCCATTTGCAGAAGTGGTGGAACCTGTAGAAGCATCGTATTCAGGAGTTCCGACGTAGGAAGAATTATCAGTTGAATATTTGCCGCCAAGGTTGCTCACAATGCCCGCAATCGCAGCGCCTAAAGCAATTGCGGCTGCGCCCACAATAAGTGCTACAGGAATGCCGAAAACTGTAGATGAAAGCGCGCCGGCAATAGAAGTAAGAAGGCCAACAAACGCAGAGCCGACAGTTCCAATCAAGCCACCCATTGCAGCAAAAATTTCAGGGAAAGAGCTTACAAGGCCACCGAAAAGGCCCTTACTGATTGCAGTGCCAGTGGTAGCTAAAGGTATCTTCAATGCGCTAATTGATGCAGAAATCGTAGTTCCAAGATTGGAAACACTCTTTACGATTTTCCCAAAATTGCTTGTTATGCCGCTCCAGATAACCTTGCCAACTTTTAACGCTTCGTTAAACAAGGTTTTGGATGCATCCTTCAAAATTCCAGCAATGTTGGAAATAAAGCTTTGCGCATATGCTTTTACCTGATTTCGGTTCCCTTCTCCCATCGCCTGCCAGATAATAGCAGCGGCAGTTGTACCAATTGTTTTTAAGTCGCCGTTCTGCACAGCATTCCAAAGATTCTGCACTGTGCCGAAGAAGTCATTCTGCAAGCCGGAGTCAAGCTCCTGCCACTTGCTGCTCAGACCGTTGAAGAAGCCATCAACGAAATTCGTTGCAGTGGTCGTGCCATAATCAATCATCTCGTTGCCCTTCTGCTGAACAACGTTTGCCAGATTGGTCATAGCTTGTTCGACGTAAGGAAGTGCTGCAGTGATACCGTTTGCAAGACCTTGAACAATGTAACCACCAATTCCCGCAAACACAGTAGAAGGGGAGTGAATGCCGAGAGCTTCCTCGAAGCCATTGATAAAACCATCAGTGAAACTCTTAATACCATTTGTAACGGTACTCCATGCATCTTTTAGACCGTTGATTAGGCCGTCCCAAATGAATTTGCCAAGTTTTCTTAATTCGTCAGGAAGCTTTTTGAACTCACCGACAATGGACGAAATGATTTTTGGAATTTCAATAACAACGGAAGCTATCATACGCTCCCGCCATTTAGAAATAACGTCAAGAGCTTTGAGAATTGCAGTCCAAATATTTCCAGGCAATTCTTCAAAAAACTTAACAACAGACGAAACGATTTTTGGAACTTCGGTTGTTGCAGCAACGACCATGTTTCCGACCCACTCCCCGATTTTGCCAACGGCAAAGCCAAGGGCATAGCCGATTTTTTCAGGAAGAGAGCTGAACCACTCGCCAATGTTGTTTATGATGTTCCCAACCTTTCCGGGAAGAGAAGTCATAAAATCAATGGCCGCATTCCACTTGGTAACGATAATTTGCTTGATGGCTTCAATGCGCTGCTCAAAAACATTTTCGACATAATACATTTTAATGTCGGCTTCTGCGGCAGCATCTGTTTTTTCGCCGCTCTCTTTAGTGCCCCATTTAATACCAGCCCAGTGAAGAACAAGGCCAATACCGACACCAGCAGCGGCAACAGCTCCAGCAACAGGAAGGCTTGCGCCAACAAGCAATGCAACGCCAGCACCAGCAACGCCGCCAAAAATTCCCATCAAAGCAGCAATGATGGTATCAAGAACCGGAAATTCTTTCAGCTTTTCGCCAAGAGAGAATGTGATTCCCGCAAATGTGATAAGTCCGGCAAGACCAATAGAAAGTGTTGCGGCTGTACCAGTGGCTACTCCAAGATTAGTGAGCAACGTAATGCCAGCAATAGAACCAAAAGCAGTAGTTAAAGCGGATTGAATCCATGTGCTTGCATCGCCAAGATTTGCTTCGCCAGTGCCAAGAGCGTAAGTCAGTCCGGCAAGGCTTGCAACAAAAGCGATGCCCATGCCAAGCGTAATGCCATCTGCTCCCATCGTGCGCCAAAGAACAAAAGAGCCAAATGCGGCAGATACCACTTCACCTAAAAGTTCGAGAGGATTCCCGCTAGATGCATAGCCCTTCGCAAAGCTGAACACTAACGATGCTTCAACAACGACTGTTGCGATCGAGAGAGCCAGCTTTTGCAAATCTGTCATTTTGGAAATTGCCGTTGCAATATCCGTCAGAAAATCGACGATTTTCCACAATGCGAGCGCAGCGGTAACAGCGCCGATAATTGGCAGCATATCTTTGATTTTTTGCTTAATGGCGTCAATCTGCTTTGCGAACTCTTCATTGTACTGTTTAAACATATCGTAGCCGGACAAGTCTACGTCGCCCAAGATATTGCCAGCAGATGCGCCGCCACCAGAGCCAGAGCTTCCCTGTGTGGGGTCAATGATGTTCAGTTCATCAAAACCCATCGTGTAGTCCTTGAGGGCTTTTGCGGCTTTCTTTGTCGAATCGGTTGTGTCATCCATTGCGTCACCAATGCCACCAACACTGTCAGCGCTCTTGGTGAAATCAGTGAACACGACCTTCACACCCATCAGCTTTGCAACCCACTGAACGAACTCCCGAATGAGCTGAACGGCGGCAATCAGCGGGGGAAGAATAGATTTCATGGCAGGGTAGAGCAAAGAGCCAACAGACTTCGCCAGCATATCCAACTGCGCTTTCAGAATCTTAATCTGGTTCGCAGGGCTCTGGATGGTCTGTGCAAGGTTGCCCTGCACGTTGGCAGTCTGCTTCATAATGGCAATGTAACGCAAAACTGCCTTATCTGCCTGAGACAGGCTAGAAACCTGTTTGTTAAAGCCCAAAGCAAGAAGTTCCTGTTGCAACCGTGCCTGAGACAGATCAACGCCCAAACGGCGAATAGGCTCAATCTCGCCAGAGATTGCGGAGGACATTGCGGTAAAGGTCTCTGCAACGTTTTTGTTCCAATAGGAACCTTCGTCATAGGCAAGCTGGGTCAGATTCTTGGACAGAATATATGCTTTGTCGCTGGTCAGACCAAACGAAGTACCCAAGCTCTGGATGGTAGCCATGTAAGTCATCGCTTTGGTCGGGTCAACGCCTGCATCTTGCTAATGAGCGTATCGGCTTCACCGCTCAAATTGCCCATAGCATTATGAAACAGGTCTGTTGCTTCATAGAAGTCATTGAACTTCGCAACAGCGTTTCCAAGATACTCAGCGATAGCTTTCAACGAAACCAGCTTTGCCATGTTCCGCATAAAGCCGTTCATCTGATTGGACAGGCTGAGATAGCTCTTGCGCTGCTTTTCGTTGGCAGCAGTCACACGGTTTGCCTGTGTAACCACCTTGCTCAACTGCGGAGGGAGCTTTGCAAAAGCATTACCGACCTTGTCGAGCTGAGATGCAAGGGGAGTAAGAGAAGTTGAGATTTTTTCACAAGCGACAGCAAATGCGTCAAGAGTTTTGGAGTCAAGTTTGTTTGTCAGCTCCGGAATTTTTCCAAGCGCATTGATGGAACTTCCAACGGATTTGAGATTTCCAGCATCCAAAATAGATAACTGCGAAAGACCATTTGCAACCTCTCTGATATTGTCTTTCAGAGCATAGTAATCCGTTCCGTTTAATCCAGAGACTGCCGCGGGAATCTTCTTGATGGCATTCACGACCGTGCTGATGCTCTTTGCGCTTGCGGTCGGGTTTACGTTGGAAAGCCCATTCAGAAAGCTGGTGATTTTGTCCAGCCCGGACATTCCAGCGGATGCCTGTTTCAGCGTTGCAATGGAACCGGCCAGCTTGTCAAGGCTGTTCACAACCTTTGTGACGTTGCCTTTCGTCCGCAAATTAGAAATGGCGGTAGCGAGCTTGTCGATATTAAGCTCCGCACCGCTGGATTCCGCAGAAATTTCTACGGATAAGCTTGTAATATCAACATCAGCCACCACTACCACCATCCTTTTGCTCCATCATGGAGAACATCATACGTTTGATTCGCTCCTGCGCTTCCGCAGCACGTTGGTATTCATACTCTTCCTTCTCCTTTTGAGTAAGGGGAATCGGTCTATCCATATACTTGATAGGTCTAACCCCTTTCTTTCGGAACATATTGCCAACCGTAGAGGAAAGCGCGGATGCCATGTAAAAACCGTTTCTCCATGCTTCTGCATTGGCTCTGCGTTCTCGCAGCTCCTCTGCGTCACGGTATACCTTAGCCAGCCAGACATCACCGTGCCAGAACTGCTCGTAGGTCATGCCGATGGAGATGTAATAGGCTTCTACATCGTGGAACAGCTTGGAGAAGGAAAACGGTTCTCCCTCTCCGTCTGATTCCTGAGATTGTGCGGTTACACAATCTCCCACGTTGCGTTTTTTGAGGTCTTGTCCTCAGTATCAGTTGCCAGCAGAGACTTGGAAGCGTCCATGAACATCTCAAGCAGAATGCCCATCAGGTCTTCCTTTTCCTCGATGTGCTGGAACATCTCATCAACGATCTTGCGCTTGATGCCCTTGTTCCGTGCGATGAAAGCGCCGTAGAACAGGGCGCGGGAGTTGGACAGCAGGTTGGTCATCTGGGTGTACTGACCAATCTGAAAGCCTGCGCGTTCGGTTGCTTCCACACTGTCACGGGTGAAAGTCAGCTCATAAGTGTTCTTGCCATCGGGGGAATGAAAGTTGATAACCTTAGCAGCCATAATAAATGC
>ENA-UPSY01002440-UPSY01002440.1-human-gut-metagenome-genome-assembly--contig:-NODE-2440-length-15849-cov-53.617487_pt1 | contig 15849 bp, 13 predicted proteins | sample MGYA00250044_ERZ773365 | MGnify/ENA primary metagenome ERZ773365 (study PRJEB29103, sample SAMN06111932) | human gut metagenome | biome: human gut; feature: ankylosing spondylitis patient; material...
CATCTGCAGGAGCGGGCGCGGATCCTCGCCGCCATCTCCCACGATCTGCAAACCCCGATCACTCGGATGAAGCTGCGGGTGGAGATGGCCGACCAGCCTGAACTGCGCGACAAACTGCTGCAGGATCTCGACAATATGACCCGCCTGGTACGCGAAGGTATCGCCTTCGCTCGCACTTCGCAGCCGCTGGAGGAGGCGCGCCAGCGGCTGAACCTTGACGCCTTTCTCGACAGCATCGCCTGCGATTATGCCGATGTCGGCCGGCCGGTGCGGTTTTGCCCCGAGGCGCGCGCCGGAGTGGTGTGGATCCCACCGCAGGCCCTGCGCCGGGTGATGACCAACCTTATCGATAACGGGCTGAAATTCGGCGCCACGGTAACGGTCGCCCTGAACCGCGACGCCGCCGGGGATATCATCATTCATGTGCTGGATGAGGGGCCGGGGATCCCTGAGGCGTCGCTGCAGGCGGTGCTGCAGCCGTTTTATCGCCTGGAGGACTCGCGCAATCGCGATACCGGCGGTACCGGCCTGGGGCTGGCGATCGCCGCGCAGCTGGTCAGCCAGATGAACGGCACGCTGCGCCTGGCCAACCGCCCGCAGGGCGGTCTGGATGCCAGCGTGCGTCTCGCCGCGCAGGGATTGTATCCTGCTGTATCACCGGCGCAGATAGAAAACTAAGCCGACAATTCTCCCGTTTTCCCGACACATCCGCCCTACATCCCCTTGCTGTAATGTCGTGGCTGCCACCATCGGCAGCGATGGCATAATGAGGAGAAGGCGATGTCGATATTGATTGCATTTTTGGGCGGGATGTTAACCCTGCTAAGCCCCTGCACGCTGCCGGTGATCCCGCTGCTGTTCGCCAGCGTCCGGGGCCGACGGGGGCAACTGGCGATCATGCTGGCGGGCATGGCGCTGATGTTCGGCGCTGTGTCGTGGCTGGTGACGGTCGCCAGCGGTTGGGTCGTGAATCTGACGCTGGCTGGGCGCGGCCTGGCGCTGGCGTTCTTCGCCCTTGTCGGGCTGAGCCTGCTTTCGCCGCGCGTCGCGCAGCGGCTGACGTCACCCCTGGTGGCGCTGGGGAATCAGCTTAACGACGCCAGCTCACGCCAGCGCGGCTGGATCGGTTCGCTGCTGGCCGGGCTGGCGGTGGGTCTGCTGTGGGCGCCATGCGCCGGGCCGGTACTGGGGGCGATACTGAGCCTGGGCTTTGTGCAGCCGGGCCAGGCGACCACCGGCGGGTTGCTGTTAGCCTACGGCGGCGGCGGGGCGCTGATGTTATTCCTGCTCGGGTGGTGCGGCGCGGCGTTGATTGCCCGTCTGCGTCGCGGGCTGGCGTTCGGCGAACGGCTGCGCCGGCTGGCGGGGGTGGCGATGCTGGCCTCGGTGGCGCTGATCGCCAGCGGCGGCGACCGCTATTTGCAAAGCGCGGGAGGATGGAGTCAGGCGCTGGAGCAGCGGCTGGCCGCCCGTCTGCCGCAGCCAACGCAGAAAACGGTTCTGCAACCGATCGCGACGCCCGAGCCCAGCAGCGCGATGCCTTCGCTGGCGGGGGGCAGCGCATGGCTCAACAGCCCGGCGTTAACCCCGGAGCGTCTGAAAGGCAAAGTGGTGCTGGTGGACTTCTGGACCCGGGAGTGCATCAACTGTCAGCATACCCTGCCTTACGTGCGCGACTGGGCGAACAAATACCGCGCGGCCGGGCTGGTGGTGATTGGCGTTCATACCCCTGAATATCCCTGGGAGCGTTCGCTACCGCTGCTGCGCGAGGCGGTGAAGGCGTGGCGGATAACCTACCCGGTGGTGGCGGATAATGAGTACGCCATCTGGAATGCCTTCGGCAATCAGTACTGGCCGGCGCATTACATTTTCGACGCACGTGGGCAACTGCGCTATACCGCCTTCGGCGAAGGGGATTATGCCCGCCAGGAGCAGGTGATCCAGCAGCTGCTGCAGGAGAGCAAAGCCTGAGCCGCGGACGCCGGTGACTGCCGGACGGTTCCCTTTATCCCTTATGCCCATTGCCGGGCGGCGCTGCGCTTGCCCGGCCTACAGGAGTCCGCAGGGAGAATGTAGGCCCGGTAAGGCGCAGCCGCCACCGGGCGTTGAAACGGGAAGGGTGCTGGATGCCCATTGCCGGGCGGCGCTGCGCTTGCCCGGCCTACAGGAGTCCGCAGGGAGAATGTAGGCCCGGTAAGGCGCAGCCGCCACCGGGCGTTGAAACGGGAAGGGTGCTGGATGCCCATTGCCGGGCGGCGCTGCGCTTGCCCGGCCTACAGGAGTCCGCAGGGAGAATGTAGGCCCGGTAAGGCGCAGCCGCCACCGGGCGTTGAAACGGGAAGGGTGCTGAATGCCCATTGCCGGGCGGCGCTACGCTTGCCCGGCCTACAGGATCGCGCAGGGAGAATGTAGGCCCGGTAAGGCGCAGCCGCCACCGGGCGTTGAAACGGGAAGGGTGCTGGATGCCCATTGCCGGGCGGCGCTGCGCTTGCCCGGCCTGGGGGGTTACGAAGCCGCATGTAGGCCCGGTAAGGCGGGTTACGTAGCGGGTGGAGACAGAATGTTTGCTGGGGTAACAGACGTTGCCGAACGGTTCCCTCTCCCTCCGGGAGAGGGTTAGGATGAGGGAAACTGGCGTGACACCGTCACCGAACAACCCACTCCTGCAGGGCCTCGGACATCAGTTCGCCGAGCAGCGTGACCGCGGCGGAATGGGGTTCCTGACGCGGGGTTTGTTGCAGACTGACGGCCAGGTTGCCGGGGGATGGCAGTGATCCGCCGGCGGGGCGCAGATTGCCTGGCATGCCGATGCGGCTGCGTACCGTCAGCCCCAGGCCGGCCTGCACCGCCGCCCAGATGCCGCTCAGGCTGTGGCTGACGAACACCACCTGCCAGGGGATCCCTGCTGCATCGAGACAGGCAATAGCGCGGGAACGCATCAGGCACGGGCTGTCGAACATCACCAGCGGCAGCGGCTCGCCGGACGCCAGCCGCGCGCGAACGTCAAAGTCAGGATGCGCAATCCACGCCAGCGGGCAGCGGCCCAGCCCAGGGCCCTGATCTTCGGTTTGCCACAGCAGCGCCAGATCCAGCGTCTGCTCCGCCAGCGCCTGGCGCAGCGGGCCATTACGATCCACCCTGGCGACGATCCGCACCTGCGGATGGTGGCGGGTAAACTGCCCAAGGATCCCCGGCATCAGCGATTCGCCAAAATCTTCCTGCATGCCAAGGTGAATTTCGCCAGTGAGCCGTTCGCCCTGCAGCGCGCGCAGGGTTTCATCATTGAGCGCCAGCAGCCGTCTGGCGTAGCTCATTAGCTTTTCGCCCTCCGCGGTCAGCGCCAGGTGCCGCCCCTGTTTAACCACCAGCGCGGCGCCGCACTGACTCTCCAGCTTTTTGAGCTGGGCGCTGACGGCGGAGGTGGAGCGCGCCAGACGCTGCGCCGCCAGGGCGAAGCTGCCGCACTCCATGCCGGTCACAAAGCTGCGCAGGGCGTCGAGATCGAGGCCGGGTAAGCGTTTCTCCATTATCATCCTTATTACCGGGACGTTGGATTCTGGCGATTGCCATTATCGGGATCTTACTGTGGCATCGCGGCGGGCAGGCGTCAACGGACCCTGCGGCGAGAAGCGTAGAAGTCGCGCAGGCAGGCATAAAAAAAGCCGATAAGGGAACTTATCGGCTTAGTGCAGGCAGGGCTGGCCGCTGAGCGGGGCGACAGGCGCCGCCTCGCTCAGGCAGATTATTGCGCCAGCAGCTCCTGAGCGGTGCGCTCCACCAGGCTCAGCAGGACCTTCACATCATCCAGCGTCACCACCGGGTTCAGCAGGGTCAGCTTCAGGCAGGTAACGCCGTTGTGCTCGGTCACGCCAACGTTGGCGCGGCCGGAAGCCAGCAGGGCGTCGCCGACGCGCTGGTTGAGCAGGGCGATAGCCGCCGCGTCGCTCTGCGCCATCTGCGCCGGACGGGAACGGAACAGCACGCTCGCCAGCTGCGGCTGCATCACCAGCTCCAGCGTCGGCTGCGACTTCACGTACTCCGCGACGTTTTTCGCCATGGTGACGCCGTGATCGATGATCGCCGCATACTGTTTCTGCCCCAGCGCTTCGAGGCCCATCCACAGCTTCAGGGCATCGAAGCGGCGGGTGGTCTGCAGCGATTTGGAGACCAGGTTCGGCACGCCGTGTTCTTCATCGAACTCGGAGTTCAGATAGGCCGCCTGATAACGCATCAGCTCGTAATGGCGGGCATCCTTCAGCAGGAAGGCACCGCAGCTGATGGTCTGGAAGAACTGCTTGTGGAAGTCCAGGGTAACGGAATCCACCAGCTCCAGACCGTCAAGATAGTCGCGATACTGCTCAGACAGCAGCAGCGCGCCTCCCCAGGCCGCGTCAACGTGCAGCCAGATCTGATGCTCCGCGGCGATACCGGCGATGTCGCGCAGCGGGTCGATAGCCCCCGCGTCGGTGGTCCCGGCGGTGGCGACGATCGCCATGATCTGTTCGCCGTTAGCCTGCGCCTGCGCAATCTTCGCCTGCAGGTCGGCCACGTCCATCCGCGCGAATTCGTCGGTTTTCACCAGCGTAACCGAGCGGTAGCCGAGACCCATCAGCGCCATGTTCTTCTGCACCGAGAAGTGGGCGTTTTCCGAGCACAGCACTTTGTACTGGCGGATATCCCCCGGCAGTCCATCCTGCTGGATGGAGTGTCCCTGACGGGCGAAGAAGGCGTCGCGCGCCAACATCAGGCCCATCAGGTTGCTCTGGGTGCCGCCGCTGGTGAAGACGCCGGCGTCGCCTGCCGGATAGCCGACCCGGGCGCGCAGCCACTCGATCAGCTTCATCTCAATGATGGTCGCCGACGGGCTCTGATCCCAGGAGTCCATGCTCTGGTTGGTGGCGTTGATCAGCACTTCCGCCGCCTGGCTAATCACCAGGCTCGGGCAGTGCAGGTGCGCCACGCACTGTGGGTGATGCACCGACAGGCTGTCTTTCAGGAAGTACTCGATCGCACGATCGATCGCCGCCTGGTTACCCAACCCCTGTTCGTTAAATTCAAGGGAGATACGCTCACGCAGTTCGTCAACGCTTTTCCCCTGATACATCTCAGGTTGCTTCAGCCACTGCACAACGGCCTGACTGGTCTGCTCGATAACCTTCTGATAAGCCTCAACGCTCTGCGCCGAACCAGCAAGAATCGGATTCAATGTGGACATGGTGGTCACTGACTCCACTCAGACCGGTTTCACACCGGCGGCCAGCAGGGCCTGTTCAAATTTGTCGAGGAACACATTCAGTTCCGCGTCGCTGATCAGCAGGGACGGCAGCAGGCGCAGCACGCAGCCGTGACGGCCACCGCGCTCCAGAATCAGGCCCGCTTCGAAGCATTTCTTCTGCAGCAGGGCAGAGAGTTCGCCGTCAGCCGGGTAGCAGCCCATGTGATCCTGCGCGTCGTTCGGCTTGACGATTTCGATACCGATCATCAGACCGAGACCGCGAACGTGGCCAATGACCGGGTAGCGCTTCTGCAGCTCCGCCAGTTTGCCTTTCAGCCACTCGCCCTGGGCGGCGACTTTGTCGGCAATGTTGTTGTCGCGCAGGTGACGCAGGGTGGTCAGGCCGGTAGCCATCGCCAGCTGGTTGCCGCGGAAGGTGCCGGTGTGGTGACCCGGTTCCCAGGCGTCGAATTGCTTTTTAATGCCCAGCACCGCCAGCGGCAGACCGCCGCCAACCGCTTTCGACATCACGATGATGTCCGGCTGAATACCGGCGTGTTCGAAGGCGAAGAATTTACCGGTACGGGCAAAGCCGGCCTGCACTTCATCGACGATCAGCAGAATGCCGTGCTCTTCGGTCACTTTGCGGATGCGCTGCAGCCACTCGACCGGCGCCGGGTTCACGCCGCCTTCGCCCTGAACGGCTTCGAGGATCACGGCCGCCGGTTTACGGACGCCGCTCTCCACGTCGTTGATCAGGTTTTCGAAATAGTAGGTCAGCGCTTTGACGCCGGCTTCGCCGCCGATGCCCAGCGGGCAGCGGTACAGGTGCGGGTAAGGCATAAACTGCACTTCCGGCATCATGCCGTTGACCGCCGCTTTCGGCGACAGGTTGCCGGTGACCGACAGCGCGCCGTGGGTCATCCCGTGATAGCCGCCGGAGAAGCTGATCACCGACGTACGGCCGGTGTATTTTTTCGCCAGCTTCAGCGCCGCTTCCACGGCGTCAGCGCCGGAAGGACCGGTGAACTGCAGGCAATACTCTTTCCCTTCGCCCGGCAGGCAAGAGAGCAGGTATTCGGAGAAACGATCTTTTAACGGAGTAGTCAGATCGAGAGTATGTAACGGCAAGCCGCTGGTAATGACACTTTGGATGCTCTGCAATACATCAGGGTGGTTGTGGCCCAGAGCGAGAGTACCGGCGCCGGCGAGGCAGTCCAGGTACTGTTTGTTATCCGCATCCGTCAGCCACACGCCTTCAGCTTTAGTGATAGCCAGCGGTAACTTTCGCGGGTAACTCCTGACATTCGATTCGAATTCGGCCTGACGGGCCAAAAAGGTTTCGTTGTTTGCGTCTAATAAATCGGCACGTAAAGTATCAATACGGACTTTATCCGTCATCATATCACTCCCACAACCAGCATTGCGGTTGAACGCTGGTTGAATAATTGGTGTAAGGAATTGAATTGGCATTCATAAAGCGCGCACAATATATGGCTTTTTAAATCCGCATTCAACGTTTTATTGATTGCGTTATTTTGACGTTATTCTTACCGGGGTGAAAATTAACGTAACCTGCTGAATTATAATAAAACAACCCAGAGTAACGATAACCCTTTAAAGTGTAATTATTAGTGAGAAAGTCTCTATATTTTTATTGCCGCTGCGTTAAAGCGCTGACGGAAAGCCTTCCGTCAGCGATAGCAAGAGTCAATGCAGCTCAACCGCATAATTTGTTAAAGGTGTAACTTTTTTCACCAACTTATTGTTATATAAAAACTGTTCGTAAGTGTCGTAGCGCGCTTTATCCAGCGCCGCCGGATCGGCGGCGAACAGCGGCACGGTTTGCAGCCACGCCTGATGGTTAAGCTCGGTCTTCAGCTCCGGATGCGCGGCGGCGAACGCCTCCCAGCTCTCCTGCGGATGCGCGCGCAGGTAGCTGACCCCGGCCTGCAGGGCGGTGAGGAATTTACGGATTTTCGCCTCATGAATCGCGTCGCGGTGGGCGACAATCACCAGCTCGTCATAGGCCGGTACGCCATAATCCTCAACGTTCATCACCACCGGGGCTTTGCCCTGCAGCTTCAGCTCCTGCGCTTCTATATTACGATAGCCGCCGATGACCGCGTCCACCTGGCCCGCCAGCAGAGCGCTGGTCAGCTGGAAATTGACGTTGACCAGCTTGATACTGGCTGGATCGATCCCGGCATGCTGCGCCATGGTCGACAGGGTGGCCTGCTCAATGCCGCTGACCGAGTAACCCACCTTCTTGCCTTGCAGATCCGCCGGGGTTTTGATCTGCTTATCCAGGGCGATCACCGTGTTCAGCGGCGAGCCGATCAGGGTGCCCACGCGCACCAGCGGTAACCCTTCGTCAGCGAAGAAGTGCACCTGCGGCTGGTAGGTGATGGCCAGGTCCGCCTGACGGGCGGCCACCATGCGGGGCGGCAGCGCCGGATCCGACGGGGGGACAATCTTGACGTCCAGACCCTGGGCCTTAAAGGCGCCGATCTGCTCGGCCACCATAATCGGCGCATGGTCGGGGTTAATATACCAGTCCAGTACCAGGGTGAGCGGTTCATTGGCCAGCGCGTGACCGCTGAGCAGCGCCGTCAGGGTTGCTCCGGCGAAAAGCGACGTTTTCATCTGTTTTCCTTTATTACTTCATGATTATTCCGGCGACCAGTCGATCAGCCGGTGCAGCAGGGTGTCTACCGCCAGCCACAGGAAGAGGGTCAGCAGTACTAAAATAAACAGCGCGGCGAAGCAGATATCGGTTTGCAGCCGCGCGTTGGCATTGAGCATGACGTAGCCCAACCCCTCGGCGGAGCCGACCCATTCGCCGATAATGGCGCCGATGGGGGCCACCGCCGCCGCCATGCGCAGGCCCGAGCCCAGCGCCGGCAGGGCGGCCATCAGGCGGACATGCCGCAGCTGAGCGCCGAAGGAGGCGTTCATACTGCGCGCCAGATCGAGATACTCGTGGTTGACCCGTCGCAAGCCGTCAAAGAAGGCGGACGTGACGGGAAAGAAAATCACCAGCACCGCCATCGCCACTTTGGCGCTCATGCCAAACCCCAGCCACAGCACCAGCAGCGGGGCGAGGGCAAAGACCGGGATCGCCTGGCTGGTGAGCACCAGCGGCATCAGCCAGCGCTGCAGGCGCGGGGAGAGGATCATGCCCAGCGCCAGCGTGACGCCGAGCGCCACCCCCAGCGCCAGGCCGCTGAGGATCTCGCTGAGGGTAATCAGCGTGTGCCAGCCGAGATAGGCGCGATTGACCCACAGCGCCTCGGCGACCGCCGCCGGGGAGGGTAAAAGAAAGTGCGGAATGCCGCTGCGGCTGGCCAGACCCCAGAGAAGCATCAGTCCGCAGAACACCATGCCGCCGCGCCAGAGACGTCCAGTCATGAGTGGGCCCTCATCAGCTGCTGCAGCAGCGCCGCCTGGGCGTTCAACAGCTCGGGCGCATCCGGCGCGCGCGGAGGCGCGCCGGTGAGGTGATGGCTGTCGTCGATCTCCCCGTCGGCGGCCGAGAGGACCAGCAGACGGTGGCTCAGCCGGCAGGCTTCCAGCGGATCGTGGGTGATCAGCACCACCGTGCGCCCCGCCAGCAGAGTGGCTGCGAGGGTCTGAATGCGCGTGCGGGTGAGGGTGTCCAGCGCTGAGAAGGGCTCATCCATCAGCACGATGGGCCGGTCCTCATACAGGGTGCGGGCCAGCGCGGCGCGCTGACGCATCCCGCCAGAGAGCGTCGCCGGCCGGGCGTCGGCGCTGGAGGCGAGCCCCACCTGTTCAAGCAGGGTGGCGACCCGGGCGTGATCCACTTTCTCACCGCGCAGCCGCGCGCCGAGGGCGACGTTCTCCCGAACGCTCAGCCAGGGGTAAAGCAGGTCTTTCTGCCCCATCCACGCCAGGCGGCCGGGTATCGGCTTTCCGTCGCTGGCGACCACTTCCCCGCGGGTGGCGGGGGCCAGGCCGGCCATGACCCGCAGCAGGCTGGTTTTACCGGCCCCGCTGGCGCCGAGCAGCGACACCCACTGGCCGCCGGGGACCGTCAGCGACAGGTTGTCGAACAGGCGGCGGTCGCCGAAATGGAGGCTCAGCTTGCGGATCTCGATACCTGGCGCCGTCACGCCCGGGACTCCGCCGCGGCGTTAAGCCCCATCTGCCAGAACTGCGCCTCCAGGCGGGTGGCGGTGGTGAAGATGTCGCTCAGCCCGGCGAGGCGGGCCTCGCTTCCGCGCTGTTGCCACACGGTCTCCAGCAGCGCCAGCGCGGCGCTGACGCCCTGCAGATAGCCTTCATCGCCATAGTTACGGATCCACGAGGCGTAAGGATTATCCTCCAGTCGGGTGGAGGGGTGATGCAGCAGGCCCAGACCGATTTCGGCGTAACCCGCCACGCAGGGCATCAGGGCGACCAGCAGATCCAGCGCGTCGCCTGAATGACCGATATCCAGCACGTAGCGGGTGTAATTGATGGTTTCTGGCGCTTCGGGCTGGGCGGCCATCTCCGGTTCGCTAATGCCCCACTGGGCGCAGTAGCCGACGTGCAGCGGCACTTCGTTAAGGATGGCGTTCATGGAAGCGGCCGCGGCGCGCATCTCCGGCAGCGTGCGCAGTTTACTCACCAGCAGCGCGTAGCTGCGGGCGAAATGGATCAGAAACAGATAATCCTGGGTCAGATAGCGACGGAACGCGCTTTTCGCCAGGGTGCCTTCGGCAAGCTGCCGGACGAAAGGGTGCGCCACATAGTGCTGCCAGTCAGCGGCGGCCAGCTGGCGTAAACGGCCATAAAGACCTTGGCTAAACGCGGGAACAATCACAGGACCTCCAGTTATGCAGGGGAGATCCGGGCGTGCAGGGGTGTGAACAGGCAATGGCGGTAATGCTGGCAAAATTGCCGACCCGTCCCTTCGCTGGCATGACCCAGATCAGGTTCAAAGGGTTCGGCTTGCGCCATCTCAGCCCTCACGGGACACCCCTCGGTAGCGCTATGTTATACGACATTCACCTTATGAATACAATCATCGCGCCGTCCGGCGGCGCGAAGGCGTTTTTCTGTGACGACCAGCTCTTTTTTGTACAAAAATACCCGAAAAACAGGCCGCTGCGCGTTGGTGAGGGTTCTCCGGTTACGTTATATTTTCATTATTCCGTTGTAATAATCCTGTTCGCCACGCGTGTCGTGCGCGCCCCAACGCCCTGGAGTGAGCATGAAATTCCCGCTGTCCGCGCTGGCGCTTCTGTTCCTGTTGTGCCCGCCTGGCGATGCCGCCGATCTCTTCGATGCGGAAGATAGCATGCTCGACATGAGTCAGTATCTGGCGGAAAACCGTTACGGTTTTCTGCCGGTGCCGCTGGCGATAACCGAGCCGGCGATCGGCTATGGCGGCGGACTGTTTGGCCTGTTTTTACACGGTAAAGGCAGCCGGGAGGGCGGGCAGTTTATTCCTCCGCCGCTCACCGCTTTCGGCGGGGCCGCCACGCAGAATGGCACCTGGTTTATTGGCGGCGGGCATCGTCACACCTGGCGGCATGATCGCATTCGTTACCTGGCGGGAGCCGGCTACGCTAACGTCAATCTGGATATCTATTCCGGCGATACCGGCGGCTTCAGCCATGCTAAACCGGTGCAGACGCAGACCAAAGGGGTCGCCGCGCTGCAAAAGTTGCTGTTTCGCGTGGGCGATACGCCGGTGTTCCTCGGGGCCTCCCAGGTGTATGCCCGGGCGGATGTCGCTTTCGATAATCCGCGGGTCAACCGGGTCTGGCAGCAGGTGCTCGGGCAAAACAGCACCTCTTCGGCGCTGGGGGTGGTGGCGGAATATGATACTACCGATAATATTTTCTATCCTCAGAGTGGGTTAGCGCTGAAGGGCGAATATCGGTTTTTCCGTTCGCTGCTCGGGGGCGATTATCACTACAACACGTTTTCGCTGGACGGGAAGGTGTTTATTCCGCTCAGCCAGACGCTGACCCTGGCGATCGCGGGCAATTATCAGTCCTTAACCCACCATGATAAGCACCTGATGCCGATGGCGCGTCCTTACATCGCGCTGCGTGGGATTTCGCGCTACCGCTATCAGGGCGACTACGTGGCCACGGCGCAAACCCAGCTGGCCTGGGCCGTCACTCCGCGCTGGATCCTGCAGGGATTCGTTGGCGCCGGGAGCGCGGCGGACGCGGCGGAAACGCTATGGGAACAGTCAGAGGTGGCATGGGGGGCCGGTTTTCGTTACCTGATCGCGCGACAGTACGGTTTGCGTACCGGGATTGACGTGGCGTTCAGCGAGCATGAGCAGGCGGTCTATTTCAATGTCGGTTCGGGTTTATAACTACACATGAGAACAAAAATGAGAACATCCGGCGCGGTGTTAACGCTGCTGTTAGCGGCCTGGGGCACGTCGGCTGCGGAGCCGGACGACAGCGACAGCTATTTTCCGATCTGGGGCGATGAGGCTCGCGCCAGGGGATATTCCATTCCGTTACCCTACGGCGTCAACCTGAGCTATATGAATATCCGCCAGGATATCATGGTCGACAGTATTACCTTTTCCGGGCTTAAGCTCGGCAATCATCCCATTCCCAGCGATATGTTCGCCATCGATGCCGGACACACCCGCGAGAAAAGCAAAACCGAAAACCTGCGCCTGGATATGTGGGTCTTTCCGTTCCTCAACGTATACGGACTGGTGGGGCATACCCGAGGGTCGTCCGTCTCCCAGGTATCAGTGGATTCAGACCCGTCGCAGTTTCGCGGCCTGGATCGGGCCATCGCCGGCGCGGTTCACCAGCTTTATCAGAGCGGGAAGTTGCAGGATATTGATTTTAAGCTTGATTTTAAAGGGACCACCTGGGGGGCCGGCTTTACGCTCGCCGGCGGCTACGGCAACTGGTTTGGGTTAGTGGATACTAACTATACCCGCACCGACTTCGATATCCTCGACGGCAGCATTTCGGCGGTCACCGTCTCGCCGCGCGTCGGCTATCGGTTCAGTTTTCAGGGGATCGACGGGCCGTCCCATCTCAGCCTGTGGGTCGGCAGCATGTATCAGGACGTGCAGCAGGAGTTTAAGGGCGATCTCGCCGACCTGCACATGCCGCCAGAGCTGCAGCCCCTTATTGCCGCAGTCAATAAAGACGGCGAGGGCAAATTCGACGTTAAGCAGAAGCTGACCTCGCCGTGGAATATGCTGATTGGCGCCCAGTATGAGGTCACCAAAAACTTTAACGTGCTGACTGAATTCGGTTTTAACGACCGCAACAGCTTCTTTGTCTCCGGTGAATACCGTTTTTAACTAAAACTGCAGGCGCCGTCTGCCGGTAAGATGCGCGCTCTTTTGTTGCTGTGGAGAGGCTGTTGATGCGTAAAGCCTTATGGCTGTTATTCGCGCTGGCGCTGCCGGCGCTGGCGCAGGACCCGGTGTTGCCCGCCGTGACGGCGATCCATCCTGCGCCCACCCTGGGCGAGCTGTCGCCGCCGGAATCGCTGCGGCCATGCTGCGCCTTTGGCTACGACCTGCACGTGCGGGCGGTGGGCATTCCGATCCCGGTGTATCAGATTGGTAACGTGCTGACCCTGGATACCCTGGGCAAGCACCATTACAACGACAGCGCGCTCGGCGCGGTGAAAAATCTGCTGGGGCTGAGCGAGGAGCAGAACGGGCTTATCTATACCCGTCGCGGCGGGTTTATCGATATTGCCCATGTGCGCGACACGGCGGATTACACCTTTTATCTGTTCAATCGCATTTCGCCGACGCTGGGCCAGGCGGGGCGCATATTCTACAGCGAAGAACTTGGCGTGCGCCGCGTTCAGCTCAATGCCTTTACGCCGCCGGCGGGGGTCAGGCAGCGCTATCAGCTGGCGGCCTGGCTCGCCGGGCATCTGGCCTTCGAAATCGCCCAGTGGCATGAGATCGCCCAGTGGTATGGCTTCCAGTCAGTGCCCGGGTTTTCAGAGGAGATCTCCGCGTTTTCGCCGGAGGATCTCTACTCCAACTTACTGGGCGCCAGACTGGCGATTAACGTCATCCTTAGCGGCCACGGCGGGTCAGTGGAAGCGTATAACCGGGCCATGGAGGCGGCGCTGAAAAAGGCGCTGACCCGGCTGATGGTGGCCACGCGAGGGGAGACGGAAGCGATGTTCCAGCGGATCGATGGCGACTGGTGGAACAGTCGCCGCCGGGTGCCGGATAAGTTTCTGGTGCTGAAGCGTAATTACGATCTACAGGAAAACCGGCTGCCGACGCCGGTCCCTTTCGAAACCATGCCGCCATATCGCCTGACCATGCCGGCGCAGGTGGGGGGATTCCGCTTGCGCGACCTCGGCGAGCTGCAGATCTATCCGGGGCACGATATGCAGGCGCTGCCGGTTCCTGAGCAATACTATGGCGCTGCCGCGTTTCAGGGGCTGGCCGATCGCGCCCGCGAGGCCGATAAAACCCAGCTGGCGCGCATTGAGAAGTAGCGAGAAAGGCTCAGGGCGAGGCCCTGAGCCGGCGAATTAGCGGAAGTTGACCCAACAGGCGCCGTTGTCGGCAGAGCGTACGCAGTTTTCCACCCAGCGGACGCCGAACGCCCCGGCGCGGGCGTCCGGATACCAGAAGTCCGCCAACAGCGCCTCGTCACGCCGGTCAGCGGCGTCCATGGCGATGGCGAAGCGGCGATAGAGATTCGACCAGGCGTCGAACAGCCCCTCCGGGTGGCCACCGCCGATGCGATCGTCCTGGCGCGCCAGCGGATCAAGATAGCCCATGCCGCGCTCCAGAACGCGCGCCGGTTCGCCCTGCACCTCGTAGCGCAGCTGGTTGGGCTGTTCATCCCACCATTCAAGACTGGCTTTTTCCCCCACGATGCGCACCTTTTGCCCGTGCATGGAGCCGCAGTTAACGGCGGAGCTCCACAGCGAGCCGACGGCGCCGTTGTCATACTCCATCAGCACATGCGCGTTATCTTCCAGCGGGGCGCGGCTTTTGACGAAGCTTTGTCTGGCGCACATCAGCCGGGCGATCTTCAACTGCGGGACCATGGTTTCGACCAGAAACAGCGGGTGAGTGGCAAGATCCCCCAGCACATAGCTGGGGCCGACGAAGCGGGGATCGACCCGCCAGCGGGTACTGGCGTTTTCCTGCTCCACCGGCTGGGCGTGGAAGCCATGAGCAAACTGCATGTTGACGATACGAATGTCGCCCAGCAGTCCGTCGGCGATCATCTGCCGGGCCTGTAGGATCATCTGATGGCCGGCATAGCCGTAGGTCACGCCGATGATCTTACGCTGCCGCTGGCTGAGGGCCACCAATTCGTCCGCCTCTTCGCTGCTGAAGCACAGCGGCTTTTCACACACCACGTGCAGCCCGGCCTCCAGCGCCGCCCGACAGATGGCATAGTGAGTGTTATTCGGCGTGGCAATCGACACGGCCTGAATACCGTCCGGGCGGGCAGCCTCGCCGCGAAACAGACTCTTGTAATCGGCGTAACAGCGTGCGGGATCCACCCCCAGCTGTTGACCGAACTGGCGCCCGCGATCGGCATCAATATCAAAGGCGCCGGCCAGCAGCGCAAAGGTGTTATCGCGCAGGGCGGCAGAGCGGTGAATATAGCCGATTTGGCTGCTGCCGCCGCCGCCGACCATGCCCCAGCGCAGGGTGCGGTCGAGCGGTCTTAAACCGTTAATCATGGGGTTCTCCTGTCAGAATCCAACGCCGCGCAGATAGCGCAGGCTCTCCGTGACCGCCTGCAGGCTGCCTGCGGCATGGCGCGGATCACGCTCTTGTTCAATGGTTATCCAGCCCTGATAGCCGCGGCGGGCAAGAAAATCGTTAATGGCCGGGTAGTCAATGGCGCCGCTGCCGAGCGGGCACATCACCCCTTCGGCGCAGGCGGTGAAAAAGTCGATGCCTTCGGCGACGGCGCGCTGGTAAACCTGCGGATCCACATCCTTGAAGTGCAGGTAGTCGAGCCGCGCGTAATAGCGATCCAGCCAGGTGAGCGGATCCATTCCGGCGTAGTAGAGATGCCCGGTATCCAGACACAACCCTGCCACGTCGTGCGGGATAGCGTTGGCCAGCCGCTCGATTTCATCGGCAAATTCGATGCAGCCCCCGGCGTGGGGATGGATAACCGCCCGCACGCCGTACTCCCACCAGGCGAGGGTGCTGAGGGCGGTAATGTGCGCGATCATCCGCTGCCAGTCTGCGTCATTGAGGCGCGGAGCCAGCGCGCTGCGTCCGGCAAAGCGCGCCCGCTCGGGGTTGCCGAAGTCGATAATCACCAGATAGGGCGGCTGGAAAGGGTGCCCCGGGATGGGGGCGGCGGTCGGAACCTGCGACAGATTGCGGCAGATTTGATGGGTCAGCGCCTCCAGAGTGGGATAATGGTCTTCGCTCACCAGATCGTCAAAGATCGTCCCGGCGACCAGCGACAGCTGATGCTGTTCCAGCGCCGCGCGCAGGCTGGTCGGGTCGGTGGGCAGGTAGCCCCACGGGCCGAGCTCGATGCTGCGATAGCCGGACTGCGCCGCCTCCTTCAGCACGGTAGCCCAGGCGGGAAGGTCAGGGTTTTTCGGGTCATCCACGCCCCAGCTGCAGGGGGCGTTGGCGATAGAATAGGTCATGTCGGCTTCCTTTT
>ENA-UPSY01002444-UPSY01002444.1-human-gut-metagenome-genome-assembly--contig:-NODE-2444-length-15819-cov-2.691145_pt1 | contig 15819 bp, 10 predicted proteins | sample MGYA00250044_ERZ773365 | MGnify/ENA primary metagenome ERZ773365 (study PRJEB29103, sample SAMN06111932) | human gut metagenome | biome: human gut; feature: ankylosing spondylitis patient; material...
ATACTTGAACATATATATTGTCGTATCACCAGCCTTTGGAGGACGTATACCTCTTCCCGTGCCATATAAAACGTAAGGATCATCCCCGCCGTCGGAATCCAATGCGGAAAGTAAAAAATAGCCATTGCTGATACCTCCCCACCCCCAGTTAATATGAAAAGCCTCATCTTCCTTATAGCCATCACAAATGAAAGCATGGCCACCTTCGCTATTATTCCCACTGTAAATAACAGGTCGATTACTTTCCAATTCATCTCTTACCAACTTTTTCCATTCTGTCCAACGATAATCCGATTTATTAACGTATCGCAAGCCATCACTATAACCGTATACAGAGTTAAGCCTCTCTATCGCATTCTTTGTATTAGCTCCACTTACATCAACAGAATACCCCATATCAACATTGGCCCCAATCTGCCACATCAAGGACGCTACAGTATTTGCCTCTTCCTCCGTAAATTCTCCATCTTTATAAATAAGAGGCATCTTGTCCCACTCATACGGCCCGTAGGAAACAGGAAGTCCACTCCAATATTCATTTACTCTATTACTGCTAGTAACAGTCTCTACCGGATACTCATGATATCTCATGACAATGGCAAGTGCCGTAGCTACACATCCGGTTACAGCATGGTATCCATCAATGATGGGTGTCTGCCGATTGTACGGATCTCCTTGATCCCACCTTGCGGTTGTAAGCAATACCTCGGTAGAAGCCGCCCTCAAATTACCAGCTAGGTATCGCCCCCACTCGGCTTGGATATTCACCGAGGCTTCCAAGTCTTTACGTTCGGCATAAGTGATCTGGCTTTGATAGAAAGCTAACATCGCACGCAAGTTGTCCGGCAAATTATTCGGATCAAAATTACCCTCGTCCGATTGTCCCAGAACCGGATAAGTGCGATCATCACCGGAGACGATCACGAATCCCTTGTTTCCCGGTACATTAAACACGAAATAGTCCACAGCACCATCAACCGTCCCGCTTCGTAACGCAGAACTTGATTTTCCCGGTGCCGCCGCATAAACCAACGATAAGTCTCCAGCCGAGCGCAAGCCCGAACCCGCATTAGCCACGTTCTCCGCCACCTTGCGGGCCGTGGACACGTCTATCCTTTCCGCCCAGACCATCGTGGCCGACAGGAAAAGGATCAGCATTAGTAAAAGTTGTTTTCTCATGAGCTATAATTTATAATGAATAAATGATTTAACATTCGTTAGTAAGGGGTATGGAAACACCGTTGTTCCCATGGATGGGAAAGCCCCAGTTGATAGGCATGGGAAAGCCCCGGTTCCCATGGGTGGGAACACCGTTGTTCCCTACCCTAGGTATAGAGGCTCTCCCATCCCGCTATGCGCCTAGATCTCGTCCGGGCTTTCGCTGTCGCCTCCTCCTCCCGCGCCAACGGTCAGGAGTATGGGAAATTTGTAGGTGCGTGGATCTTTTACGAGAGAATAACCCGCACCTGCCTGCGTGGTGACGCTCAGCCAGTACTGTCCCTCGGCGAGTTGCGGGATCTGGATGATGATCTCACTCGTAGTGTTACGTACGATAAGTAAAACCTTCGTAGGCGTAGCGCCCTCCTCGTCCTTGGTGAAGTAGACGCCTACAGATGGATCATCCCCCTTGATAAGCAGCGTGCTGCCGAAGATGATAGCCGGGGCGTTCGGAGTGATATGGAGGTTCTTCTCGTTCGTGGTGGAATCCGTGAGGTTCTCGATCATCGGGCCCACGGTAGCTACGTCGGCGTTCACGTAGATGTTTTCTAGCGCCTTCAGGAGGGTGGCGCTGGGGGTGAACATTACGGTGATCTTATTCTCCGTAGAGCGGAAGTCTGATTTCTTTCCGTCGAACGAGCCGTTGATAGTGAGCAGCCATTGCCCGAACTTGTTCACCACGCAACGGCCTTGGGCGAGGGCCTCGATCATCTCGTCGTAGGAGAGGTCGAGGATGTTGGTGATCGTCTCCGGGCGGTACTCGGTGCGTTTCTTCACGATGCGGTTCGAGATGTCTGAAGTTCGCGTGGTTCCGGTAATGCGGATCTTTCCGGTGAGAGCGCCGGTTTTCTCGGTTAACACGTTATCGTACAGATCTACGGTCAAGATGGTCTTTTCTTCTGCCATGATGTTTTTTGTCTTTAATGCCCCGTGGTAGTGGGGCGTTACCTTTTAATAATGTTTATCACCCTTATTCGCGAAATAAGGGGAAGAGATATCGCACGTCCAACATAAACTAAAAAAAACACGCATAACCACTATTTTTAACCGCATATCCACGATATATGCGCAATAAGCATAAATTTGGATTAATTAGAGGATACGATATCTGTATCCCCTTCAATTCCTATTTCTTAATAAATAGATAAAAGTGATTGTTTATCAATAATATTTTTTACATTTGCCAAGCCTTCCGTTGAAAATAGCCTATTATAGGTAATTTTTATGCTGAATAGGCTCCTCCCCTTATTTCGCGAATAAGGGCATCACCCAGCCGCCAAAAGCAAATCCACCTATTCCGTCACCCTAGCGTTCGCACGATTCAATTCCGACTGTTCCAAAGAGGCCAGATAAAAACGTGTTGTTTTTTCCGAGGTATGCCCCAACGCTTGGCTAATGATCGATAAAGGGACTTGTTTCCGCAAGGCGTTCGTTGCCCATGTATGGCGGAAAACATACGAGGTCAGATGAATGGGACGAGATAGCGCACGACCGATCTTCTTCAACGAGTTATTATACGAACGCAGTATCGCCTTGTATTCCTCATGCCCTACCTCTCTACCCGGAGATAAAATAGGGAAAAGGTACGGGGAAGAAGCGTCCGCATACTTATTAATCAACCGCCGCATCCCTGCCGTTATCCCGACACGGATTAAGGTCCCCGTCTTCTTACGCCGATATACGATTTCCTCGCCATACAGGTTCGCCGTAGTCAAGCGAGCCATATCCGCGAAAGGCATGCCGCAAGATAAATAGGCGAACGTACAATAGTCGATCACGCACGCCAAATCCGGCTCCTCAGACTTCAAGGTCACGATCTCCCGGAGCGACTCGTTTCCCAACGCCCTAGATCCGGCTCTTTCCCGCTTCAAGTTCAAGTACGCGAAAGGCGATACGACGCAAGCCGGCAACAGACCATCCCGGCAAGCTTGGTTATAAATCGAGCGAAAGTTGCTGAGGTATGTATTCACGGTATTCACTCGCAAGCCGGCGGATTGCAGATAAGCGACAAAACGGCTTATTAAGCCCGGGGTTATCTCCGGGAAAAGAAGGTTTCTCCTACCCAGAAAGGCGCAGATCCAATTACGGGTAGTCCTATATAAATCGGCGGTGTTATGTTTCCCCGCTAAACGTTTCTCCCGGATGCGTTCGGTGGCATAGGTATAAAATGTGATGCCCGCCTTGCCCAAGCGGTTATTCTTTCTCTTGCTCATATCTCCTTTTTTGATGATTAAACGTATTATTATCTACCATCAAAAATAGCATAAAAACAAAATCAAGCCAAGTCCATCTCGCAAACAGCAAGCTTCCAACCCTTAAAGACCAAGGTGACAAGGCGAAGCTCCGTATCCCCCTTGGTAGCGTGAACCTTCGGGTCAGCGGCGTAACGGCGTAACTGGATGGCAGCCTCGGCTCTCAACGCCTCAATATCCGTCTCGGTAGCGTCCCGACGGGCGTATTTCACCTCCACGATATAGCTAAAGCCTATCTCGGGCTGGTGGATCAAGTCGGGCATCATGTAGAAATCGGCGTACCCCTTGTTGGCCTCATACTCCGGATAAATTATATAGGTACGGGTCAAGCCTAGATAAGCCAGTAGGAAACCTTTCACGTGCGCCTCCCCCTCAATGAATTCGCGGATAGCGCTCTGCCGCTCCAGCTCGGAGGAGAAATACTCGAACACAGGCTTCCAGTCTCCGTCGTAAGCCATGTCCTTTACCAGATCATGAAGCTTGTATAGCTCTATTGAGAAGACATCCGCTTCCCGGTAAGCCTCGATCAGATAGGTATATAATTGCTCACGTACCGTTAGGTTGGGAACGCCCAGAAGGGTATCTCCACGCTTGGTACCCTTGATGGAGAGCAACCCGAAATAGTAAAGCAGGCTCTTGAAGTTGTCCGGCTTGGCGATATCCTCGGCAGGAAAAGCATCCTTGATTACTGCGGTGGTCTCGCCGTTGTTCACGATCTCCTGGATGATCGAAGCGTTCGTGCCGAACCGCTTGTCGAGACGGATCAAATGGCGGAGCTTGTTGTAGTCCGTGCGGATGTTGTTGTCGATCATGTTCTTAGGAGGCTTGTGAAGACTCAGATAATTGCTCAGGAAATATAATACCATATCCGAGTTGTACATCGGCTCGTCCATACATTCTTCCGAGAAGCAGTAGTTATCGTACCACGGCTTCATCAAGTTGATCAGATCGTCCACACTATCCTCGAAACCTGTCTCCTCCTTGTAATAGGCCAGCATCTCCCGTACCTCTCCCTCGCTAAAACCTATGATTCCGTTAAAGCGGTAATCCGTCGTCATGTTGGCTCCGATATTGAAACCGCTGGTCACGTCGTCCATCGTCACTGGAGATACCCCGGTGATAAACATGCGCTTGATAGGGCCATCGCCCGTAGCCCCTTCTTTCAGTTTGTTGAAGAAATAACGGAAGAAGCCCGTACCGTGTGTCAATGCCTTGTAATGCTTCTCACCCATATTGGCGAGGATAGCGTTGGTGAAGTTATCATACTCGTCAATGAAGAGATAGATAGAGAGATTCAAGCGTTTAGCCTCACTGATCGTGTAGGTCAACTTCTCGTCAGCATTTGGCAGACTCTCCATTTTCTCCCGGAAGCCCGGATTGAAGAAACGTTCGTAGTAGTAGGCAAACTCCCGGAAACGAGCGGCACAGTGATCATTAAAAGAGCGGATCAACTCGTCAGGATCTGGGTTCACGCCTGCGAAATTGAAATCCAGTACAAGATATTGTCCCTGCTCCGGGGTCGGATGGGAGCCGATATATAAGTCGCCGAAGAGTTCCTCAAAAGAATCCTTACGGTTCACGTCATAATACCATCTGAGGACATTCAAGAATAGCGACTTCCCGAAACGGCGCGGGCGGATAAGGAAAAAGAAACTTGCGTTCCGCTCCACCTCCGCAATATAGCGAGTCTTATCAACATAATAATAATTGGCGGTACGGATTCGCTCGAAATCCGTCAGGCCATATGGAATTTGCTTCGTTGCCATAATATATCTCCTCCTGTTTATTTGTCGCTTACGAATAAATCACTTGTTCGTAACTTACTTACGCAAAGATAACATCTACAAAATGATTTCACGAATCTTTGACCGTAGAATCATGCCGTCAAGCCAAATCAATCGACAAACTCACCAGAAGGAGGATTCGCACCTTCTCCCACTCCCCACTTCTTATTAGGGCGGTCTCCCATAAACAATTCTAATGTTCCTCCCTTCATGACATCCTCATGAGTAAACCACGTCTTATTATACTCGGCGCCATTCAACTTAGCGGATTGAATGTATTTATTTTCCCACGAAACCCCATGAGCGATCATGGTAAACACTTTCCCGTTCGCCAACTGAATCTCCGATTTATCAAACAAAGGACTACCTATCGTATAAACAGGCACTCCCGGAGAAACCGGATAGAAACCTAAAGCGGAGAATACATAGAAAGCCGACATTCCACCACCATCCTCATCACCACAAACACCCATCAGATCATTCCTGAACCAACTTTCCATAAGCATACGAATCCGTTTTTGCGTCTTCCACGGCTGACCGGCGTAATTATACAGATAAGGAATATGGAAACTAGGCTCATTTCCCATCACGAATTGCCCGACATTGCCCGTAGCGTCCGGATGAAGAGCGTAATATTGCCATTTTGACATTTTCATATCCTCAACAAATAACTGATCCAATCTCTCAATAAAAGGAGTGTTGCCTCCAAAAAGATCTATTAAATCCTGAATATGATGGCGTACATCCCAATTATAGGTCCAAGCATTATTCTCATCAAAATAAGCCCTAGCCCCGATACCTCCGGAAAAAATATAGTCGAACGGTTCTATAAACTTCCCATCTTTATCTTTCGGATGGAAGAAATGAGTCTCTTTGTTAAAGACATTCCGGTAATTATAAGAACGATCCTGAAAGAATCGATAATCCTCATCTTTTCCCAAATGTTTAGCTAATTGGGCGATACACCAATCGTCATAGGATGCGGCTGTAGTTACGGCTGCCGCTTGTCGCTGTTCAAATGGTCCTACCTCCGTAAACTCTTCTTTTTCTCCCGGATGCAAAGCGGGGAACCAGCCATTCTCATGATAAAAATCATCCAAGGCCGTTTTAGGTCCCCGGTACCAAGGGATCATGGACTCAGTCATCACCGTATGCTTCATACCCTCGAAAGCCTTTTCCACGTCAAACCGCAAGCCTTTATTCAAGGCATCCGCAAAGACACCTGCCGCATGGTTACCGTTCATGCAATGCGCATCCCCAAATACACAAGGGAAAGTAGGTATCCACCCGGATTGCTCATACATCCGGATATAAGACGCCAGTTTTTGTTCTTGAGCCTCCGGATTCAATAACACTTGCAACGGGTGAAGGGCCAGATAGGTATCCCATACCCAATCATCCACCCAGAAATCCACCCCATTATCTTCATGTACCTTTCCGTCATACGCACTAAAATATTTACCATCTTCAGAAATATTGATCATTCTTTCGTGCGCCCGATACAAGGCGGTATAAAATGTGGTCTTTTGATCCTCCGTGCCTCCTTCAATCTTTATTTTGCCTAACACGTCGTTCCATTTATCACGAGCTTGCGAGGCCAATTTCTCCAGATTGAAATCATTGATTTCATTATATAAATTCCGCTTGGCCTGCTCTACTCCAATATAAGAAATTCCATAACGAACATTTACCACATCCTTCGATTCCGGAAATTCAGCAAATACCAAAGAATGAGAGAGGCTATCAACTTGAATGGGCTGGGCATCAAACTCCAAATAAAAATAATGTTTTATCCCGGCGAAATTATCATATCCATACAAAGCTCCATCCTTTATATCGATCTCTCCTTTTCCATTGGCTTTCAACAAAATCAACCGTCGATCCGAATCCTCAAACCGAAAACGATAGATCGCCGATTTAGCAGCAGGCGCAAAATCCACCCCTACGGAGAAATCATCCAAATACACCGAATAATTATAAGGCGTAGATTTCTCATGATCATATCGATATTTTAAATTCCCACCGAACTCCTTAACGTCCCCCCTATAAGGCAACAGCAACAATGAATGGCCTTGCCTATGGGAAGGACTATTTAGGGGCAGTCCCTCCATACGATCCGTCGTAAACTCATTATGAGTCGGAATCATTCGCAACATGCTGTTAGGCAGGTGGGTAGTGGGATAGGTAGGCACAAGTAAATGACTGATATTCCCAATCCGGTTATTCACATAATCTACTGGTGTTTTTTCTATTTTACTTATGCAACTACATAATAATAGAAACAAGGTTGTCTGAAATAATAGTTTCTTCATGAGATTGTAATTAATAATAACGATTCTCTAGCATCTGTCTCCCTACAAAGATGAAAATTAAAATTGATGAAGCAAAACTATCGTAAACTATTCAAAGCAAAACTCTCTAGAGAATTACATGCCGTGTTCCCGTATTATAACTAGAAAAGAGGCTACCTTCCTTTTGAAGTGAACCTCTTTTCTATCTAGAATAAAGTTTATCAAAAGGATACGGGTTGAATATGCATAGCGGCACCACCATCTGAAGCGAGCGGTACTGTTATTTTATCCTTTGCGGTAACAGTTAAAGTATCTTTGATAAGATGATTAGGATTGGTATCCGTGTCTCGCGCATCTTTATAAAGAGTTACTTTATAATCTCCTTTACCGAGGAAATCCAAGGCTATTTCCACATCACGGGCTTGACTATTGTTGATCGCCCCAACGTACCAATCGTCTCCATGCCTACGTGCGATCGCTACATACTCATTGACAGAGGCATCCGGTACGACCGTTTTGTCCCAAGTAGTCGGTACGGTTTGTAAGAACTCGAATCCCGGCTGGCCTTCGTAAGCTTCCGGAGTATCGCAGATCATTCCCAAATAACTCTCCAATACGACATACATCGCTAGCATATGGCAGCGAGTGCTAGTGACATAAGGGTTGCTTTGTTGTATCTTAAACTTGTCTTTCGGAAGAGCCCGAAACCCACCTAAATGATAATCGGCAGTTCCAGCCAATAAACGGGTAAAAGGCATAGATATATCATGATCCGCGGTCGTGACCATACATCCTTTGAAATTCTCATAATTGAGCGTCCCTTCCCGGGTAAATTCATTCGGATAGGTCCGATGTAATCCAGATGGCTTACTGGAACCATGGAACTGCACGAACAAATGATGTTTAGCCGCCTTTGCCATAAGGCGAAGTATCCTTTAATTGTTTGTTCTTTGGCTGCCCCAAATTCCGAAGGTTAATTATCAAAAATATATGGACAGGCAATATGGTGATGAGATCATTTTGAGATTTCCTGTTAAACTAGAAGGAAAAAAAACAATAAGTACTTCAACGACCTTACACTATAATATATTAATAATCAAAAGAATAAAACATCAATCATATTTTCGGGAAAACATGTACGTGTTTTTTCAAAAACATGTACGAGAATTCAGGAAAACACGTACGTGTTTTGAGAAACAAATAATGAGATCGTAAACGCCTTTGGAAAAATATACAATAACCCAATGGCAAGCCGAACATGGAAAAATTTCCTACCTTCGCGTAAAAACGGTATATTCCATGAACAAATACGTTAGCACGATTCTCTCAATCTTACTTGTATTCGCACTACCTGTCATAGCCAAAGACAAGAAAGGAGAATTAAAGAAATTATTGAGAGAAGCTATAGCCAACAAAAAAGCCCAAGTAGGAATCGCAGTTATTATCAATGGCGAGGATACGATTACACTGAATAATAAGGTACGTTATCCGTGATACATTATCTGGAACAAAACAAATTACCACTCACAACTTCTTTATATATTTCCCAAACAGAAGAAGATATGCACCGTGACCTGCGATTATGCTATCAGAATTGGACTTCTCCGCTGGATGCTGCCAAGCTGCTAGACCTATTTGTATCCCGCCCTCTCTTTACCGAACCTCATCAAACGTTCATCAAACAGACTATGATCGAATGTGAGACCGGAAAAGATCGGCTGGCTCAACCGCTAGAGGCAACCGATGCCATTATCGGGCATAAAACAGGAACGGGCGACCTGAATGCCCGATGGCAACTGATCGGTACGAACGACATAGGTTTCGTTTTCCTACCGGATGAAGAAAGATATACGATTGCGGTATTCGCTAAAGACTCGGAAGAGAGCCCGGAAGCAACTGCGGCAATCATTGCGGATATATCCCGGATCGTATATCAGTATATCCAAAGAGACTAGCGTGCAAGGGATTGCCATTTCATATACGTGCCGATCCGCTGTAACCACTCCTTCGAGACATAGCGCAAGCCGGACAACCCATGCTGGCTAAATGCGATCTGTATGACCGTAAATCCAAGGTAGACCAATACACTCGGGAATAACTCCAAAACGAAAACACTAAGCCTTATCACGAAAAGAATTAATTCACGGTAAGATAAGCAATTATAGTCCCAACGGCCAAAATAGCGCCGATCGCGGTCTCATAAGGAATCAGCCTCAACCGCTCACGAATGCTTATATCCGCTACCCCACCGGTAGCGTGGAAGAACGATCCATGCGGCAAATGATCAAGCACGGTAGCACCGGAATTAATCATAGCGGCTCCCCAGACACCACTGATACCGGCGGCGATAATAATATCCGCGAATGACGAAGAGGCAACTGTCGCTCCGGCTGTAGTAGAGGCTGTAGCGGCAGACATCAATACGCCGGAAACCGGAGCCAATAAAAGCTCTCCCATATTCGTATGCGATAACGCATCTAATAAAACATCCTTGATAGAGGAAGCCTTGATCACTCCCGCTATAGTGCCTGTCCCGACCAACAGGATCGAGACATTCGACATCTTCTTGAGTCCATACGAGAGGCTGTCCGTAATCAATGACCATTTCCTCATCGCCAGAATCCCAACGATTCCTCCAACGGGCAAGGCTATCATCGGATCGATCGCCACATGGAATAAAGGGCGAAACGACAGCAGTAGGATCGTCACTACCGGAGCGACCATGCTAGAGGCGAAGGAGGGGAGAGCCGCTTGCAGGTTATCTAGCTCCTCGTTCGCATAAAATCCATTTTGCCGGGGTAAGAAACGGCCTATGACATATACCGTAAACAACAAGCCAACCAACGCCGGGATCAAGTTCGCATACATGACAGAGTACAAATCCGCATGAAAATTCTCAGCGGCGATAATCGTATTCGGATTTGGAGAAATGATATTGCCACATTTGCCTCCACCGATCATCATCAACAAAAGGCTACCCCGGGGAACCGCCAGTTTCCGGCCGATGCTCAACGCAATCGGAGCCACCGTAATAACAGCAACATCAATAAACACTCCAATAGCCGTCAGCAACATCGTAGCGAAAGCGAGCGCAAAAAACACATGCCGTTCTCCCAATCTATAAATGATCGTATTGGAGATAGAAGCCGCCGCACCTGTTTTCACCAATATCCCCGACAATACTCCCGCCGTCAAGATCCGAATGACGGCCGAAGTTACGTCATTTACTCCACTGATCATTAAAGAGATCGTTTCCGGCAACGACACACCCCCTAATAATCCTCCTACTAATGCCCCTAAAATAAGGCTATAGACTGGCGATACCTTTCTTATAATCAAGAAAATCGACACTAATAATCCGATAAAAGCTCCCCATGCACTCATTATACCCATGTGTTAGTGATTCATATAGTAATGGATTACACGCAATTGTTGTTCCAAGGCACGCCCAATATTCCGGCAGGTGAAATCCTTATCCATCGCCTGCTCCAAGGAAACCGGATAAGGAAGAAGTGGCAAGACCGCCAGAAACCCGGATTTATTAAGCTCCTCTACCTCCTCTACGGAACCACCCATTACGATAACCGGAATATCCTGTCTCATGCCTGCCTGCAATACTCCGCATGGGGTCTTTCCCATGCAAGTCTGTTTATCCAGTTTACCTTCTCCCGTAATAATCAGATCCGCCCCCCGTATACATTCATCAAAACGCAAGGCATCCAGAACCATCTGGATACCGGGTTTAAGTTCAGCCTTTAGGAAAGCGACAAACCCTCCACCTAAACCACCTGCGGCTCCCGCACCCGGAATGTCGTCTATCTCTATTCGTCCCGTTCTTTTTATGACTTCCGCAAAATTTCGCAAGCCCTCATCCAGCAAACGGACCATAGCGTCGTCCGCTCCCTTTTGGCGGGCAAAGACATACGCCGCCCCTTTCTCACCATAAAAAGGGTTATTCACATCGCAGGCTATGGTAAATGAAGTTTCCCGCAATTGCGATAATGCCCTTGAGCAATCTATCTCATAAATCTGATTAAGGATCTGCCCACCCAATCCCAGCTCATTCCCTTTTCTATCAAGAAAACGAAAACCCAAGGCCTGCAACATACCGGTTCCTCCGTCATTCGTTGCGCTTCCCCCTATTCCTATCAAGAAATCCCGGCAACCACGATCCATAGCGTCTTTTATCAACTCACCGGTTCCATACGTCGTTGTTCTCAAGGGATTACGTTCCGACACAGGCACTAACGTAAGACCACTCGCCGTCGCCATCTCGATAACCGCCGTACGATTATCTCCCAGTATCCCATAAGTGGCCTCGACCGGCCTCATCAACGGATCATGTACGACACAAGATACGGCTTCTCCACCCATCGCCGTAATCAAAGTCTCCACGGTACCTTCTCCCCCATCCCCAACCGGGATTTTCACGACCTCGCAATCCGGAAAAACCTTATGGATCGCCAACTCGGCACATTCAGCCACTTCAATCGAAGATACTGAGCCTTTAAATGAATCGGAAGCAACAACGATTTTTTTCATTTACCAACCTTTTTATAACATGAAAAATAAGATGCCCAAATATATAAAAAAGGAGTGTCCTTTTCCGAGGACACTCCCATAAACTTAACTAGGGATTCTTTATTTTGCCCGTGTACATTTGATTACCTCTTGATTGATGTATTTAACCTTCTCCAGATCCATCTTTTCCACCTTTCGGTCATAAGTGACCAAGCCGTTTATCTCATGTTCCACATCTGTAGTCTGCGTATAGATGGCCGTGCTTAGTCCGAAATAGTTTATCATCTGCTCTAGCTCGGTAAGCATTAATACATAGGTATCGGTCAAGATTTCTCTATTCAACATCATCTCATAAGCGTCATTGCGTACAGGCCACATATGCCCACGCACAAATAGACCTTTTCCTCCGAATTCGCCAAGGGACGCAGCACGTTTATCATCGGGACGGGGGATCGCCTTAGGCTCGATCTTGCCATAATGATGCATATCCACGAAATCTCCATTTCCGGGATCTCCATAAGCTTTCCGATAGCCCGGAGCGTAATTATATCCCGACATACCGTTTACCCAACGATTCGGATCGTACTTTTTCACCCAAGCTGTGATGTCTGTCGCTTCAAAGGCTCCCCAATTCTCATTAAACGGAACCCACATCACGATAGAAGGCGAGCTGACGTGTTGGTCGATCATCACTTTCAATTCGTCACGGAACTGTTTACGAACCGCCACGGAATCCTCACCATCAGGCTCCCAAAGATTCGGCATATCTTGCCAAACCATCAAGCCAAGCCTATCACAATGATAATAGCAACGTTGAGGCTCTACTTTGATATGCTTGCGTATTACATTAAAACCCGCACGTTTCGCCAGTTCTATATCATACAACAAAGCCTTGTCGGTAGGAGCGGTAAATGCGCCATCGGGCCAATAACCTTGATCTAAAAGACCGATATGGAAAACAAACTCCCCGTTCAATAAAGGCCGAAGCACACCATCTACCTTTCCCATACTAACAGAACGCATACCAAAATAAGAAGATACCTCATCTATTATCTTGCCTTTTCGATCTTTCAACTGTAATTTCAAACCATACAAGAAAGGATCATCCGGACTCCATAGACGGGGTTCCCGGATAGGCAAGTAAAAACTCATATTGGAATTTCCTTCGGTTCTTGCCACCTCTGAAGTACCATTATCCGCGATAGCCGTTACCTTTAACTCCTTATCCTCCGTATAAGCAATTACTTCCAACCGATTATTTTTTAAATCGGGAACAAGCTTAATCTGAAAAATATATTGTTTCTCTACCGGTTCAAGCCAAACGGTTTGCCAGATACCGGAAGTAAAAATATAATCTCCACGTGAGCCGTTCTTGCCCGAAGCGGCCCGGCCGTCGTTAGGATCATAAGCACCTACCACAAGGACATTTTCACCGGATTTCAAATAATCAGTAATATTTAAACTAAAAGCATCGTACCCTCCCGTATGGGTACCCACCTTCTTACCGTTGACAAACACAGACGAGATCCGATCTACAGCCCCAAAATTCAACAATACATTCCTGCCCTTCCATGCTTGAGGAACAGAGAAGCTACGCTTATACCACAGGCAAGTATCACCCCCACGAGCTATACCGGATAATTCCGATTCCGGAGGATACGGCACACGTATCTTTTCTACTTTCGCGGGAAAGACTGGAGGGGTGGTTGCCGTAACAGGATCAAGCAGGTCTTTTCCTCCCATATAATCCCATATACCATTCAGATTCAACCATTCCGAACGCACCATCTGCGGACGCGGATATTCCGGTAAAGGAATCTCAGCCTTCAATGCCTCCTCTGTCCATGGGGTAGGCAATGTGAACTTCTCTAGGATTTGCGCCTTTACGGAGAAGAGATCTCCCCCAAAAAGAAAGGAGCAAAGAGCTAAACAAACAACGGTAATCTTTTTCATAAACCAACTATTTAAATAATTCTGGATAATATTTCCGGATCAAATCTTGATCTTCTTTCTCCAACTTATCGATCAAGACTGGCTTATCTTGCGGCCGGAGACCTTTTTGGTTAATTTTGTTGATCAAGCTCCAATCCTTAGCCGGTTTTGTCGGGGTCGGATCGGCAGGTTCATGAGCCGGCAAATCATAACGGGTAAAGTCGATGACATAAGCCGGGGAATTTTTCGTATGCCAATCACGTAATAAGGCCAAGCGGAATTCCTTATTCATAAACCATTTTATCTCCAAGTTATTATAAGAGTCTCCCAAACCAGAGCCTCGTTCTACGAAGCGATAGTTCCAGTCGTCGTTCGATTTATATTGTTTTCTCCAAAGTTCGCCAAATTCTCCGAACGTAACGAAATGAGTATCCGGCCAGCGTTCCTTGGTACCCGTTACCCACATCTTCATGGCATCGCAGATGAGATCCTTCCCGAACTCATGTACCATCTGCGCCTCCCAGATATTGGCTACCCAGCCAAAGCCATTCAACTCAAGACCTTTATCAAAGTGAATCGCTTCCGTGTGCATCACCTCACGATGCCCCAAATCAAGCCCCCAACCTTTGTACGTCTCGATCGGGCCGACACCTCTACGGCTGTTATATCCATCGATACCATGTCCGGTCTGTCCGCTACGGCGGGCACAGATAAAGTCCATCGTCCAGCCATCCAGATTCACGCAATCGATGAAATCGCTTTTTCCCTGCGCCGGCTTGCAGAAGTGTTCCGTCGAGGGATAGAAAGGATAAGAAGGAGAACCGTCAGCACCACCACCGTCTATATTATGCTGGCTCCAGATCACGGCGTGCGCCACATGGATGTTCTCTTTCTCCGCCAAATATCTCAAATTATCGGCCGATAAGAAACCTCCCATAATCGATTGGGGACGATAACCGTTTCCCACCATTTTAGAAATGATCTCTATCGCCTCCGACATCTCACGGTTTACCCGCTCACGGGGTAGATACATCGCCGGAAAATAACCGGGAAAATAAGTAACCTCATCCCCATATTTCTTTTGGCACTCCACTACATAATCACGGATCTCCCGGTAATTCTTCCGTCCGTCCTCCAAGGCATTCATCGTGAATCCCCATGTAAGACGACCGTTCGGGTTATTCGTGGCGAAAGCCTCCCGCAAGGCACGTACTCCCTCAAGCGTATGCCAATCCACCTCATCCCGGGGATGCAACTTGACATCCCTAGAGACCTCCCAAGGCGTCGTACGTATCATGATACATAAGGTGACAAAACGATTTCCTTCTATCGTCAGCGGTTCCGTATTCGCCGGGACGACCACAGGATCCGCCGCCCTTAATTGAAAACCACTGAGCACAGAGACCATCCATACGATCGCCCATTTTCTCCAAACTGATATATTCATATTACTTTCTCGCATTTGTACAATCTATTACTATTTCCTGATCCGACGGAAACATCCTAAAGACATAATCCGAACCAGATTCAGGTTTCCTTATATGGCCTTTTTCGCAAGTGATCACGTAGTTGAAACCATCGAAGCTAGCGTTGACCGCCTTATCCTCTATAACGGTGAAAGGTAGCTCCTTCCCTGCCGCAGCCTTTAGCTCTAAAGCCCATGAGAAGTCCGCCTCCTTTGATAGAGCGACTACCTCGAAGCGGGTCTCATAGAACGTGATCTTGAAAGCATGGCCTTTTGAGTCTTCGGCGGAAACTACCAAGGTATCCTTGCCTATCTCCGTCACTACCGGATGGTCCAAGGAAAGTTCCTCCTTATCT
>ENA-UPSY01002446-UPSY01002446.1-human-gut-metagenome-genome-assembly--contig:-NODE-2446-length-15812-cov-68.506514_pt1 | contig 15812 bp, 24 predicted proteins | sample MGYA00250044_ERZ773365 | MGnify/ENA primary metagenome ERZ773365 (study PRJEB29103, sample SAMN06111932) | human gut metagenome | biome: human gut; feature: ankylosing spondylitis patient; material...
CACCCGGAGACAACGGCTGACTAAGCTTACTCCCCATCCCCGGGCAATAAGGGCGCGTGCGCTATCCACTTTTTTGCACGCCCGTATTCAACGGCTTCTTTAAGGAGTTCATTTTCCATCGTTTTTTTGCCGAGCAGGCGCTGGAGTTCTTTAATCTGCTTCATGGCAGCAGCAAGTTCAGAGGCAGGAACGACCTGCTCTCCTGCGGCCACAGCAGTAAGACTTCCCTCCTGGTATTGCTTGCGCCAGAGAAATAACTGGCTGGCTGCCACACCGTGTTGCCGGGCAACAAGGGAGACCGTCATTCCCGGTTCAAAACTCTGCTGAACAATAGCGATCTTTTCCTGTGTAGTACGCCGTCTGCGTTTCTCCGGTCCTAAGACATCAATCATCTGCTCTCCAATGACTGGTCTAAAAACTAGTATTAAGACTATCACTTATTTAAGTGATATTGGTTGTCTGGAGATTCAGGGGGCCAGTCTAGAAGGCCTCCGGACTGACGCCGCCGGGATGACTGTGGCGCCGGGTCCGATTGTAGAACACTTCAATGTAATCGAAGACATCCGCCCGGGCCAGATCCCGGTTTGGTATGTTCTCTTACTAATGCGTTCTTTTTTCAGTGAACTGAAGAACAATTCGGCCACCGCATTATCCTGGCAGTTGCCACGCCGGCTCAAGCTCGGTGCCAGGTTATTGGCCCGCAGAAGCGGTGCCAGTCGTCACTGCCGTACTGGCTGCCCTTACACAACCACAGACGGAACATGTTAAAGATCATTCCTGCCGATCGAATCTGGAAGGTAGCCGTTTCTCGTCTTCATTAATGCCAGTGTCAACATAGCTGTTTGTCCTGGCATTACCCCATTTCTCCCAAAAACCGTAAAACGCGCCTCAGTCCGCGTCGTGACTGGCTTCAGCGTGGATCTACGCTGAAATAGGATCCTTTACGAATTTGGTTTTACCCGCAATAATGTGGGATAAGACAACAAAAGGATCCGCGCGCTGCGATTTATTGTCATGGCAGGATCAGCCGCTTCAGGCCAGAATAGCTGTATCCAAACCCGTTGTGCGCTACGTGAAAAATAACTCATGAACAGCATCATTCCCCTGCAGAATTCACCAGATCGCGTCTCCCTGCTGCCGATCCGCCCCGGGCGTTGATTTTGTGACCGCGGTGGCACTCCGGCGGATGGCCACCTCAACAGGTGCCACGCCGGCTTACCTCCTGGCGCCGGAAGTGAGCGCCCTCCTCTGGTATATGCCGGACCAGCGTCACCACATGTTGTTCGCCACCATGTGGAATACCGGGAGCCGTATCGGTGAAGCCCGGACGCTCACCCCGGAATCCTTCGACCTGGATGGTCTGCGCCCTTTTGTTAGGGTGCTTTCGGAGAAAGTGCGGGCGCGCCGCGGGCGGCCGCCAAAAGATGAAGTGCGCCAGGTGCCGCTGACGGATGGCAGTTTTGTGCGTCAGATGGAAAGCTGGATGGTCACCACCCGCCCCGCCGGCGGGAGCCGTTATGGCCGGTCACGGATGAGACAATGCGCAACTGGCTGAAACAGGCGGTGAAGCGGGCTGAAGCTGATGGTGTGCATTTTTCGATCGCCGTGACGCCGCATACCTTCCGGCACAGCTATATCATGCACATGCTTTATCACCGGCAGCTCAGGAAGGTCATCCAGGCGCTGGCCGGGCATAAGGATCCGCGCTCGATGGAAGTCTATACCCGGGTATTTGCGCTGGACATGGCTGCCACCCTGGCCGTTCCCTTTACCGCTGACGGTCGAGATGCCGCGGAGATCCTTCGCTCCCTGCCACCGGCCGGCTGAGATTGTCGGGCAGGCGGCCGGGGCTTTGCCACTTAGTGAAGGAGATAAAGACAAACGCATTCCAGACGAGGCAGAGTCAGTCAGTCGCTTCTGAGTCTCTCACCGTGCCGGCTGGATAAGCGTTACGCTTATCCAGTATGGCCCGGGCATCATTCCGTCCGGGTCTGGAGAGAAATATTCATACCGCATCCCGTGTCCCCTCACCTTCTCATTGCACCATGACATCATTCGTATTAAGGAGCCGCGGTCCTCTGGTGACCAGCTGACATCTTCATACCGCAGACAATAAAACTTACTGCGATCCGGATATCAGCAGGTTACAGGGGATATACCTGAGGGCCTTTCCAACCGGGTAAGCCAGGTCGTTATTCAGTATATCGTCGGTGACTGCGTCCCGGGCCATTTCTGACAGCCATCAGGTTTCCTCTTCATGATTGCAGATATCAGTGCGAAGCTAGCTGAGGGTACGACAGGATTAACGAACTTCGGAGGACTGGTTTTAGCAGCTCTTGTATGGCAATGCCGGAATCAACGCTCTGCTGAGTGGCTTCATTCAGTGCGCACCGGGGATTTACTGAAATATTGACTGTGGGATGCAGTCACGTGGAGAGCTCTCAATTGGTCGGGTAACACCCTCGTCAAACTTGCATGCTGCAGTCAATATCAGCATATTCTGGCCATAAATGACATACCGCAGTCAATATTGTCCGATCTTTACCTGCAGGAAGGAGAGCAAATATTGACTGTAGTATGCGTGATGCACCTCACAGTCAATAACTAATTGCGTATGCATACGGCAGTCATGGTAATGCATATCGCAGTCAATTTTCCGGCTTCATCGCCGATAGCGCTTCAGCAAGTTTCTGCGGATCGATGCCTGCAGCCTTCAATGCCTTAATGACTTCGTCATAATTCTGCTCCGGCGCCTTCTCTTCTTCCTCCTTGCGCGGTACCTTCACCGTCCCGCTGATGAGTTTGGGATTGCGATAATGAACGCTAAAGTAAGTCGCCCGGCCACGTTTAAACTCGGTGTAATCCAGATAGCCGATATCCCGAAGTTGCTCCATAGCCTTTCGGACCGTGTGGTTCTGCGTATAGACATTTGAGGTAAGATTCAGCCGGTCCCGCATACGTTTCATGGAGATAGGTGCGGGATTCTGGGGAAGGCTCTCGATGTAGGTATACAGCGCCTGGGCAGATTCCTTCCGCTGCAGGGCGTCAATGGCTTTCAGCCGAAGCAGGACCCGCCTGTCCATATGGTAAAGCTCAAAGAGCTTGGGTTCAGCCTTGATCTCCACGATATCCTCGTTGATGTCATAATAGGCTGACTGCACCAGATGGGTGGTCCATCCTTTGGTCTCGCTCTGGAACTTCAGGGTAACCGAGGCGAGTTTAAACAGGGAATTGCTGATGCGATCCCGCATTTTCTTGTTTGAGCGCCGTGAGTCAAATCCACACATCTTAACGAATTCAACGAACGACAGTTCTAGGGTGTCACTTTTTACCCCATACTCAGACATCGAGCGAATGATCCCGAGCCAGACTTTAAAATCCGTGTCCATATCAAGACGCGAACCGGTGATCTTAACGTCGGTGTACCCTTCGCTTTTGGCGATGGACAGCTGTACGAGCTCCTCAGTGGCATCTGTGACGTTTTTACGGTTTGCCTTACTCCTGGAGGTTGATTTCAGGGTTGGAACGAAGAGACCGAGCCTCATGAGCGCTACCGGCTGCACAGTACTGGTACTGTTGACATCCAGCTTAACAACTTCGCCGGTTGTCTTGTCCACTTCCTGAAGATTGAGAGGTAAGCTGTTATTTTCGCTCGTCATCTTGATCCTCAACGGTTATCCACAAAAGAATGTCGTTATACGTATCGCAGTCAACGGATATACATACCTCAGTAAATACCGTTGCATATCACAGTATTAGATTTCGCATACAGCAGTCAACTTTTTACATTCCACAGTCGATCCAGTATGACGTTCAAGCCAGTTACAGCGCCTGCTGCAGCGATCCGGGGATCTCTTTAGGATCTCAATATGATCTCTTTGGGATCAATTACTGGATCGAAGCAATGAATAACGTTAATCCCCAGCCAGATCTACCCCACCACATTCAGGGTTCTGCAAGGGTAATCTGAATGCCGCATGAGTAACTCTCCCTGATTTAACATTAAATATTGACTGCGATATGTAGAATCTTCTTTTGTTGTTGACCAGCCCTCGGCTTTTAGTTTCATACCATAGTCAATTTTTCACATATCACAGTCAACTTCATGAAGATAGACTAATCCGGAGAAGTATCCGGCATCGTAGCGTTCGTGCTTTGTGCAGTCTCTGTGCTTTTCCACTTCCTCGCCGCGTTCTCACTGCGTGAGATCGCTTACTGCGGCGAGCGGCAGTGAGAAATATTGACTGCGGTATGTGATTGAGCCTCTCTTCTCCGGTTTACAGCTTTCATTACAGTCAGCTTTGCAATTTTCAGATGACTTTGCGATTTTATTGTTGCTTTGCAAATAATCCCAAGATTTAATAAAATGATGCAAAGCGATGATTAAAGGATGCTCAGAATGGGACTGATGGATATACTTAACCAGTGCATTACTGCTGGACATGAGATGACGAAGGCTATCGCCATTGCGCAGTTTAATGACGACAGTCCGGATGCAAGGAAGATCACCCGCCGCTGGAGAATTGGTGAAGCGGCGGATCTGGTTGGCGTTTCTTCTCAGGCAATCAGGGATGCAGAGAAAGCCGGCCGGTTACCTCACCCTGATATGGAAACCCGTGGCAGAGTTGAACAACGTGTTGGTTATACCATCGAACAAATCAATCATATGCGGGATGTGTTCGGTACCCGACTGCGGCGTGCAGAAGATGCTTTCCCTCCGGTGATCGGGGTTGCGGCTCATAAAGGGGGGGTTTACAAAACCTCCGTTTCTGTTCACCTAGCTCAGGACCTAGCCCTGAAAGGACTCCGTGTTCTTCTCGTTGAAGGCAATGACCCACAGGGAACGGCTTCTATGTATCACGGATGGGTGCCCGATCTTCATATTCATGCTGAGGACACTCTCCTGCCCTTTTATCTTGGGGAAAAGGATGATGCCAGCTACGCTATAAAGCCCACCTGCTGGCCTGGCCTTGATATCATCCCGTCCTGTCTGGCACTGCACCGCATTGAAACTGAGCTGATGGGGAAATTTGACGAAGGCAAATTACCTGCTGACCCGCACCTGATGCTCCGTCTGGCCATTGAAACGGTCGCTCATGATTATGACGTGATTGTTATCGACAGTGCACCCAACCTTGGTATCGGTACGATAAATGTTGTATGCGCTGCTGATGTATTGATTGTCCCTACTCCGGCAGAGCTGTTCGACTACACCTCCGCACTGCAGTTTTTCGATATGCTTCGTGACCTGCTTAAGAACGTGGATCTTAAAGGCTTCGAGCCAGATGTCCGTATTCTGCTTACCAAATACAGTAATAATAACGGCTCGCAGTCCCCGTGGATGGAAGAACAAATTCGGGATGCCTGGGGAAGCATGGTCCTTAAAAATGTTGTGCGCGAAACGGATGAAGTCGGTAAAGGTCAGATCCGTATGAGAACCGTTTTTGAACAGGCTATTGATCAACGTTCTTCAACAGGTGCCTGGCGTAATGCCCTCTCTATCTGGGAGCCTGTTTGCGATGAGATTTTTGATCGTCTGATTAAACCACGCTGGGAGATTAGATAATGAAGCGTGCCCCTGTCATTCCAAGACATACCACACATACTCAATCGACTGCAGATACCTCATCACCGGCGCCGGCTGCGCCGATGGTGGATTCATTAATTGCGCGCGTGGGTGCTATGGCCCGCGGTAATGCCATCTCTCTTCCGGTATGTGGACGGGAAGTAAAATTTACCCTTGAAGTGCTCCGGGGAGACTCTGTTGAGAGCGCTTCACGCGTATGGTCAGGCAATGAGCGCGATCAGGAACTACTTACCGAAGATGCTCTGGATGATCTCATTCCTTCATTTTTACTGACTGGTCAGCAGACACCAGCTTTCGGCCGCCGGGTTTCCGATGTCATTGAAATTGCAGACGGCAGCCGTCGCCGTAAAGCCGCAATCCTGACGGAAAGTGATTATCGCATTCTGGTTGGTGAACTGGACGATGAGCAGATGGCAGCATTGTCCCGACTGGGTAACGATTATCGGCCGACGAGTGCTTATGAACGTGGTCTGCGTTATACAAGCCGGCTGCAGAATGAGTTTGCTGGAAATATTTCTGCACTTGCCGATGCGGAAAACATCTCTCGTAAGATCATTACCCGCTGTATCAATACGGCCAGACTGCCTAAATCCGTTGTTGCCCTGTTTGCACATCCTGGAGAACTGTCTGCCCGGTCAGGTGAAGCCCTTCAGAAGGCTTTTGCAGATAAAGAAGAATTACTGAAGCAGCAGGCTGAGACTCTCCACGATCAGAAGAAAGCGGGACTAATCTTCGAAGCTGAAGAGGTCATTAGTCTTTTAACATCCGTACTGAAACAATCTTCCGCATCAAGAGTTAATCTGAGCTCACGTCATCAGTTTGCTCCAGGGGCAACAGCATTGTACAAGGGCGATAAAATGGTGCTTAACCTGGATAGGTCCCGCATTCCTGCGGAGAGTATAGAGAAAATAGAAGCCATTCTTAAGGAGCTTGAGAAACTAGGAGTTTGATGCGGACACGCTTTAGTCTACGGTTATCTCCCTTTACTTCATTTCCTTTCTCACAGGCCAGAAAAAATAACTGGCCTGAATACTCTCTATGGGACCACGGTCCCACCTGTATTATCGATTAGGTTTCAGCCTGGGACCACGGTCCCACCTGTATTATCGATTAGGTTTCAGCCTGGGACCACGGTCCCACCTGTATTATCGATTAGGTTTCAGCCTGGGACCACGGTCCCACCTGTATCGTCGTTTAGGTTTTCAGCCTGGGACCACGGTCCCACCTGTATTATCGATTAGGTTTCAGCCTGGACCACGGTCCCACCTGTATCGTCTTTTAGATTTTCAGCCTGGGACCACGGTCCCACCTGCATCGTCGTTACATTATTAGTTTGGGACCGCAGTTCCATCAATGCCTGTCACGAACAGGTATTGGCATGGCGCCGGTGACCCGTTGAGCGGAGTAATCACGCAGCAGGACTGCTATTACAGGCGATGGTGAAAGCTCTGTTGGGAAATGAACGAAGCATGCATGTTGAGTGAAATCTGCAAAATTTCGCAGGGTATGCGGCTTAATTTTAAATTTCCGCCAGCATTTTTAAAGCCAGTTGCCGCCGCTGCGCGTAGGCCGGTCCTTCGTTCGGCCGGTAACCAGTTCCGGCCGTTTTTACGACCTTGGGATCATCTCGTCAGCAGTGTCTCCACTGTGATGTCGTTTGTCACGTTGTCCGATCACAAAATATACTGGTTTTGACGTTCTGTTATCAATTGCGCCAGGTCTTTTTCGTCCAGAAGATCGAGCATCTTTTCATACAGAACCGCGGGCACACAATAAAAAAACAGGCCGGTTGCTGTCAATAATAGCGACCGGGTAGTCGCAGCCGGCACCGGCGCTGGCCACCGGATCGTTTTTAAGTTCGCTGACGCTGGCAGTTACATCACACAGAATAATATTTGTCATGGTTCCCCCCTGAGACAAGTCATCTGCATGATCGGTAAAGTATGATCTGGCGGCAAGTTCCGTCTGTCATTTCGCCGGTCAGAAACGGGCAACCGGCAGCTCCTTCCAGCGGGTAGTATATGCCGATGAAAGCATCTCACGTTTCATTGGCCATTCCGGGGCAATTCCTCTACCGGCAAACCATACTTTACCCAGCCCTGAGTTGTTGATTCCGTCCAGAACCATCATCAGCTCAGCACTGTGAGGCCGTGGCGGGCGTTCGTCGAACAGCTGCAGCTGCGAAACGCCAGACCCGGTGAAATCATCCAGCATAACTCCGGCTTTGGCATACCGGTGCCCATCCTTCCAGATACGCTCCAGAGCCGTTGTGGCGGCAGCAATGATGTCCCTGGTGTCCTGAGTGGGTGTAAGCAGTTTCTCCGTGGCCACGTTGCCGTAGTAAGGCTCTTTAACGGCGAACGGGGACGTTTTGATGGAAACGGAAATATGCTGGCAATACTGGTGCTCTTTACGCAGCTTTTCAGAGGCCCACTCAGCGTGCTGACAGATAGCCTGGTGGAGCGACTCGTACTCCGTGATCTTCACACCAAAACTGCGACTGCAGACAATTTGCTGTTTCGTCGGAGGGGCTTCCTCGAGCGAAAGGCAGCTTTCCCGTTCAGTTCACGTACCGTTCGCTCTAGGACCACAGAAAAATTTTTGCGGATGAAGGTCGAGTTTGTCCTGCGCATCTTCCAGCGACAGGAACCAGTGAATGTTCAGGCATTCATCCCGCAGACTGCCGTTAAATGATTCAATAAACGGGTTAACCGTTGGTTTTCCGGGGCGGGAGAAGTCCATTGTGACCCCGTGCTCATACGCCCATTTATCCAGACTTTTCGAGGCCGTTATCTGTCTGAATTCATACCGGAAGGCGCTTGCCCGGCACCCGTAACCTTTCCATCATACCGACCACATCCTCACCTTTCAGCGACTTTCCGGCATGGATCGCCACACACTCCCGACTAAAATTATCCACTACAGTCAGCGCCCGGAAACGTCGTCCGTTAAACAGGTTATCCGACACGAAATCCATACTCCAGCACTGATCGACTCCGGTCAGGACCGGACGTTGCTGACGATGTGCTGCACTGACATGCCTGCGGGGGCGCTTTTTGCGCAGGTTGAGGCCTTCCAGACAGTAAATCCGGTGTGTTTTCTTGTGGTTAACAGGCCAGTCCTCCCGCCGCAGCTGAATATGAATACGCGGGCAACCGTAGCGTATCCGGGATTCTGCTATTTCCCGGATACGCAGGGTTATCACCCGATCATCCCGCCGGCTCTGCCAGTGGTAAACGGTTCTGCTCTGCATCAGCAGTCCGCATCCCCGCCGGACACTGATACGGTAAGCCTCCCGCAGAAAATGCACCGCCTGACGCTTCTGAGCCGGCCTCAGAACTTTTTTTGATAACTTCCTGCAGCATCTTCTTGTCCAGACTTAAATCGGCCACCAGACGTTTCAGACGCTGATTTTCATCCTCCAGTTACCGCAGACGCCACAGTTCGGTCACGCTCAGACCGGCGAATTTCTTTTTCCAGTTAATGGGATGGACTACCTCCTCCCGCTGCGGTTAACTGTACGAAATGTGCTCACCAGGAGAATCACCATGAATATCGTATTTCTGGGTATTGATCTGGCTAAAAATGTTTTTCAGCTCTGCGGGTTAAACCTGGCCGGCAAACCGGTTTATACGAAACGAACTGGCCGAAAATAATTGCTCCAGACGCTGGCAAATATTCCTGCATGTCTGATTGGGATCGAAGCGTCCACCGGGGCATTTTACTGGCAGCGTGAGTTTGAGAAACTGGGGCACAAAGTAAAGGTCATCAGTCCTCAGTATGTAAAACCCTTTGTCCGCGGGCAAAAAAATGATGGTAATGATGCACAGGCCATCGCAGTGGCTCTGATGCAACCGACAATACAGTTCGTGCCACCAAAAAGCCCCGAACAGCAGGATATCCAGGCTTTACACCGGGCAAAGCAGCGTATTGTCAATCGCCGCACTGCTACAGTCTGTCAAATAAGAGGGCTGTTACTTGACCGGGGGATCCCCATTGGCAGTGCTGTCTCCAGAGCTCGCCGGGCTATTCCTCTTATCCTTGAAGATGCAGAAAACGGTCTAAGTTCCCGTATGCGCAGAACAATTGCCGAGCTCTATGAGCTCTTTAACGATCTCGGGCGTCGGATCCATTTTTTTGATAAGGAAATTGAAACAGTATTCAGGCAATCAGAAGCCTGTCAGCGTATCGCCAGAGTTAAAGGCATTGGCCCTAAAACGGCCACGGCCATTGTTGCTGCTATTGGCAAAGGAACTGAATTTAAGAATGGCCGCCACTTTGCTGCATGGCTGGGTCTGGTTCCACGCCAGCATTCGAGTGGCGACAGACAAGTGCTGATGAATATGACGAAAAAGGCGACAAGCATCTGCGGACACTTTTTATTCATGGTGCCCGCGCTGTCGTCAGGGTTGCCACGAATAACGATGATGGCCATATGAATCAGTGGGTTAACCAGTTAAAGGAACGGCGCGGATTTAATAAAACGACCGTGGCGGTCGCTAACAAAAACGCGCGAATAATCTGGTCGATGCTGAGAAATGAGACCGAGTATCAGGTAGTGTGAAATTAATCCCCTGCCAGAAAAAGTTGCAGCGTACTGAGAAATGGTGACAGGTTGCACCTGCACAATCGGAACCTGATTTTTATACTGGCCTCAGAGGCCGTCCAGTTGTTGAGGCGATTGTGTGCGAATTACCCATTTGGCACAGATTTTCCTGATGCCGGATAGATGTAAGCAACAACCCAAAACCAGATTCAGTACTTGCAAAACGGAGGTAGTCCATAGATGTAAAAAGTGGCCTCAGAAATACCCATCTTTCGGCAGACTTCCTCCACCCGAGTGCCGGTTTCGGCCTGTTTCAGCGCAAATGCTATCTGTTCTTCGGTATAGCGGGTCTTTTTCATGGCGATGTGCCTCTCTGTGAGATGGAAGAAAGACCGGAGACTTCAGTTTAGCCTGGCACTGTTTTCAGGGAGGAGATCAGTTTCAGCCATCAGCCGGTATTCTTCCGACGTCAGGTTATTCAGGGATTCGTGGGGGCGCTCGCCGTTATATGCAGCCACGCATAGTACCCGGCCCGGGCGACATTCAGTACCCGATACATCGTCATGACACCACATACAGTGCAGTGCTCATTGATAAAGCGGTACTTCAGCCGGGCTCCCTTGCAAAGTACCGCGCGGCCTTTTTCAGGATATCCCATTTTTCTTCGGTTCGTTTTAGCTGCGCCCGGAGTTTCAGGGTCTCGCTTTTAGCTTCCCGTATACCCCGGGCATACTGCTCGCTGTTATCAGGTTTGATAGCCCGTAGCCACTTGTAGAGGCTGTGTGCAGAAACACCCAGACGGTCAGATACTTCGGCGACGGAATAACCGCATTCCGTTATTTGACGGACGGCTTCTTCCTTAAATTCAGGTGTAAATCGTGGTGTGTCCATAGGCTCCTCCTGTGCTCACACTATAGGGCAGGATCATCTACCGGGGCGGGGTCAGTCCAGCATTAGTCGGCGTAGTGGCTATTATAGCCGTTGCATCTACCTGGTATCCAAAAGACCGTAAAATTAATTTTTATATTTTCCTGTTGAGTATAGTTACTTTTTTGGGACTGGTTGTTTTGGGATTCCTCTACTGGTTTATTGAAGGCTCAGTTTATGGGGCTCTTGTCAGCTGCGTATGTATTATTTTCCTTTGCATGACACGGCTCCGGTTGATTGTGTATCGCTATAACGTCAAGTCGAGTGTTAAACGAATTGTAGCTTCTGTTAAGGAGGGTAAAAGAGTTGCTTTCATTGCTCACCAAAATTTAGAGTTGAGGGATGTCGTGGTATCAATGTTCAGCTCAATGCTTCCAGAGCAGTCGCGTGTTATACATGGGCCATTTGGTTTCGGAATGGATAATGAGATTGAATTCATTAGACAGCGAAACAGCGAAACAGCGCGGATGAAGGGTATCTCGTTATTTTTCTTAACCAGCAAGACTCTTACTCCTGGTTAAAACTCATCGCGGGTGAATCACCTGAAAAAGCGATTGCGTACAACTTTGACTTCATCCCTGATCTGGAGAGTGAACATGAAACTAAATGAGACGTCTGGCGTATGCGATGATGTGCATCTAAATACATTTGTCATCGACCCGGCAACAGCCCGACGTTTTGAGTGCGTTAAAGAGATGGTTCGTAAGCAGAGGTTTAATAACATCACGGAGCCGGAAATCATTGATGCCATATTGTCTGAAATAACAGCTGCAGATGCAGCCGGAATTTTTATTGAGTACAAGTTAAAAGCCACCAAACCTTTGCTTTCTACAGATTAGGGCTTTACAGAGCATTTTTTTATGTTTTCATATTCATAAATTAGAAAATGAGAACCAGCAAATTGAATATGATTTTAAAAGAAGAAATTGTTTTGGGTATCTACAGCTGGCTTCATATGACTCCGGTCAGCATGCTGGTAAGAAACATAACCAGCGATCAGGGAGGGGATTACGCGATCGTCCGCTTTACCGTCGATAGCCGGGGGGTCCAGATGGGGCCTAAGGCCCAGGGCCAGCTTCTTTGTTCATTCGGGTTTAATGTAAAGGAATCCTGTGAGGCCGACCCAAAAGACGGTCCAGGCCTCATAAAGGCCGAAATGATGAACGGTGTTATGCAGCTGGTACCGGAATGCATTGAGCTCACAGACAGCCAAACCCAGGCAATCAGGAAAGAAGTAACTGTGTTTAACAGGGTTTGTGCAATGCAACTCCTGGGGGGGCATGGGAATGCAAGGTCTCTGTGGGAGAAAGAAATTCTTCCCCGGATGAAAGTGCGCAGACAACTACATTGAGGCAAGGCGATGAGCAAAGTGCATTGTATTAGTGGTATTACCTGGAAAAACTCCGATAGCGCGTCTTTCAAAGTATATGCCAGCATTGCTGCTGTATTCAGCCTTGGCCTGGTCACAGCTACCGTCAGGAACTATGAAATTCTACAACTGACTGTTCCGTATACCTGGTATGTTTTCTTCACTGCATTCTGGCTTCTGTTCCCGTCCTTTACAGTCTCTTTCCGGGAGCGGGAAGGGCGTCTGTTTACCTCGATGGGTTTTTACGGGTTAAAACTGTTCACTCTCGATCGCCCTGTCTCCGATGGGTACTGGCTGGTCACGATGGAGAAAAACCGTTATCGCCTCGTCAGAGTATGCAGGGACGGGCGACGCCAGCCTGTATGGCTGACGTTTAAGTCTTTACCAGAGTTTGTTTAACGATTACCGTCGCACGTTCAGGAATACGATACGGGAGACAATATGAATACTGACTTTGCCCATTACAACGAAGAGCAACTACGCAAACTCGGTGAGCTGCACAGTTTACTCCGTCACAGCGATATCGGCTCATCTTACCTTGCCACGCTCCCGGAGCCCCGTAGTGTTGAGGAGTTGAATCCTCCACAGGAAATCAATGTGACTCATTCGGTACCCGACGTCGACACCCTAGTGGATATTTACCGGCAGCAGCGGGTTGATAAAGTCCATGTCAGGGATGAGCATTACTCAACCAAAATCACCCGAAAATATCCCGGGTTCGTTGTGGTCAGAAACAATCATGATCAGGTGATGTCGCTGGTGGGCGAAATCAACCGGCTTCGCGACAAATTTGCTGATGCTGTAAAAGCTATCACTCATTACCAGGACTCCCGGTCAGAAATTCTGCACCAGGTTTACCCGTGGCTGGTGACTTTACAGGTGTCCCGTAATATCCGGATCGTTACTGAGCAAATTCGCTCCCTGGGGTTCACCTGGCAAATCCCTGTCATTCATAAATTTACCCGGCTGGAAACGGTTATCGACCGCTTACGCAGGGAGATAACTGAGCTCCAGCCGGATATCAGTCTGACAAAACTGGATGTTGAACGGCTGAAACAGGAACGAACCGAAGAAATCATGATGCTGTCGTTGCTCAATGACGAAGTGAGTCATGACGATGAAAATTTGAGAAAATTTCGGCTCATCCGGGAAAGTAACTTTCCGGCTGTTAACGTCAATATCCGGTACACCAGTCCTGAAGATCCAGATGATGTTCATGGGCCGTACAAACTCAACTTTCGCGCGCCTTTACCATTAATTTTGTTCAGCGAACCGGGCCGGTTTAATCCGTTAAAAAATTACGTAAAAGGTGAAAGGCAGAAGCGCGGCGATTTTAATGAAAAATATCGTTCTGTCCTGCCCCGTATAGGGCTGGTGGAAGTCATCAGGGAGTCAAAATGAGCCGGATTCTAACCGGGATTTGTGAAACTGATCCGGCCAGGAGGTTATACAAAGTGGCCGTCAGTAGGGGAAACACTTTTCTGTCTGCAAAAGAACGTTTCCGTGTACAGGTCTGTTTCAAAAATGCCATAACACATCCAGATGAAGATCGGCTGCTGGCCGAGCTGTTGACTGTTCATCACTTCCTGGCTGACACCTCTATTTTATGGCATATGGAGCAAAAAACTTATGCATGCACCACGACATGGGCCACCACGTCCACATGGCTGCCAGAGATATATCAGCGTCATGCCAGCACGCCCAATGTGGTAAAGATTATCAAATTTATGCACGCCCGGTTTCCAGGCCTTAAAACGGTTGCAGAAACAAATGAGCAGGGTTACGAACAGGCGCTTACCAGTGTGGATTTTGAAATTCCTTACTGGCCGGTGCTGCCGAAATTCGAATCTGATATAGGAACGATACAGGTAACGATTGCCGGGATGATCCGTTACACAGAAACGATGAGCAATAAAGATTGTAAAACCCCTCTTGACTTAATGATAAAAAGTTTTAAGTCAGGGTTGATCCCGATAGAGAAAATGCCGTTGAGTAAAACTGAAAGGCTTATCAACACCGCTGGTAAGATATTTACGCACGCAACATGGCCGAGATGTCGTTACATTTTCGTACCGGATGAGGTGGGAATAATGAAACTGGTTAACGTGGTCAAATTAAGATTAAAACCTCTGGAGGAAAAATGACTTACGCGATTTTCTTGTTAGTATCTGCTGTTTGTGCATTCGGATTAAATTATCTGACAAACAAAATCTGTTCCGGTACGGGTATGATTAACCAGAGTGGAGGCTCTAATGTACACGCCTTACGGTGTATCACATCGTTCCTCCTTCTCCTTGTCTCACTCTGGCTTCCTGTCAAACCTGCCGTGATCAATCTGGCAGTAGAGTTTGCTGCACTGGTGAATTTCATTGCATCTGTCACTCTCTATACCGTTGCAAATTTCCGGGCAAAACGGAGATTAAAAAAACAAAGAAAAGAAGAAAAAGCTGCTCAAAAAGGATAATCCATGATATCGCCTCTCATTTTCATTCGTGAGACGCACCAGAACTGATTCAGGCACAGGGTAACGTATTTTCAGGTTTCCTGGCTGCCTTCACAATTATTCCGAACAGGGAGCAATGTCAGCCGTTTCTAAATATCATCCGGAGTTTTCATGAATAATAAAAGAACGATTACCACTCGAGAGCAGATTAAAATTAATGGGGAAATTCGTGAGAGAACAGCAACCCATATTGTTACTGGTGCTCATGGGTACGAAACCCTTTGCATAAGTGGTTATATTGTCGAACATAACGAGATGGGTGAGGTTATCCATAACAGTGAAAAATTAGCGGAAGATTTGTTACCTGTTACCTGCCCCACATGCAGGGTCATTTGGTATCACACCCATGAATTTACACTCGATGATTTTGACAGTCTTTCAGGAAAAGGGGATTTTGTTGTGACAGATTTGAAAGAACTGAATATCTGAAAAGTTCATAAGTGACCAGCGCTCAGAAACATGTTGCTGAGTGCTGGCGTTTCTCTCAGTAAAATCTATATGTCGTCCAGATGATTACGCATAAAGCTTACCATGGCTTTTTCACTAGCAAGATATCCACGGATATAACGGAAGACCATCTTTGGATCAGACCAGTTCCCCATCTCGGTAATCTTTTCCAGGGAGTACCCGGCCTTAAACAGCTCTATGGCTCCCCCCACACGCACACTGTGTCCTGTCCATGTCCGGTACCGCCCGGACTGTCGGTTACTGTCGCCGACCTTCCCGGCAATCCCCCAGAGGCGTGCAAATGCCTGGTTCAGTGAATTAGAGGACAGCATACCAACATCTTCCCGTGATACCTTTGATTCATTCTGTAGCTGCGTCAGTAACCCCTCACTGAATCCTGCTTTGACCAGCATCCTGTCTATGGATTTTCCCC
>ENA-UPSY01002457-UPSY01002457.1-human-gut-metagenome-genome-assembly--contig:-NODE-2457-length-15729-cov-56.539100_pt1 | contig 15729 bp, 14 predicted proteins | sample MGYA00250044_ERZ773365 | MGnify/ENA primary metagenome ERZ773365 (study PRJEB29103, sample SAMN06111932) | human gut metagenome | biome: human gut; feature: ankylosing spondylitis patient; material...
TACTGGAGGTAACCATGTGCGGACGATTTGCCCAATCACAGACACGCGAAGAATATCTGGCTTACCTTGCCGAAGAAGCTGAGCGTGACATCGTCTATGATCCAGAACCAATCGGCCGGTACAATGTGGCGCCAGGGACTAAAGTTTTACTCCTGAGCGAACGCGACTAGCAGTTGCACCTCATCCCGGTTCACTGGGGTTATGCGCCAGGGTGGTGGGATAAACCGCCCTTGATTAATGCCAGGGTTGAGACCGCTGCCAACAGCAGGATGTTTAAATCCCTGTGGCAGCACGGTCGAGCGATCTGCTTTGCCGATGGATGGTTTGAATGGAAGCGAGAAGGAGACAAGAAGCAGCCCTATTTCATTCATCATGCTGATGGCCTGCCAATTTTCATGGCAGCGATCGGCAGCGTGCCTTTCGAGCGCGGGGATGAATCTGAGGGATTTTTGATTGTCACCGCTGCAGCCGATCAGGGTCTCGTCGATATTCACGACCGCCGGCCGCTGATCTTGGCGCCCGAAGCCGCGCGGGAATGGATGAGGCAGGATGTTGGAGGTAAAGAGGCTGAGGAAATAGCTGCCGACGGTTCCGTGTCAGCTGGCCATTTTACATGGCACCCTGTTTCTCATGCCGTTGGTAACCTGAAGAATCAGGGATCAGAATTGATAGCCCCAGTATAATAAAACAATTTAAGTCGTGTGTTTTACTATAAATAAAGTCATTCATTCAAAAACTTAAAAATAAAATCCGCATCTGGTTCGAAGTCTATTGTTGCTATTTTTAATCGACCATTATCATTAAAAAACATTCTAGCCCCATCACTACACAAAAGACATGGTAAAATATTAGCACTCCCTGTCCAAATTATTTTACCATCATCAAAATTAGTTGCGGTATCTTTTATAACCACAGTAATTTCGTTATTATCGCCATTAACTACCTCACATTCCAAGACATGCATTAATTCAAAATTCTTTGCCAAGAAACTAGGATGCATTACTGTATTATGTACATTAGCACCGTGACTGACGGTAGAGGGAAATTTTAACGCAATCAACCCATCCTCATTATCTATGCTTTTAGGTAGTCCTGACATTAGTATTTCCGACAATGCAGCGGTTAACTTGTAATCACTAGAGAATGTTGCGTGAATCCTACGTGTAAACAAAGCATCGATATACGCATAAAATACATCCTCATTGCTTTGAGAATCAAAATTAAATAATTCCTCATTTGTTGACAATGCTGCACTTACTGGATATTCAGTCTTATTAATCCACTGCCCAATATATATAACCTCACCAATTCCGCATCGACTCTCCTTTATGGCAGCCATTCTCGTTGACGCAGCATAAAAGCGAGCTTGTCCAGGAGGGTTACACCTTTGATAATTAATAACAATGGAGTTTGGCGGAGCTAAAATCTGATCAACCTTTGTAACTTTCTCACCCCCTGTCCTTCTAACATGATAAAGGGAATCGGCTCCAGACCGGCGTTGAACAAAAAACCTGAGTCCTTCAGTCATTTTTCTGAATAAAGTTTTTATATACTCATAATCTGCATCATCAAGATTCATTCTATTAATTTGTTTAATCATTCCATTTATTTCTAGCTTTGATAATTTCCTAGTCATCTCTGCACCTAATATTTTCGATCAGTTTTAGTTAATAACCTTATCATACGCATCATTCTATATACACAACAAGATATACAGTAACGATAATTTCAAACATTCAATAGGTATCCACGTATAGCAAACTAAAATCTGATCAGGTATTACCTAACAGAGAGTAAATCACTAAACCGTGTAGTATAGCGCGGCGAAAGCATTTCCCGCTTCATCTGCCAGGCAGTCTGGATCCCCTGCCCCGCAAAATAGAGCGTCCCCCTGCCATCCTTTGCATTGAGATGGTCGAGGACTTCCATTAACTTTTCGCTGTTCTGCCGCGGTGCGTTGTCATCAAAAAGATTCAGCTGTGCCACGCCCTGGCTGTAGAAATCCCCAAGCATCACGCCTGCTTTCTGGTAGCGATGCCCGTCTCGCCAGATTGCATCGAGACATTTTGTCGCCGCGGTGATGATGTCCCGGCTGTCCTGGGTCGGTGTAAGCAGCTTTACTGATGCATTGTTCCCGTAATACGGCTCGTTCAGCGCAAAGGGGCTGGTTTTCACGAACGCTGAGATGAACCGACAATACTGATGCTCGCCACGGAGTTTCTCAGCTGCGCGCGATGCGTAGCTGCATATCCCCTGCCTCATATCATGATATTCCGTGATACGTCCACCAAACGAACGGCTGCAAACGATTTCCTGCTTTACCGGCGCGAACTCCTCAAGACCGAGACATGGCTCTCCGCGCAGCTCCCGCACGGTTCGCTCCAGAACAACATTAAAATGCTTCCTGATAAAACGGATATCAGTATCCGCCAGCTGCAGCACAGTTTTAATCCCCATAGCCTCCAGTTTTTTACTGATACGGCGCCCAACGCCCCAAACCTCATCCACCGGCAGCAAAGCCATCAACTTCCTCTGCCTTTCAAGATTAGACAGATCCACCACGCCTCCGGTCTGCCGGTGCCACTGTTTCGCCGCATGATTGGCCAGCTTTGCCAGAGTTTTAGTCTGGGCTATGCCGACGCCAACCGTGAGGTGTGTCCTGCGCAGAACCGTCTCGCGAATTTCTCTGCCAAAATCGGTAAGATCTCGACAGTTACGAACACCAGTAAGATCGCAAAATGCCTCATCAATACTGTAAATTTCGCAGCGTGGAGAGAGTTCCTCCAGCGTTGTCATCACTCGGTTGGACATATCGGCATAAAGCTCATAGTTGCTGCTAAACGCGATAATACCGTGCCGGCGAAACATGTCCTTTTGCTTGAAATAAGGCTCACCCATTTTGACGAAGGGCTTCGCCTCTGGCGAGCGGGCGATCACACAGCCGTCGTTGTTTGACAGGACGACCACCGGACGCCCTTTCAGGTCAGGACGAAATACAGTCTCGCACGATGCATAAAATGAATTCACATCACAAAGCGCAAACATCTTAGCCAGCTGATTTAATGATGTACGTAACCACCCCGAACACGTCGAGAGTATCCTCGCTACCGACGACTATCGGCGAATATGCAGGGTTCATTGGGTTAAGCTGAACCCGCGGATGCAGCTGCAGCTTCTTAACGGTGAATTCCCCATCCACAGCAGCAATAACGATATCGCCATGAACTGCTGTTCTTGAGCTATCCACGACCAGAAGATCCCCTTCCCCTATGCCGGCGTCTTTCATGCTGTCGCCGGCGGCTTTGACAAAATACGTCGCACTGGGGTGGTTCACGAGCAACTCGTTCAGATCAATACGTTGCTCAACGTAATCCTGCGCTGGACTAGGAAAACCACATTGCACCAGGTCGCTGTACAACGGGAGCAGCATGATCTGACGTAACTCAAGGGGCGTGTAGAACTGCATAATAGACTCGCTCACATTAATACTGTTTTTATATACAGTAGTTTTAACAGGGCGACATATCAATATAGGTTCTGGCTATCAATTTACAGCATTGACGTAACGCATTGATGTAATGAGCAAGGTAAGTCTTCAAGTGTTTTCAGGCCTTAGCTGTTTGATGGTTTTGCGAACAGTTGCTCGATAACGCCGATCGCCTGGATAAGCTGGTCAATGGGCCTGCGGCCACCGTTCCCGTCCGGGCCGGGCAACCGCTGGACTCCTGGCGCCAGATCGTGACGATGATGCTTACACTGTCACTGATGCGCAGAGAGGGTCATAACAGGATGGCTCAAGTTGTACGCATGGTACTAATAGATGTTTTTAAAGAGGCTCAACATGCTGGTCACGTTCCGCCAGGATACAACCCTGCCCAGACAACGAAACAGCCACGAAATAAGATAAACAGACAAAGGCTATCTCTGGAGGAATGGGAGGCTATTTATACATCCGCCGAACAACAACAACCTTATTTACAATGTGGAATGTTGCTTGCCATTGTAACAGGGCAACGCCTCGGGGATATTTGCAATATGAAGTTTTCGGATGTATGGGATGATATGCTGCATATTGAGCAGGAGAAAACAGGAACTCGTTTAGCCATTCCCCTTTCTCTCAGAAATGTAGCGTTAAATATTACTCTGAGTGATGTTATTTCAAAATGTAGAGATGCTGCGGTGAGTCAATATCTTGTTCATTTTCGCCATAGCACCTCACAGGCTAGTCGTGGTGACCAAGTGTCAGCCAAAACACTTACTTCAACGTTCAAGAAAGCACGGGATAAAAGCGGTCTTACCTGGGAAGAGAGAACAGCGCCGACTTTCCATGAATAGAGATCTCTTTCCGAGCGCTTGTATCGTGAGCAAGGGATAGACACTCAGAAACTCTTAGGCCACAAAACAACGAAAATGACTGACAGATACAATGATGACCGCGGCAAAGAGTGGATCGTTGTTGGTAAAAAAGCAGTATGATCTTCAATCAGTTTTGGGGAAGAATTTTGGGGAAGCATCCGCATACTCCAAAAAAAACGGGAGCTCATCGGCTCCCGCTTTTACTTAATCCACCAACGGGATTACATGTTCGCGATAATCGCGTCGCCAAACTCTGAACATTTCAGCAGCTTAGCGCCTTCCATCAGACGTTCGAAGTCATAGGTCACGGTCTTGGCGGCGATAGCGCCTTCCATGCCTTTGACGATCAGGTCTGCGGCTTCGAACCACTGCATGTGGCGCAGCATCATCTCTGCGGACAGGATGATGGAGCCCGGGTTCACTTTGTCCTGGCCTGCATACTTCGGCGCAGTACCGTGAGTCGCTTCGAACAGCGCGCACTCGTCGCCGATGTTGGCGCCCGGGGCGATACCGATACCGCCAACCTGTGCCGCCAGCGCGTCAGAGATGTAGTCGCCGTTGAGGTTCATACAGGCGATAACGTCGTATTCCGCCGGACGCAGCAGGATCTGCTGCAGGAAGGCATCGGCGATCACGTCTTTTACCACGATCTCTTTGCCGGTGTTCGGGTTCTTGATTTTCACCCACGGGCCGCCGTCGATCAGCTCGCCGCCGAACTCTTCGCGAGCCAGCTGGTAGCCCCAGTCTTTGAACGCGCCTTCGGTGAACTTCATGATGTTGCCTTTGTGAACGATGGTCACAGAGTCACGATCGTTGGTGATCGCATACTCAATGGCTGCACGAACCAGGCGTTTGGTGCCTTCTTCAGAGCACGGCTTGATGCCGATGCCGCAATGTTCCGGGAAGCGAATTTTCTTCACGCCCATCTCATCGCGCAGGAATTTGATCACTTTGTCTGCTTCAGCAGAGTCGGCTTTCCACTCGATGCCAGCATAGATATCTTCGGAGTTTTCACGGAAGATAACCATGTCGGTCAGTTCCGGGTGCTTAACCGGGCTCGGAGTGCCCTGGTAGTAACGTACCGGACGCAGGCAAACGTAGAGATCCAGCTCCTGACGCAGCGCCACGTTCAGGGAACGAATGCCGCCGCCGACTGGGGTAGTCAGAGGACCTTTGATAGCAACGCGGTAGTCACGAATCAGATCGAGGGTTTCAGCTGGCAGCCAGACATCCTGGCCATAGACGTGGGTCGATTTCTCACCGGTGTAAACTTCCATCCAGGAAATTTTACGCTCGCCCTTATAGGCTTTCTCAACGGCGGCATCAACCACTTTCAGCATCGCTGGGGTAACGTCAACGCCGATACCGTCACCTTCAATGAACGGGATAATCGGATTATGAGGGACGTTCAGTTTGCCGTTTTGCAGGGTGATTTTTTGACCTTCCGCCGGAACTACTACTTTGCTTTCCATTAACCTCTCCTTCGAGCGCTTCTGGTTCTGCTCTTCCCTCTTCACGCGAGCCTGGTGTTGGCTGAGTCGGCCAGCTTCGGAGTACCGGGTCTTCCCGCTAACCGGAGCTATCGCGTCCGTGTCGCCTTCCTGCCTGTGTTGCGAATCGGTTTGAGCAATTTTTTGTTAATAATTTGTAATGAGCATGTCAATACTACCTGAATGTTTGCGTCCATGAAAGGCATTCGTAATTAGGCTATAATGCGGCAATTGATAGAGCCTGAAAATACCATGCAGAAAACTTCATTTAGAAAACATCGCGTTGAGCGATTCAGCACACAACAAGTCACCAGACAACGCAAAGAACGCCAGCCAAAAACTGTGATCTTGTTCAATAAACCCTATGATGTGTTGCCGCAATTTACCGACGAGGCCGGGCGCAGCACGCTGAAAGATTTTATTCCCGTGGCGGGCGTCTACGCCGCAGGTCGACTCGATCGCGACAGCGAAGGGCTGCTGGTGCTGACCAACGATGGCGCGCTGCAGGCCAAGCTGACCCAGCCGGGTAAACGCACCGGCAAGATCTACTACGTCCAGGTGGAAGGCGAACCCACCCCCGAGGCGCTGGCCGCTTTGCGCGACGGCGTCACCCTCAACGATGGCCCCACCCTGCCTGCCGGCGTAGAACTTGTGGAGGAGCCCGCCTGGCTGTGGCCGCGCAACCCGCCGATTCGTGAGCGCAAATCGATCCCCACCCGCTGGCTGAAGATCACGCTCTACGAGGGACGCAACCGTCAGGTGCGCCGGATGACCGCCCACGTCGGCTTCCCTACCCTGCGGCTGATCCGCTACGCTATGGGCGGCTACACCCTCGACGGGCTGGCCAACGGCGACTGGCGCAAAGCCGAATAACCGAAAAGGAAAAGCGATGTTTAAACCTCATGTCACTGTTGCCTGCGTGGTTCACGCCCAGGATAAATTTCTCATCGTCGAAGAGACCATTAACGGCAAAGCATTGTGGAACCAGCCGGCGGGCCATCTCGAGGCCAATGAAACGCTGCTGCAGGCCGCCGAACGTGAACTGTGGGAAGAGACCGGCATTCGCGCCACGCCGCAGCACTTCATCCGCATGCATCAGTGGCTGGCGCCCGATAACACCCCGTTTCTGCGCTTCCTGTTCGCCATCGAACTTAGCGATCTGTGCGCCACTGAACCGCACGACAGCGATATCGATCGCTGCCTGTGGCTCAGTGCTGAGGAAATTCTTAACGCGCCAAACCTGCGCTCGCCGCTGGTTGCCGAAAGCATTCGCTGCTACCTGCAGGACCCGCGCCAGCCGCTGTCGCTGATTGGCGCATTTAACTGGCCGTTCACAGGGGGTGAATGAACGGTGAGCGCGTGCTAGAATACGCCGCCTCGAAGTTCAATGTAGCGAGTATTTCCATGTCAGAAAGCCAGAAAAAAGTGATCGTCGGCATGTCCGGCGGCGTCGACTCCTCGGTCTCCGCGTACCTGCTGCTGCAGCAAGGGTATAAGGTGGAAGGCCTGTTCATGAAGAACTGGGAGGAAGACGACGGCGAGGAATACTGCACCGCCGCCGCCGACCTTGCCGATGCGCAAGCGGTCTGCGATAAGCTGGGCATTGAACTGCACACCGTTAACTTTGCCGCCGAATATTGGGATAACGTCTTTGAGCTCTTCCTGGAAGAGTACAAAGCCGGCCGCACGCCGAACCCGGATATTCTGTGCAATAAAGAGATCAAATTTAAAGCCTTCCTCGAGTTTGCCGCTGAAGACCTCGGCGCCGACTACATCGCCACCGGGCACTATGTGCGCCGCGCCGATGTCGACGGTAAAAGCCAGCTGCTGCGCGGTCTCGACGGCAACAAAGATCAGAGCTACTTCCTTTATACCCTCAGCCACGAGCAGATTGCCCAGAGCCTGTTCCCGGTGGGTGAGCTGGAAAAACCGCAGGTGCGTAAGATCGCCGAAGAGCTGGATCTGATCACCGCGAAGAAAAAAGATTCCACCGGCATCTGCTTTATCGGCGAGCGTAAATTCCGCGATTTCCTTGGCCGCTATCTGCCGGCGCAGCCGGGCAAAATCCTCACCGTCGACGGCGAGGAGATCGGCACCCATCAGGGGCTGATGTACCATACCCTGGGCCAGCGTAAAGGACTGGGTATCGGCGGCACCAAAGAGGGTAGCGAAGACCCATGGTACGTGGTCGATAAAGACGTTGAGAATAATATTCTTATCGTCGCCCAGGGCCATGACCACCCGCGCCTGATGTCCGTCGGCCTGATTGCCCAACAGCTGCACTGGGTTGACCGTGAACCGCTGCAGGGCACCCTGCGCTGCACGGTGAAAACCCGCTATCGCCAGACCGATATCCCCTGCACCGTTACCGCGCTGGATGAAGACCGTATCGAAGTCCGCTTCGATGAGCCGGTCGCGGCGGTGACCCCGGGCCAGTCCGCCGTGTTCTATTTGGGTGAAGTGTGCCTCGGCGGCGGAATTATTGAACAACGACTGCCTCTGCAGTCCTGAACGCGCGTTATTTCCGCCGGGACGAACCGCCCCGGCGGCTGACAAGGAGTATGTGTGGCGAAGAATTACTATGACATCACCCTGGCGCTGGCTGGCGTTTGCCAGGCGGCGCGACTGGTTCAGCAACTGGCGCATCAGGGACATTGCGACAGCGATGCCCTGCATGTGTCGCTGAACAGCATCATCGACCTCGATCCCGAGTCGACGCTGGCGGTGTTCGGTGGCAGTGAAGCCAATCTTCGCCTCGGCCTTGAAACGCTGCTCGGGGTGCTCAATACCAGCAGCCGTCAGGGCCTCAATGCGGAACTCACCCGCTATACCCTGAGCCTGATGGTGCTGGAGCGCAAGCTCGCCGCCAGTAAAGGGGCGATGGACACGCTCGGCAACCGCATCGCCGGCCTGCACCGTCAGCTGGAGCACTTTGACCTGCAGTCCGAAACGCTGCTCAGCGCCATGGCGGGCATCTATGTCGATGTGATAAGCCCGCTGGGCCCGCGTATTCAGGTGACCGGCTCCCCTGCCGTGCTGCAAAGCCCGCAGGTGCAGGCGAAAGTTCGCTCAGCGCTGCTGGCGGGGATTCGCGCCGCGGTGCTCTGGCATCAGGTGGGCGGCGGACGTCTGCAGCTTATGTTTTCCCGTAATCGTCTGGTTAACCAGGCAAAGCAAATTCTTGCTCATTTAACCCCGGAGTTGTGATCTATGGAATTATCCTCACTGACCGCCGTTTCCCCTGTAGACGGCCGCTACGGCGATAAAGTCAGCGCGCTGCGCGGTATCTTCAGCGAATTCGGTTTGCTGAAATTCCGCGTTCAGGTGGAAGTACGTTGGCTGCAAAAACTGGCCGCCCACGCAGCGATCAAGGAAGTTCCTGCTTTTGCTGCCGACGCAAACGGTTTCCTTGACAAAATCGTCGCCGATTTCAGCGTCGAAGACGCCGAGCGCATCAAAACCATCGAGCGCACCACTAACCACGACGTGAAAGCGGTAGAGTACTTTCTGAAAGAGAAAGTCGCTGACGTCGCCGAACTGCACGCCGTGTCGGAGTTTATTCACTTCGCCTGTACGTCCGAAGACATCAATAACCTCTCCCACGCGCTGATGCTGAAAACCGCCCGCGACGAAGTGGTTCTGCCTTACTGGCGCAAGCTGATTGACGCGGTAAAAGATCTGGCGACCCAGTACCGCGATGTACCGCTGCTCTCCCGTACCCACGGCCAGCCGGCGACGCCGTCCACCATGGGTAAAGAGATGGCGAACGTCGCCTACCGTATGGAGCGCCAGTACCGTCAGCTAAACCAGGTGGAAATCCTCGGAAAAATCAACGGCGCGGTGGGTAACTACAACGCCCACATCGCCGCCTACCCGGAAGTCGACTGGCATCAGTTCAGCGAAGAGTTTGTCACTTCGCTGGGCATTCAGTGGAACCCGTACACCACGCAGATCGAGCCGCATGACTATATCGCTGAGCTGTTTGACTGCATCGCGCGCTTCAACACCATTCTGATCGACTTCGATCGCGACGTGTGGGGCTACATCGCGCTCAACCACTTCAAACAGAAGACCATCGCCGGGGAAATCGGCTCCTCCACCATGCCGCACAAGGTGAACCCGATTGACTTCGAAAACTCCGAAGGCAACCTCGGCCTGGCCAATGCGGTCATGCAGCACCTGGCCAGCAAACTGCCGGTTTCCCGCTGGCAGCGCGACCTGACCGACTCCACCGTCCTGCGTAACCTCGGCGTGGGCATCGGCTATGCGCTGATCGCCTATCAGTCCACCCTCAAAGGGATCAGCAAGCTGGAGCTGAACCAGGATCGCCTGCTGGACGAACTGGATCACAACTGGGAAGTACTGGCTGAGCCGATCCAGACCGTGATGCGTCGTTACGGTATCGAAAAACCGTACGAGAAGCTGAAAGAGCTGACCCGCGGCAAACGCGTTGACGCGGAAGGGATGAAGCAGTTTATTGACAGCCTCGCCCTGCCGGAAGAGGAAAAAGTGCGTCTCAAAGCGATGACCCCGGCCAACTATATCGGTCGGGCAACCACCATGGTTGACGAGCTGAAGTAATCGCCCTGCCCCTCTTTCCGCCGGAAAGAGGGGCGTTTTATCGCCGGAAGGCGATCAGATCCAGACGTCGTTCACCGCCGTCCGCTCGCCGCCCTCGTGGCCGGTATTCAGCACCCCGCGCGGTTCAATCAGCAGCAGCTTCGCTTCCATCTCCGCCGAGGTCTTATGTTCCACCCCGCGCGGCACGACGATCATCTCCCCGGCCTTCACCAGCACATGTCCGTCGCGGAAGTCCACGCGCAATACCCCCTCCACCACCATCAGCGTCTCATCGGTTTCCGGATGGCTGTGCCAGATAAAGTCGCCGGCGATGCGCACGATCTTGAACTGATAGTCGTTCATTTCGGCCACCACTTTGGGCTGCCATTGTTCGCTGAACAGGGAAAATTTATGAGCAAGATTAACGAGTTGATACATAGGCTGTCTCCTTGTGATAAAGGCAGTCAGCATAGTTCGCCGCGCCGCGGTCACGCTTGAACGATTGTGCAACCTGCGCCGCCTTAGCCGCGGATCGCCCGCAGCCAGCGCCCCGGAGAGAGGCCAAAGCGGCTGATAAACTGGCGCGTCATGTGGCTCTGGTCGGCAAAGCCCGCCTCGGCGGCAATATCCACCAGACGCTCCCCGGCGCGCATCCGCTGGCGACAAAAATCAAGCCGGCGCATCATGACGTATCGCCACGGACTGGTGCCATACAGCGTTCTGAAATCGCGGCTCAGGCTCCAGCGGTCCCGGCCGCTGACCTGCGACAGGATGTCGAGGGTCATATCCTGCATAAAACAGGCATGGATATACTCCCGGGCCCTCTCCGCCGCCTGATAATCAAACGCCTGGCGACGGGAACGCTGCCCGCCGACCACGGCCAGGGTCTGCGCCAGGTCGTACAGGGCGTCCTCTTCCTCCAGCGGCTCGAAGGTAGCCGTGACCGCTTTCAACAACGGTTGCGCGGCGCGACGTAGCCGTGGATCCGCCGACAAGCCGCCGGGGATAAACGGCAATGGCCTGCCGCCGAGTATCTTCTGGATCAGCGCGGGTTCGATATAGGCCATGCGGTAGTGAAACCCCGCCTCGGTGCCCGCCTCGCCATCGTGTATTTCGTCCGGGTGAAGGACCATCGTCCCGCCGGGCAGACTGTGCTGTAGCCCGCCGCGATAGTGAAAGCTCTGCACGCCGGCGATCGTCTGGCCGATGGCGTAGGTGTCATGCCGGTGCGGCTCATAGCCGTGGCCGCCGAAGAAGGCTTCGATGCGCTCCGTCCGACTGGGCGACTGCGCCAGCCTGACCCAGTCCGCGCTCTGCTGCTGAGACATAATGGATAACCTGCGGCGTCATTGAGGGATAATTCCAGCACTATTACACAAAAAATTAACATCACCAACCCGCCGCTGCCCGCGCCCTGCCGCTGGGCGTTTGCTGAAAATACGCATAGAATGAAGGAGTTCCATGCCCGTGCGCAAAAGGCGCCGCCCAACGCCGACCTGCCCGGCGATGCTGCACGCCGTTTGTATAAAAAGCTTTATTTAACAGCTGTTTATATTTTGCGTATATAATAAGCGTCAGACTACTTTCGAAATTGCAAGGGAGAACAGCCATGCGCGTACTCGTGGTTGAGGATAATGCCCTGCTGCGTCACCACCTCAAAGTTCAGCTACAGGAGCTGGGCCATCAGGTCGATGCCGCAGAGGATGCCAAGGAAGCGGATTACTATCTGGGCGAACATCTCCCGGATATCGCCATCGTCGATCTCGGTCTGCCGGACGAAGATGGATTATCGTTGATCCGCCGCTGGCGCAGCCACGACGTGTCACTGCCGGTGCTGGTGCTTACCGCCCGCGAAGGTTGGCAGGATAAAGTCGAAGTGCTGAGCGCCGGGGCGGATGATTACGTCACCAAGCCTTTCCATATTGAAGAGGTTGCCGCCCGCATGCAGGCGCTGCTGCGCCGCAACAGCGGCCTGGCCTCGCAGGTGATCTCTCTGCCGCCGTTCCAGGTCGACCTCTCGCGGCGCGAGCTGTCGGTGAACGACCAGCCGATCAAGCTGACGGCTTTTGAGTACACCATTATGGAAACCCTGATCCGCAATCGCGGCAAAGTGGTCAGTAAGGATTCGCTGATGCTCCAGCTTTACCCGGATGCCGAACTGCGTGAAAGCCATACCATCGACGTGCTGATGGGCCGGCTGCGTAAGAAAATTCAGGCTGAATACCCGCAGGACGTCATCACTACGGTGCGCGGCCAGGGCTATCTGTTCGAACTGCGCTGATGAAGGGACTGTTACGGCATATTTTCCCGCTGTCGTTACGGGTTCGCTTCCTGCTGGCGACCGCCGGGGTGGTGCTGGTGCTCTCCCTGGCTTATGGCATGGTGGCGCTGGTGGGCTACAGCGTCAGCTTCGATAAAACCACCTTCCGTCTGCTGCGCGGCGAGAGCAATCTCTTTTATATGCTGGCCAAATGGGAGAACGGCGCCATTGACGTCGATATCCCGGAAAATCTGAATATGGAAAGCCCGACGGTGACCCTTATTTACGATGAGAAGGGCAAACTGCTGTGGGCGCAGCGCGATGTTCCCTGGCTGACAAAACGCATTCAACCGGATTGGCTGAAACGCAATGGCTTCCATGAAATTGAAGCCGATGTCGACAGCAGCAGTATGCTGTTGCGCAATAACCATGAGGTTCAGGAACAGCTGGACGCCATCCGCGAACAGGGCGACGATTCGGAGATGACCCACTCGGTGGCGATCAACTTCTACCCGGCCACCAGCAAAATGCCCCAGCTCAGTATCGTGGTGGTCGACACGATCCCGGTGGAGCTTAAGCGCAGCTATATGGTGTGGAGCTGGTTTATCTACGTGCTGGCCGCCAACCTGTTGCTGGTGATCCCCCTCCTGTGGGTCGCCGCCTGGTGGAGCCTGCGCCCCATCGAGTCGCTGGCCAAAGAGGTGCGCGAACTGGAGGAACATCACCGCGAGAAGCTCAATCCCAACACCACCCGCGAGCTGACCCGGCTGGTCAGCAACCTTAACCGGCTGGTTCGCAGCGAGCGTGAACGCTATGACAAATACCGCACCACCCTCACCGATCTCACCCACAGCCTGAAAACGCCGCTGGCGGTGATGCAGAGCACGTTGCGCTCGCTGCGCGGCGAGAAGATCAGCGTCGACGAGGCGGAGCCGGTGATGCTGGAGCAGATCAGCCGTATTTCGCAGCAGATTGGTTACTATCTGCATCGCGCCAGCATGCGCAGCGGCGGCACCTTGCTGAGCCGGGAGCTGCACCCGATCGCCCCCCTGCTCGACAGCCTGACCTCCGCCCTCAATAAGGTTTATCAGCGCAAGGGGGTCAATATCTCGCTCGACATCTCGCCGGAGATCAGTTTTGTCGGCGAGCAGAACGATTTTATGGAAGTGATGGGTAACGTTCTCGATAACGCCTGTAAGTACTGTCTGGAGTTCGTGGAGGTTTCCGTGCGCCAGACCACCGACAGCCATCTGCACATTCTGGTGGAAGACGATGGGCCGGGGATCCCGCCGAGCCAGCGCCGCGCTGTCTTCGACCGCGGTCAGCGGGCGGATACTCTGCGTCCCGGACAGGGGGTGGGGCTCTCCGTCGCCCGGGAAATCGTCGAACAATATGACGGGGAGATCATCGCCGGCGAGAGCCTGCTCGGCGGCGCCTGCATGGAGGTGGTGTTTGGCCGCCAGCTGATGGAAGATAAAGAGAGTTAATCGTTGAGTTTTTTCACGGCGCCTGCATCGCCGGGGCGCCGCATCCGTTATAATCCCTGTCAGACACCTGCAGTGGAATATCAATATGGATTATCAATTAACGCTTAACTGGCCCGACTTTATCGAACGCTACTGGCAAAAACGGCCGGTGGTACTGAAGCGCGGCTTCGCCAATTTTATCGACCCGCTGAGCCCGGACGAACTGGCTGGACTGGCCATGGAGAGCGAGGTCGATAGCCGCCTTGTCAGCCATCAGGATGGAAAATGGCAGGTCAGTCACGGTCCCTTCGAAAGCTACGATCACCTGAGCGAAAACAACTGGTCCCTGCTGGTACAGGCGGTTAACCACTGGCATGAGCCGTCGGCGGCGCTGATGCACCCGTTCCGCGCCCTGCCGGACTGGCGTATCGACGACCTGATGATCTCCTTCTCTGTACCGGGCGGCGGCGTCGGCCCGCATCTGGATCAGTATGATGTGTTTATCATCCAGGGCACTGGCCGTCGGCGCTGGCGCGTCGGGGAAAAAGTGCCGATGAAACAGCACTGCCCGCATCCGGACCTGCTGCAGGTTGACCCCTTCGAGGCGATCATCGATGAAGAGATGGAGCCGGGCGATATTCTCTATATTCCGCCAGGATTCCCGCATGAGGGATATTCGCTGGAAAATTCGCTGAACTATTCGGTCGGCTATCGCGCGCCGAATGCCCGCGAGCTGTTCAGCGGCTTTGCCGACTACGTTCTCCAGCGCGAACTGGGCAGCCAGCGCTACGCCGATCCGGACGTGCCCTCCCGCGACCATCCGGCGGATATTTTACCGGCCGAACTCGACCGCCTGCGCGAGATGATGCTGGGGCTGATTAACCAACCGGAGCACTTTAAGCAGTGGTTCGGCGAGTTTATCACTCAGTCGCGTCATGAGCTCGACGTCGCGCCGCCGGAGCCGCCGTATCAGCCCGATGAAATTTACGATGCCCTGCAGCAGGGCGATACCCTGGAACGCTTGGGCGGCCTGCGGGTGCTGCGCATTGACGGCGAGGTGTTCGTCAATGGCGAGAAGATCAACTCTCCGCACCGCCCGGCGCTGGACGCCTTAGCCACCCACCTGACGCTGCGCGCAGACCATTTTGGCGATGCGCTGGAAGATCCCTCTTTCCTCGCCATGCTGGCGGCGCTGGTCAACAGCGGCTACTGGTTCTTTGGCGACTGAGTGCCATCCGGCACGAAGACAGGCACCCGCTCTGCTGTTGACCGCCCGGCGGCGCTGCGCTTGCCGGGCCTACGGGGTCAGCAGTCACCGGTTGGGCCGTAGGCCGGATAAGGCGTTAGCCGCCATCCGGCACGAAGACAGGCACCCGCTCTGCTGTTGACCGCCCGGCGGCGCTGCGCTTGCCGGGCCTACGGGTTCCGCGGCCACCGGTTGGACCGTAGGCCGGATAAGGCGTTAGCCGCCATCCGGCATAAAGACGAGTACCCGCTCTGCTGTTGACCGCCCGGCGGCGCTGCGCTTGCCGGGCCTACGGGTTCCGCGGCCACCGGTTGGACCGTAGGCCGGATAAGGCGTTAGCCGCCATCCGGC
>ENA-UPSY01002460-UPSY01002460.1-human-gut-metagenome-genome-assembly--contig:-NODE-2460-length-15709-cov-60.148541_pt1 | contig 15709 bp, 13 predicted proteins | sample MGYA00250044_ERZ773365 | MGnify/ENA primary metagenome ERZ773365 (study PRJEB29103, sample SAMN06111932) | human gut metagenome | biome: human gut; feature: ankylosing spondylitis patient; material...
AACAGCAAACCCCGCTGTGGCTGGCGCAGCATCCGCACATCATGGCTTTTCATCAGGCGCCAAAAGAGTACGGCGGTGACGCCGCACTGCTGATTCTGATTGAGGTCGAGGAGTGGCAACCGCCGGAGCTGCCTTGACGGCGAGCTCCGGGGTCGTCAGATGGCGTTGGCCATCTTGAGATTGCAGGGGCTTTTCTGCCAGAGGTATTCACCCTTGCCGTCGGCGTCCAGATTAACGCAGGCGATAGCCGAGGTGGTGAACATCGGGGGCGTTTCCCCCGGGCACAGCTCTGAGACCAGGTACCCCACCAGCGGCAGGTGGGAGACGACCAGCGCCGTCGCCACGCCTTCATTTGCCAGCGCCTGCAGATAGGCGCTCACCATTCCCACATCGCCGCACGGCGTGAGTTCCGGCATCACGTCGACATGTTTCGGCAGGTTCATGCACTCCCCAACAATATCCAGCGTCTGTTCCGCACGCAGATAGGGACTGACAAGAACGCGCTCAATATCCACTTTTTGACCTTTCAGCCAGGTTGCCATCTGACGAGACTCATCACAACCGCATACGGTTAATGGACGAACCGAGTCGCTGGCTGCATCGAGGGCAGCGTCGCCGTGACGCATAATAAAAACTTGCATATTGCACCGCTTTTGTTAACCAGAAGCACCGTAGTTTGGCCTGCGAAGACAATACGCAGGTGACCCGGTGGCCGGGCATTGTGCCTGATCCATTCAACGAATGAAACGCTGTTTTTTACCTCAATGGCGTAAGTATAGTCAATGATTGTTTACAAAACAGCCAATCAACAGCGTCATCCGCAGCCGGATTTACCTTCTTTGACCATAACTTAGGTCATCCGTTCATCCGCTGGCCAAAAGGTGGTCCCCTGTTCGGCCATGCGTAATAAAGTGTCACAGGGTGTAAAACGTGGGCCGTACTGGGCGGCCAGGCGCTGCAGGATCGCGGCAACTTCACCCGCGCCGATAGTATCCATATACCGGAACGGGCCGCCAAGAAATGGCGGAAACCCTATACCAAATACGGCGCCGATATCACCATCGCGCGCGCTACGGATAATCTGCTCATCAAAGCAGCGCGCCGCCTCGTTAAGCATCATCATCACACAGCGCTCCGCCACCTGCTGCGTGGACAACCGCGACTGGGGGCGGTCGATGCCCAGCAGCGGATAGACTGCCGGGTCGGGCCGTTTTTTGCTTTTACGCCCTTTTGTCTCATAAAGATAGAAACCACGATTATTTTTTCTACCTTTGCGATCGTCCTTCAAAATCGCGTCAATGATGTTTGCAGGTGGGCTGAAACGCTCTCCAAAGGCCTTCTCCAGCACGGGAATAATTTTGGTGCCGGTATCAATACCTACTTCATCCAGCAGTTGAACCGGTCCCACCGGGAAACCGAATTTCACAAGCGCCTTATCAATCACCTCAACCGGTTCTCCCTCCACCAGCAGACGCATCGCTTCATTTATATACGGCGCGAGGATGCGGTTTACATAGAAGCCCGCTTTGTCCGCCACCACGATCGGCGTTTTCCCCTGACGTTTAGCCAGTTGCACCACCGTGGCGATGGTCTGCGGATCGGTTCCCTTATGCGGGATCACCTCAACCAGCGGCATTTTCTCCACCGGGCTGAAAAAGTGCAGGCCGATCACCCGCTCAGGGTGGCTGGCATGGGCGGCTATATCGCCTATCGGTAACGACGAGGTATTCGAGGCAAAGATAGTCTGCGGACCGCCGTTTTGCTCCACTTCACTGACCATCCGCTGTTTCAGCGCCAGGTCCTCGAATACCGCCTCAATCACCACGTCGCGATGGGTAAAGCCCTGATAGTCGGTTGTGCCTGTGATCAGCGCCAGTTGACGATCGCGCTCGCTGGGGCGCAGTCGACGCTGGCGAACCTGTTTGTTCAGCAGATCCCAGCTGTACTTTAAGGCGTGGTTGATCCCGCCGGGTTGAATATCTTTGATTCGCACCGGCAGTCCGCCTTTACAGGCGGTCACATAGGCGATCCCCCCGCCCATCAGGCCGCCGCCCAGGACGGCAACGCTTCTCAGCGGAGCGGGTTCCGCCTCGGCGCCACGGTCTTTTTTCAGATCGGTACTGGCAAAGAAGATCGATCGCAGCGCCTGCGACTGCGGGGTCATCGCCAGTTCGCCAAACGCACGGGCCTCTTCGGCGTAACCGCTGCTGCAGCCATGGGCCAGACCATTCTCGACGACCTGCAAAATTCGCTTCACCGCCGGGTAGTTGCCCTGGGTCTTGCGCTGCGTTTGCTTGCCGACGTACTGGAATAACAGATGGCGACCCAGGGGGCCCGCCAGCACGCGTTCGCGAACAGGCACCTCGCGGCTGGCCGGGCGCCCCTTCAGCGCCAGCTCCACCGCCGCCTGCAGTAAAATTGTCTGCGGAACCACCTCGTCCACCAGACCGGCCTTCAGCGCCTGGCGCGGCCGTAACTGCCTGCCGGTGAGCATCATATCCAGCGCCGTACTGACGCCGATCAGCCGCGGTAAACGCTGCGTCCCGCCGGAACCCGGCAGCAGGCCAAGCTGTACCTCCGGCAACCCGAGTCGGGTTTTTTCGTCATCGCTACAAATGCGGCCATGGCAGGCCAGCGCCAGCTCCAGTCCGCCGCCCAGACAAGCGCCATGGATGGCGGCAATGACCGGAATCGACAAGCCATGGATCTCGGCCATAATCTGCTGCCCCTGGCGGGCCAGCGCTTCCGCCTCCTGCGCGCTGCGGCAGCGGGCAATCATGTTGATATCTGCGCCGGCGATAAAGTTATCGGCTTTGGCGGAGATAAATACCACGCCGCGCACCGACTTATCGTCGCGTATCTGGCGTATCAGTCCCCGCACCTGATTGCCGAACTCGGCCTTCAGGGTATTCATTTTTTCACCCAGGGCATCGATGGTAATCACCGCGATGTTGTCCGCACGGACCTCAAGCTTAAAAGCGGAAACCGTATCCATTATTCAGCCTCCACAATCATCGCCGCGCCCAGACCGCCTGCCGCGCAGGCCGTCACCAGACCAAATCCCCCTCCCCGTCGCCGCAGCTCATGCAGCGTCTGGGTGATCATCCGCGCGCCAGTGGCGGCAAAGGGATGACCGTAGGCGATAGAGCCGCCGAGGACGTTAAATTTACTCTCATCCACCTCACCGGTGGCTTGCGCACGCCCCAGCACCTCGCGGGCAAAGCGGTCGCTTGCCAGACACTGAAGATTGGCCAGCGTCTGCGCGGCGAAAGCTTCATGCATATCGATAAGCGTGAGATCCGCCAGCGTCAGGCCAGCGCGCTCCAGCGCCAGCGGCGTGGACCATGCGGGCCCCAGCAGCATATCCTGCCAGACGTCGATGGCGGTAAAGGCATAGCTGCGCAGATAACCCAGCGGCGTCAGCCCCAGCTCTTTGGCCCGCGACTCGGTCATCAGGATCACCGCCGCCGCGCCATCCGTCAGCGGCGTGCTGTTGGCGGCGGTAACGGTGCCATGTTTACGGTCGAAGGCCGGGCGTAACTTTTGGTAATCTGCGAGGGTTGAATTTTTACGGATGTTGTTGTCCTGCTCCAGCGGCTGGCGGAAGGGGGGCGCATAGGCGGTCATCACCTCCGCGGACAACTTTCCCTCTTCCCAGGCTTTAGCCGCCAGCTGATGTGAACGATGCGCCAGCGCATCCTGTTGTTCCCGGCTGATCCCCCAGCTTTTCGCCATCTGTTCGGCGGTATCGCCCATCCGTAAGCCGGTTGAATATTCCGCCACCGCCGGGGGGACCGGTAGCAGGTCGCGCGGCCGCAGGCGGGAAAACAGCTTCAGTTTCTGGCTCAGCGTGCGGGCTTTGTTCGCATCGACCAGCGCGCGGGCCAGCGTTTTGCTGACGCCGACAGGCAGCACAGAGGAGGAATCGGCACCGCCGGCGATACCGGCGCGGATGGTGCCGGCCATCAGGCTTTCAGCGACATTCGCCACGGCCTGGAAGCTGGTGGCGCAGGCGCGACTGACGCTGTAGGCGTCGGTGTGCACGCTCATTCCGGTACCGAGCACAATTTCCCGGGCGATATTCGGCGCCTCCGGCATCTGCACGACCTGACCGAAGACCAGTTGCTCAATGGCTTCCACAGGAATGTCGCTGCGCGCCAGCATTTCGCCAACCACCATTTTTCCTAAATCAACGGCAGGAACGCCATGAAATGCCGTCGCCTGACGCGCAAACGGCGTGCGTAACCCTGTGACAATGGCAATGCGATCGCCCTGACGGGTGATAAGCGGTAATGCCTGACTCATAACTCTCCCCCTGTTAACCAAGACAACCAAGTGGTCTGACCTGATAGCATTGTTAACTAATTTTTTACATTAAGCCAATCGGGGAAGCGAAAAATTGCGAGCCAAAACACATTGAACAGAAAAGATAACGCCCCGTTCACGGGGCGCTAAGCGGAGGGATTAACGCAGACCCAGCTGGAAGATGAGGGATTCGGCTTCACAGCTAAACACAAAATCGATATCCAGCTTTACGCCGCCGTCAACGTCGGCGAAGACGGGATTAATTTTGCACGGTTCAGATTCCACACTGCGGGCTTTTTCGCTCAGCGCGGCGAGTATTTGCTCTGCTTCCGCGCGGTTGGCGAATACGCGGCTGTATGAGGCGGTGCAGTCGGTGTTGTCGACAATGGTCCCAACATCCATACAGCAGCAAACCGGGGTTTCATCAGCGCTACATTTACTCATCGTAGATTTCCTCTGGATATGCACCTGCGGTGCCAGACAATTAATGTGCCTATTTTACGCCCGCCCTCCGGTTTGCCTCCAGCCGATAATCGCTATCACGGCGTTAAGTGACAGAAATCACACTTAAAAATGATCTAAAACAAAAATCACCTTTTCTCCGTCGCCTTCCCCCCGACAATTTTGCCAGCTGGATCGCGTTTCTGTTATCACAATTGAAAAACTTCATAAACAAACTTGCAACAACTCATCTGGTCAGACCTATACTCAGCGCACTGGTCTGATTTCTCTGTTGTACCGCAGACCCTACACTTCCGCGCTTCTGTTACGGCATGTAACATAGTTTAAAAAAAAATAACTCAATGAGGTTATGGGCATGAGCCAGAAAACCCGCTTTACCCAATCTGCCCTTGCAGTGGCTGTCGCACTTGTTTCCACCCAGGCCTGGTCAGCAGGCTTCCAGCTCAACGAATTCTCTTCATCAGGGCTGGGTCGGGCCTATTCCGGTGAAGGGGCTATCGCAGACGATGCAGGCAATGCCAGTCGTAACCCGGCATTAATTATGATGTTTGACCGTCCGACTATGTCGGCGGGCGCCGTTTTTGTCGACCCGGGCGTCAATGTCTCCGGGACTTCCCCCACCGGCAAAAGCCTGAATGCGGACAATATCGCCCCGACGGCGTGGGTACCCAACTTCCACTTTGTCGCGCCGATTAACGATCAGTTCGGCTGGGGGGCGTCCATCACCTCCAACTACGGCCTGGCAACAGAGTATAACGATGATTATGCGGCCGGCAGCATGGGCGGTAAAACCGACCTGACTACGGCTAACTTCAACCTGAGCGGCGCCTATCGCCTCGACAGCAACTGGAGCTTTGGCTTAGGTTTCGATGCGGTCTACGCTAAGGCGAAGATCGAGCGCTATGCAGGCGATCTGGGCCAGATTGTCGCTGGCTCTGGCGCGCTGCCGCCGGCGCTGGCAGGCCAGGTGGCGAAGATCCCAGCCGACACGCAGATCGCCCATCTTAACGGCAATGCGTGGGGCTTTGGCTGGAACGCCGGTATCCTCTATGAGCTGGATAAGAACAACCGCTACGGTTTAACCTACCGTTCCGAGGTCAAGATCGATTTCGACGGTAACTATCGCAGCAGTCTGCCAGCGGCCTATAACCAGATCCTTGGCAACTTCGGTCTGCCGGCGGGTACTAACGGCCAGACCACCGGCGGTTCACTGACCCTTAACCTGCCGGAAATGTGGGAACTGTCGGGCTATAACCGCGTGGCGCCGCAGTGGGCGGTCCACTATAGTCTGACCTACACCAGCTGGAGCCAGTTCCAGGAGCTGAAAGCCACCGGCAGCAACGGCCAGACGCTGTTCTATAAAGAGGAAGGCTTTAAGGACGCCTACCGCGTAGCGCTGGGGACGACCTATTATTACGACGATAACTGGACCTTCCGCACCGGTATCGCCTTCGACGACAGCCCGGTACCGGCCAACAATCGCTCCATTTCCATTCCGGACCAGGACCGCCTGTGGCTGAGCGCGGGTACCACCTACGCGTTCAACAAGGATGCGTCGGTTGACGTCGGGATTTCCTATATGCACGGGCAGCATGTGGAAATCAAGGAAGGCCCGTATACCTTCCGCTCCGAAGGGACCGCCTGGCTGTACGGCGCCAACTTCAACTACCGCTTCTGATAAGCAGCGCGCAACAAAAAAGGGTGAACATCATGTTCACCCTTTTTTTATTCGCAGATTACTGTGAATCGATATCTTTCAGTTCATCCTGAATGGCCTGGGCGTTCGGATTGTCCGCCGGGGTCAGCTTACCGCCGTTGGCGATAAAGTCATGACGCTGGAAGTAAGCTTCACGCACCAGAATGTAAGGATCGGAAGACTGACGCAGCAGGCCGTCGGAATCCAGCAGTTGAGCGCGTGTCTCAATCCCTTCTACCGCCCATTTGCCGATCGACATCGGCCAGGTCAGCCAGGAGAGCACCGGATAGAGGCCATCGGCCATATCGCCGCCTTCGTCACGCAGGGTAAAGCTGCCGTAGAATGGCAGTTGCACATACGGGCCATAGCCGACGCCATAGTGGCCGAGCGTACTGCCGAAACGATGCGGTTCAACGCGCTGCAGCTGCGGATTAGCCATCCCGGCGACATCGATCAGCCCCCCCATCCCGAGGATGGTGTTCAGGAAGAAGCGGGTAAAGTGGACCATACCTTTATACGGGTCGCCCTGCAGGAAGGAGTTCACCATCACCGCCGGCTCTTCCAGGTTGCTGGTGAAGTTGCTTAAGCCATTGCGCGCCGGCTGCGGAACATAGTCACGCCATGCCACCGCGACGGGACGAAGCACGTAAGGATCAACCACGTTAAAGTTGAAGTCAAACATCGTGCGGTTAAACCCTTCTAACGGGTCTGAGCGCCCCTGCGGCCGATCGCCAGAGCTGGAACTGGCACATCCCACCAGCAATGTGGCGCCAAGCGCAAGCGCCGACAGGCGATAATTCATAGATGTCTCCCTGGTTTTTATGGCTATCGCGAGTTGCCATCCATGACGGAAAGACAACGTTTCCGCCCGTACAGATGTGAGCGATTGTAACAGCACGTTGAACGATGTCTATATCACCCAAGTTGTTGATTTGATCATAGCCTGGGAATAACGAGATCGCGGGGCTCCTATTCTAGCGGAGCGACAAAAATCTGACGTTACCATTTTTGCGATTTCAGAGTATGCCCAGCCAGACGCCAGGTAAAGCCGCTACGCTATTACTATACAGAGTGATAGCGAGGGCCACGAAATGGATGAACTTGATGATAACAAATTAAAGCCAGCGGACGACGAACGTGAGGTCGAAAGTGAAGAAAAGCAGCGCGGGGAGGAGATAGAAGTGGATGAAGACCGTCTTCCCTCGCGGGCGATGGCGATCCATGAACATATTCGTCAGGAAGGGGAAAAAGAGATGGAGCGCGATGCGCTGGCCCTGCTGTGGTCTGCGATTGCGGCCGGTCTGTCGATGGGCGCCTCGTTGCTGGCGAAAGGGATTTTTCACGTCAAGCTGGAGGGGATCCCGGGAGGGTTTTTACTCGAGAACCTCGGGTATACCTTCGGCTTTATTATCGTGATTATGGCCCGCCAGCAGCTGTTCACGGAAAATACGGTCACCGCCGTACTGCCGGTGATGCACAATCCCACCCCCGGAAACGTCGGTTTACTCATGCGGCTATGGTCGGTGGTGCTGGCGGGCAATCTCATCGGCACCGCGGTGGCCGCATGGGCCTTCAATTATATGCCTGTTTTTGATGAGCCGACCCGCCAGGCCTTCGTCAGCATCGCCGAAGATGTGATGAAAAACAGCCCGACGGAGATGTTTGCCAATGCGATTATTTCCGGCTGGCTGGTCGCCACCATGGTCTGGATGTTTCCCCTCGCCGGCGCCGCCAAGATCGTGGTGATCATTCTGATGACCTGGCTTATCGCCCTGGCGGATACTACCCATATCGTGGTGGGCTCGGTGGAGATCCTTTATCTGGTGTTTAATGGAAGCCTGCCCTGGAGCGACTTCATCTGGCCTTTCGCCCTTCCGACGCTGGCGGGTAATATCTGCGGCGGGACCTTCATCTTCGCACTGCTGAGCCATGCGCAGATCCGTAACGACATGAGCAACAAGCGAAAAGCGGAAGCCCGCGCGCAGGCCGCTGCAAAAGCCAAAATGCCGACCGGGCATAAAAAAAGCGCTTAGAATGGCGAGGGTTTAAGCAGTCAGACGGTATAGCTCTTACTCAGGCGGGCGAAAAACGCTATACTCGTGCCGCCTTGTCCCCTTAGTTAAATGGATATAACGAGCCCCTCCTAAGGGCTAGTTGCAGGTTCGATTCCTGCAGGGGACACCATAACCCTCCTGCTTTATGTCGGATCCACGCCGACTTTTGATGGTTTTTCTGCAGCTCCTGTAGACTGTCTACTCAAGGTGGTACCGACCTGATCATCAATGCCCCCTTCCTGTTAACGCACAAAGTGATTTATTTATAGATATAAAACCTGTGGCGCCATTCCTCTTTTTAAAAAGAGGAAAACACCAGTTATAATTTTGCGACTAAAATGAACAACTCACAGGAAAAGAGGAGTTGTAAAACGTAATGACATCGTCAGCAGCGACCGCACGAAAAGCATACTGCTCACTCCCGACAGACATTCAAAATATTGATATTCACGATCATAAAAACATAGTTTTCTTGCCCTGACAGGTATGACCTAATGAACAGGCCATCAGACTCATCTATTTTTACCGCAACGCGTTAACACTCACCTAAATCATCACCGCGGTATTAGTATTCAAGTTTCGTTCGCATCGCCTGCTGGCCTCCCATAATCACATTATTATTACCTTTGCCTGTGTAAGCCTGACCTTAGCTATCGTCCTGATTGTTGGATTTTCCTCAATCCACCTGTATGAACCAACGATTCGCTTAGCCAGTAATATAATGGCTTACATATGGACGTTCTTTTTTTCCACGACGATGGCATTAACCCGCTTCAGAAATATATTCAGGACAGGAGTCTATTTTTACTACTTCGTTTATATCTTAACCTTCTCTTTCTTAACAACCGCAGATGTCGCTAGCGAGAACACAGGGTATAAAGCGAGGCTTTTCGAAACGCTGGGCACTCTGATCTTTATTATCATTATTTTCCTTAATGCGTTTAATCTTTATCAATTATCCAACAATAAATATGAGAATGCCTATCAGAACTCGATTCGTGATTATCTGATGCAGCTGTATAACCGCCGTTATTTTTACCTTGTGCTGATAAAAAATGCAACGGGTCTCTGTGCAAAACCATTGTCTAAATTGTTATGCGACATCGATCATTTCAAGCGCATCAATGACAAATATGGTCACTTTCAGGGAGATCTTGTTATTCAGTATGTGGCCGGGGTTCTTCAGGATCAGGTTCGCAGAGATGATATTGTGGCCAGAACAGGCGGCGAGGAATTTGCGCTATTACTGTCTGACGTGGGCCAACAGCAGGCGCAACTCATCGCCGAGCGGACCCGCCAGACCATTATCAACCCAGGCGACGTCAGCAGCAGGGTTAAACTGCCCGAAAGCGTCACGATCAGTATCGGTCTTGCCACAACGGAGGATCCTAAAACGTTATAGAATGAATGACTTAACCGTGCCGACGGCGCCCTGTACCAGGCAAAAAAAGCAGGTAGGAATTGCGTGGTTGCCTGGCAGAAGCCCTCCTGCACTCTATAGCCTCGACAATTAACCGACAGCAACACGCTTTATGCGTACAATATCGCGTGGCCTGGTCGTTAACCTGCCGCCCAGCCGATGCAACACTCTCTGGACAACAAAGGAGCCAGGCGTTGATATGAAACAGATCACCCTTAGCGATATGCAGCAGCAGAGCGAAGCGGCGGCCAGTTCCCCGCGCTTACGTGCCCATCGCAATTTTCACCCTGAGCTGAGCGACCCGGTGCAGCGTCTGGCTATCGCTATGGAACCCGGCACCTATATCCGCCCGCACCGGCACCGACATACCTTTGAACTTTTGCTGCCGCTGAAAGGCCGCTTTGTGGTGCTAAATTTTGATGATCATGGCGCGATCACTAACCGGGTGGTGCTGGGTGAAACCTGCATGGCACTGGAAATGGAGCCTGGCACCTGGCATACGGTGCTCTCACTCGACGCTGGTGGGATGGTATTTGAAGTCAAACAAGGCGCTTATCAACCGCTTGCTGAAATCGACACTATGGACTGGGCGCCAGCAGAAGGTCAGCCGGGTACCGCGGAGATGATGGCCTGGTATGCCATCGCGCAGCCAGGAGATCGCTATCCCTCTGTAACCCGTTAAGCTTGGCCGCCGCAAACGGATGCCGCGAGCATCCGTTTGCGTTATCCCTGTCGTCCAGGCATTGATCTCAAGATCCACATTCTCTTCATGATGCGTTCCCTCTCGTCGAGGTCGTTAATAAAAAAACAAAAAAAGTGTTGTATTCAGGCGCTAAGCAAACTATTTTTCTCGAGCGAAATAAATGATAGGATTACACAATCAAGTGAATGGCTGACGTAACAATAAGAATAATCATCTTATTGATATAATATTCTCAACATGAATGAATTTCATCAATCAGACCAGCGACGTTAACAAAAAAAAGCACATGACCATCAGATTTTCATTGCTAATACTGACCGCTATTTTTCTGCAATAAACAATCCTTATGAATATAACAGAACGGAATATCTGGAAATTAAATAATTTACCGCCAATGGAGTATTGTTCCCTTTCCCGGGCGCAAAAATTATTAAACTGTGAAATTGAAGACATTCTTCACTGGCATGATATCGGTGCGATCAATCTATGCCTGAAGCTTAACCCGACGCGGGGAACACTAAAACTCGCCGTCCTTTCTCATCAGGAAAAAGAGGTAACCAACACATTTAATCCACTCAATTCATCTGAGACGCTGGAAACCTACTGGTCGCCACACTCCCATATCCATAGCATTTTGCGGATTGATGGCGATATTCCCGTCATGGAAACCCAGAGCGGGAATACCGTCACGCAGTTCAACGTCAAGGTCACAGCTTCAGGACTCTGGCATCCGCACAGCCGGAATTTAATGGCGTTGCTGGAGGCGCCTAACGATATTCATCGTGAAAACAGGTTCAGCATGATGCTGCCTGAGAAACCGTTTGTTTATTGTCACTTCATTCCGCAGGAAGCCGAAAACCCCATCCTGTCATTGAATCGGCTCTATATTACCAGTCAGGCAATTGAGAAAATATTTGCCCATAGCATTAGCGCCCGACCGATGGATGTCACAAAAAATCCGCTACGGCAACAAACCGGTTATATCCATCAGGAATTAACTTCACTTCCGCAAAGTGAGGTACTGCTGGAATTTATCCACGATCTTATTCTGTCCCATACTTTATTTAATGTGAAATTGCAGACAATGGCTGAGCCAGACAAGACCCAGCTCTTTCATCACGTGCTGGAAAGGCTTAAGGAGGAAGTCATGCTTAGAGAGAATGCCCTGCCCGACGAGGCCGACACCAGCAACGCAGCCCATCGTTAATCCTGGCTCGCCGCCGAGCGACGCACGCCTTCAGGCAGGAGGCAGGCGGTTTTCCTGCTCAAGCGTTAGCGCAATCTCCCGCGCCAGGGCGATAAATTCGCGTGCCGCGGCGCTCTGCCACGCATCCCTGCGCTGGAGCAAACAGGCCGTTCGCTGCAGCAGCGCGGGTTCCAGCCCAATCGCCACCACATCATCATACTGCCCGGCGATCGCCGCCGGCAGCAGTGTCGCAAGGGGCGTTCGCCGAATGACCGACAGAACGGCGCCGATAGAGTTGGCCTCCATCTGCACGTCAGGTTCGAGCCGATGACGACGACAATAACGATCGATCTGCTCCCGGGTGGCAAACTCGCTGCTCAGTAAAATCAGCGGCTGCGCGTCGAGCGCCTGCAGCCTGAGCGCGTTCTCTCTGGCCAGAGGATGCGTGCGGCTCACCACCAGTGCGAGGGTTTCCGTCAGCAGCGGCTGAACGACAATATCCGGGGAACGACTGTCGTCAAAGGCGATGCCGACATCCAGTTCATCCTGCAGCAACATCATTTCCATGCGCTCCTGGTTCATCTCCTGGATCAGCAATTTCACGCCGGGGTAGCGTCGATAGTAGTTTTCCACCAGCGGTCCCAGCATATAGGTGGTGAAGGTCGGCGTCATGGCAATGCGGAGTTTGCCGCGCTGCAGATCCTCAGCGTCATGCAGAGCGCGCCGCCCCTCCTCAAGATCGCGTAACGCCCGGCGGGCATACTCCAGCCAGATCTCTCCGGCATCGGTTAACCGGATATAACGGCCAGAGCGGTCGAAAAGCTGAACCTCCAGCATGGCTTCCAGCTGGCGGATCTGCTGTGACAGCGCCGGCTGGGAGACGTGCAGCGCCGCGGCGGCGCGGGTAAAGCCACGGTGTTCTGCCACAGCGATAAAGTAGGAAAGATGGCGCAGGAGCATCCGCTTACCTATAAGTAATTCAACTAGGGTTCATCATAAATAAGTCTTTTAACTTATGAAACAAGTTACGTACCCTCTACGCACGACCCGTTGCCTCTTTTACCTTGAACATCATCTTATGCAGGAGTGACTATGTCCGCTCACGATCGCTATCTCCAGCGCGCCTTAGCGCTGGCAAAACACAACACAACCCACGGTGGTCGCCCCTTTGGCGCCGTGATGGTGCGCCATAACGAGGTTGTCGCCGAAGCCGTCAATACCTTTCATCTGAGCGGCGACCCAACGGCGCATGCCGAACTGAATGCCGTTCGCGATATTGCCGCCAGGCTGGGAAGCGAAGTTCTGCGCGAATGCGTTATTTACGCCAGCGGACAGCCTTGTCCGATGTGTCTTAGCGCACTCTATTTAACCGGCGTGCGGGAAGTATTTTTCGCCAACAGCAATCAGGACGGAGAGCCTTTTCAGCTATCTACCGCCGCGATTTATCAGCAGTTGCAGCAGCCGCTGGCGCAGCAGACGTTGCCGATCCATCATCGCCCCCAGCCGGAGGGGCTGGCAGTTTATCAGCGGTGGGCGGAACAGCAGCCATGAAAGCCGTGTTGCGACAGAATCTGACGCTGGGGATCCTGGTGCTGATCGGCATAAATATGCGGCCGCTGCTCACCTCCATCGGCCCTTTGCTTCCGGAGATCCGCGCCGCCAGCGGGATGAGCTATACCCTGGCCGCGCTACTGACCGCCCTGCCGGTGGTAGCGATGGGCGTGCTGGCGCTGGCCGGCGGCTGGGTCGATCGTCATGTCGGTCAAAACCGTAGCATTGCGCTAAGCCTGCTGATTATCGCGGCGGGCGCCCTGTTGCGGGAAATCGCCCCGAATAGCGGCCTACTGCTCACCAGCGCCCTGGCCGGAGGCGTTGGCATCGGCATCATCCAGGCTGCCATCCCGGCGGTGATTAAGCGCTTATTCGCCCGACGGACGCCGCTGGTAATGGGGCTATGGTCAGCCGCGCTAATGGGCGGTGGCGGGTTAGGCGCCGCGTTAACGCCGTGGCTGGCGTCGCACAGCACAGCCTGGCGGGATGCGCTGGCCTGGTGGGCGCTCCCCGCCCTCCTCGCCCTGCTCAGCTGGCTGGCGATTTGCCGGCACCTGCCCCGTGCTCCGCATCAGACCAGCGCCGCCCCCCGGGTAGCGATTATTGGCCAGCGCCGCGCCTGGACGCTGGGGCTCTATTTCGGACTGATCAATGCCGGCTACGCCAGTCTGATCGCCTGGCTGCCGCCCTATTATATGCAGCTTGGCGACAGCGCCCAGTACAGCGGCTCGCTGCTGGCGTTGCTGACGGTTGGGCAAACCGCGGGCGCGCTGCTGCTGCCGGCGCTGGCTCGCCAGGATGACCGGCGCCAGCTACTGCTGTGTGCTCTGGCGCTCCAGCTGATTGGCTTCTGCGGCTTCATCTGGCTGCCGCAGCACTTCTCCGCGCTCTGGGCTCTCGCCTGCGGCGTCGGTCTGGGCGGCGCGTTTCCCCTGTGCCTGGTGCTGGCCCTCGATCATGCCGGACAACCGACGGTGGCCGGCCGGCTGGTAGCCTTTATGCAGGGTATCGGATTTATTATCGCCGGCCTGTCGCCCTGGCTTTCCGGCCTGCTGCGTAGCCTGAGCGGGAACTACACCCTTGACTGGTCCTGGCATGCGCTCTGTGTCCTGTTACTCATGGCGATCACGCTGCGCTTTATCCCGGCACACTACCCTGCCGAGTGGCGACAGCGCGCCTCTGATCTGCATTAAACCGGTGGCGCGTGGCAACGTGAATGCCGCGCGCCAAGCCTGACTAGCCCCGCTAATCGCCCTGATGAGAAACCCGTTTTCGCAGCGTCGCTGGCGCTAAATTTATTACCGGGCGAAATTAATGTGTCGCCGAATCACGACACTCGTAAGTAACTAAAAATTAATAAAAAAATGCCTCTTGTTTCCCTGATTTTTTAGGCGTACATTAGCGCCATCTGGAGCACTTAACGCACAGAATTGCGAGCTGCCGCAGGGTGAGATTTCACCAGCGACAGCCCTTGAAAAACAGAACAATTAATTCATTTGAACGTCGCATAAGCGCGTGGAGTGATGAGTCGTGAAATACTTCTTTATGGGCCTCTCTTTTATGGTCATCGTTTGGGCCGGTACTTTTGCCCTGATGATCTAGACTGCAGCGGTGTCAAAAAAAACGGGAGCCCAGAGGCTCCCGTTTTTGTTATAGCGTATTCGCCGAAGCGCTAGCTCGCGGCGGGCAGCAAGCCATCCGCGCGGAACATCGCCTTAATGCCGCGGATCGCCTGACGCGTCCGGTCCCGGTTCTCGATCAGCGCGAAGCGGACATGGGTATCGCCATAATCGCCAAAGCCAATCCCCGGAGAAACGCAAACCTTCGCTTCGTTAAGCAGCTTTTTCGCAAACTCCAGCGAGCCCATGTCGGCATAAGGTTCCGGAATTTTCGCCCAGACGTACATGGACGCTTTCGGACACTCCACCATCCAGCCGGCCTCATGGAGCCCTTTCACCAGCACATCGCGGCGGCGCTTATACTGTTCAGCGATATCCCGCACGCATTGCTGATCGCCCTCCAGGGCAGCGATCGCCGCCACCTGCAGCGGCGTAAACGTGCCGTAGTCATGGTAGCTTTTGATGCGGGCAAGCGCGTTCACCAGGGTCTTATTACCGACCATAAAGCCAATGCGCCAGCCGGCCATGTTATAGCTTTTCGACAGGGTAAAGAACTCGACGGCGACATCGCGCGCGCCGGGCACCTGCATGATGGAGGGCGCTTTCCAGCCGTCATACACGATATCGGCATAGGCCAGATCGTGGACGACCAGGATGTCATACTGCTTCGCCAGGGCGACAACCTTTTCAAAGAAATCCAGCTCGACGCACTG
>ENA-UPSY01002463-UPSY01002463.1-human-gut-metagenome-genome-assembly--contig:-NODE-2463-length-15700-cov-3.455674_pt1 | contig 15700 bp, 9 predicted proteins | sample MGYA00250044_ERZ773365 | MGnify/ENA primary metagenome ERZ773365 (study PRJEB29103, sample SAMN06111932) | human gut metagenome | biome: human gut; feature: ankylosing spondylitis patient; material...
GCTGATTTTAGGGAGCGAATGACTCTGGGCGAAACCGAAGTTATACATATTAATATAGGTACGCGGGAGGATGATTGCAGGGCAATGGATTATCGCCTTTTTTATGTGCTATGCGCTTATGTATGTTACGAATGTAATAGGCACATTTACGACAGCTATCTTCGGAACACTAAAAGGAGATCTCGTAGACAACCCGATCCAGGACATTCTTACCGGACTGTCTCCGCTCACAGCATTTTTCCTTATGGTGATCTGCGCTCCCATCGTCGAAGAATATGTTTTCCGAAAACTCATCATCGACCGGACAGTACAGTACGGACAGGCAACGGCTATCCTTCTGTCAGGATTGATGTTTGCGTTATTCCACGGTAATTTTAATCAATTTGTATACGCATTTACACTCGGTGTGTTCTGGGGATTCATTTATGTAAAAACCGGGCGCTTGATCTACACGGTTGCCCTGCATATGACAGTCAACTTTTTAGGCTCGATTCCGGGACTGCTTTTAATGAAATCAACATTTTTCAATCAGCTTTCTCTGTTAGCGGAAAATAACCCGTCAGCCATCGTCGGACTCGTTATGCAGCATCCGGTTCAGTTTCTTTTGATTTGTTTTTACATGCTGCTTCTTTTCGGTCTTGTCATTACAGGCATCATATTTTGGGCGATCAACTTTAAGAAATTCAAATGTGCCCCCGGAGAGATCACAATTCCGAAAGGAAAACGTTTCTCAACGATCATCTTAAATGTCGGAATGATTCTGTATTGTCTGTTTTGGATCATTCAGATTATTTTACAGTTGTTCGCTTAAACAAATCTATTTTCAGATTAAAATGCAGCTTTACCCTCACAAGAGAAAGCTGCATTTTCTAATATCTCACTATTCTTGTTCTATCAATCATTCTGCATCGTCATATCAGCAAATCTTCATCGCAGTCTCGTAAGCGCCCCACACCACGCTCCGTAAATTTCCAACCTGTTCACAATCGCCGACCAGGTAAATATTCTTTCCTTTTCTTTCCAGCGGATTAGGCAGGTAACCGACTGATCCGATCACAGAGTCACAAGGAATCTCTATCTCTTTTCCGGTTTTATCTGTACAGATCACCGAATGTTCTTTTACTTCTTTTAACTTTGTTTCGAGATATACCGGAACTTCGTGTAGCTCAAACCATTCCCTCAAATAGGAACTATTGGCAAGGCAAACTCCTTTCTGCGCCACAAGATCATTTTTCATCTCAACAATAACCGGTCTCTTTCCCTGAAGCGCAAGCTCATAGGCAATCTCGCTTCCCGTAAGGCCTCCTCCGATCACTACAACTCTTTCTCCTACATCCCTTCCGTTCAGATAGTCGCATGCCTCAATCATCCGTTCATGTCCCGGAATATTTTTCATCACGCGCGGAACAGAACCGGTTGCAATTATTACCGGAGCATCGCCGAACTTTTCAACGCTGTCAATCTCCTTACCTAAATGAACCTCCACATCCAGTTCTTTCATTTGTCTTCTGTACCATGCCAAAAGTTCTCTTAATTTCCCCTTATAAGATTCTGCACTTGCCGGGATGAACGTGCCGCCAAGAACGTTGTTCTTCTCATAAATAACCGGATCATGCTCACGAAGCTTTAACACTCTGGCAGCTTCCATCCCTCCGATTCCTCCGCCGATAATATAGACTCTTCTTGGATTCTTTGTTTTCTCTATAAAATGCCGATCCCACTGCATCGTTTCCGCATTAACCGCACACCTTGACAAATGCAGGCTGTCACTTAATTCCTGATCGTTTGGCACTCCTTTATAGTGGCACATATTAAAACATCCGTTATGGCATAAAATACAAGGCCGAATCTCTTCTTCCCGATCTTCCATCATCTTTGTGACCCATTCCTGATCTGCCAAAAACTGCCTCGCGAATCCCGCTCCGTCCAATCTTCCTGCGGCGATCGATTCTGCCGCTGTTTTCGGGTTCATTCTCCCCGCACATACAACCGGAATCCGAACAAACTGTTTAATATGTTCTACATCTTCCAGATTACAATTTTCCGGCATATAAACAGGCGGATGCGCCCAATACCACGCATCATATGTACCATTATCGCAGTTGAGCATGTCATAACCTGCATCTTGCAAATATTTCACCGCTTTTTCAGATTCTTCCATATCTCTTCCGACTTCCGTAAACTGCTCTCCCGGAAGAGCGCCTTTTCTGAATCCTTTTGTCTTGGAAAGAACACTGTACCTTAGCGATACAGGAAAATCTTCACCACATACTTTTTTAATCGCCTGCACGATCTCTACAGCAAAGCGATATCTGTTTTCAAAAGATCCTCCATATTCATCTGTTCTATGATTTACATATTTTAATGTAAACTGATCAAGAAGATATCCTTCATGTACCGCATGTATTTCCACTCCGTCAACTCCCGCATCCTGCAAAAGTTTCGCCGACTTTGCAAACGCTTCCACAAACTCATGAATTTCTTCTCTTGTCATCTCTCTTGAAGGAACTTTATCCGACCAGCGGTTCGGAGACGGGCTTGCCGTCGCAGTAATCTTATCCAGATCCATAAACGGCTTTGATAAAACGCGCAGCGCCTTATTCGTATATAATTTTTCCATCATCTCGCTGATCGTAAACGACCGGCCGAAACCCGCTGTCAACTGAACAAAAAGTTTGGCTCCTGTTTTATGAAACTCCGGCATCCACTCTTTCAGATCTTCATACATCTTTTTATTCTTGTACAGCCATTGTCCAAACATAGGATTATATACCGGCTGACACCCCGGAAGGACAAGACCCGCATTGTTTTTTGCAGCCTCCCTAAGAAATCGCGCACCCATTTTGTCAAAATGGTTTTTCTCCATCCATCCGAACAGATCGGTTCCTCCCATAGAAGTCAATACGATACGGTTTTTTATCTCGCAGTTTCCGATACGCCACGGAGTAAATAAAGGTTTTAGTTTCTCATCCATGTTTCAATTCTCCCTTCTGTTTTCTATAGGAAGCGCATACTGCTCCGCAAGTTTCTCAATCTTCTTGCGCACCTGATTTACAACATTCTTCGGGCTGACAATTTTTGCCTGACTGCCAAGCGCAAATACCCAGCTTATGAACTGACTGCTTACCTGAACGTCTACACTCACAGTGAAATGATCGGCATCCGCCGGAATCATCATCACATCTTTCCCGAAACGATCTACAATAACACCTGCCAGCGAATTTTCAACAAGAAGTTTTACCGACTGTTCTTTTCCCCCGAACATGCCAAAACTCTTTTTTGAATACGACGCCATGTCGATCTTTTGAAACTCCTCCTTTCCCTCCCGTATCTCTTCCGACAGCAAAATATGAAGCATTTTATCGACTCTGTAATGCCGGATCTGCTCTCCCCGGGAATCATATCCGATCAGATAATAATTCTCATGATCCCATAGCAGCCCCCACGGGCTGATATGGTAATACGCTCCTCCGTGACGAAGCTCCGGTTCTTTTTTCACATTCCACTGATAATATTGAAATTTAATTTTTTTGTTTTGTGAAATTGCATTATAAATCGTATCGACGCTGTAATAAACAGTTTCATTCATCGTCTTAATCCGCCCTGAAACAAACACCTGCCGCCGAAGATCCGCCGCATCATGCTGACTGACAAGAGTTTCCAGTTTTCCTATCAACCGGTTCGTCATCTTCTCTGTAATAAATTTTGACGACTGTATCGCATCAACAAGAAGTTTCAGTTCAGCCAGTTCAAATTGTCTGCCTATCACATGATAGCGGTATCCTCTCCCGCTGCGCTCACCTTCTACTTCAATGCCGAATTCTTCTAAATCTTTCAACGATTCATACAGACTTCTTCTCTCTGCGATAATATCATACTTTTCCAACTCTTTTTGAATCTCCGGCATTGTCAGATAATGTGTTTCATCCGTCTTTTCACACATGATCTGTGCGAGACGGTACAGCTTAAACTTTTGATTTGCTCCCTTCGGCATAATACAACGCTCCCGTACTTTAGTCATAATGATATAGTATCATATTTCTGCGTTTTCCACTACGGAAACCATCTCTGACTTCTCACTTCACGGCTTTTCACTCCATGAATTCATAATAATCCGCTTCGCAGCTAAAAAGCATCCACGTTCCTTCTACATACCCCATATAACCCTTTTCCGTATTATATCCTTTCATATCTTCTTCCCCTTTCGACAGACTGATTTATAATTTTTATATTTATTCCGCTTTTGTTATATTTACAATATCAGTTAAGCTGTCGTATAAAAATGACTCTTTCATACTTCTTCGTTACGGCAAGGGATTTGATTTTCTTTCATTTTGTTTAATTTTCGCTTCGCTTTTAAGGCTTCAAAAAAGACGCCGATACGTCAATATGATATCAGCGCCTTTTCCCCAAAATTTTTATCTAAGTTCCGTTACGGATTCTGAATTTTCTTTGGAAATCCATTCCATCTGCCAATCGTCTATTACAGGACAAGATCGTCTATTTTTTCAAATCCGTTTAACGTAAATGATTCGACTGTATTTCCTGCTACAAGATAAAATGTTTCTCCGATATACAATCCTCGGACATTTCCGTAATTAACAATATCTTTTGAAAATACTTCTTTAAAACCTTCCGCTTCATCGTAAGTAAACATTTTATATTCGATCGAATCTCCGTACGCCATAAATCCAAACAGATTCTTTTCTGCATCGGCAAATACCGCCTTATAATTATATCCTGCGTCTGTGCTAAGCACATTCTCTAAAACATAGGTTGACATCTCCTTTACATTTGCCGGATCACTTATGTCAAACATAGACAGCTTCACACCTTCTGTCGTCATGCCCTCTTCATCTACGCTCAATCCGATTCCAAGCAGTTTTCCATCGCCATACGGATGCAGATAATCTGAAAATCCCGGTATCTTCAATTCTCCGATGATCTTTGGATTTGACGGATCTGAAAGGTCCACGGAAAACAGCGGATCGATCTGCTTAAATGTCACAAAATATCCGATATCGCCCATAAATCTCGCTGAATGGATTGTTTCCTCTTTCGCCAGATTCTGAATACTTCCGGTCATTTCCAGATTTTCATCCAACACATATAACGCATTTGTTTCTATAGATGCATTATCCACTGCCACTTCATCTTCAACTATAACATCCGATCCGCCTTCTTCCACATACGGAACAGGCATGATCCGGTTGTTATAATCACTGGGAATCACTGTCGCTGCAATTCGCAAATATCCGTTATATTCATCGATACTAAAGGAATCATTCAAAACGCCGTCGATCTTTGTCTGTCCTACCGCATCTAAAGTTCCCTTATCATAAGCGATCTTACGGATCGAAGTCTGGATATTCTCTGTCTCGCTTTTTCCGTAATACTCCTCTGTTATATAAATATTATTTTCGCTCACATAACACATTCCCGCGTTTCCGAAAATCGCCTTTGTCTGTAATTTCTCAGTCGGGTCGGAAAGCGCAAATGCAGAAATAACCGTGTACTGACTTCCGGTCGTTCCCTGCGGCATATATATATCTTCCGCGCGGAGCAGACTTCCCTGGATCTGCGGGATATAATCGCTTTCGTTTGATACCGACGAATCATAATATGTGTAAAAATCGCTGACCAAATAAACATATCCGTCTTTCACGCGCATTGTATGATACTGCCCGCTCTGAGAAATCACTCCTGCTTCTCTCGGATTCGCCGGATCGGTCACATCATAAACTGCCGCGCATGTATAATCTTTATAAATTCCGTCTTCTGCTTTCTTTCCTTCTTCACATTTTGATTCGGTATACAATATCACAAGCCGCCCATCGGAAACAAAAACCTCTCTTATGAAACAATTTTCATCTATCTCGATACTTGCCAGATCTTTCATCTCTGCTTGAGATACATCTACAATCTCTACTGTCTGATCATTTAGAATGTAAAGATTCTTCCCGTCAGTCTTAACAGTGTCCGCTTCGCCGACTCCCTCTTGTCTGATATTTGTATCAGAATAATCGGCGCCTGCCATATCTTTTGTCGATTCGGCTACAGAAGATTCCGCCATGGCCCCGTCCGTCATATAGGCCGCGTCTGCTCTGCCGAATCCGTTCTGCCCTTTCGCCCTTTTCTCATTTTCTTTCAAATATTTTTTAATTTCATCATAATTTTTTGCCAGTGCGATTTTTCCCTGATCTTCTTCTGATCTGCCTTCTGTTACCGTTCCCGGCCGTTCATTTTTTCCTGCGTTCATATTCGTATATCCGACTGCTCCCACTACAAGACAAACGCAAGCCGCTGCTGCCACTGAGGCATATTTCCAACGGCGATTATTCGACTTTTTCTTCTTTCTCGTCTCCAACATCTTTTCAACCGCTTCCGGCTCAAGCGAACCGGGGATCTTTTCATCTTCAACAGTTTGCTTCATCTTCTCTTTCATTTCTTTCTCAATCATATCCTGATTTTTCGTTTCTTTTTTATTCTCTGACATAGATAATCTCCTTTCGTTATTTTGATGGTTTTTGTTATTTTTTCTTCTTATTATCTTCTATTTTCTCCATCTTCAAAACGCCTGCCATTCAGTCCAGCATTTCACGCATCTTGCCGAAAGCACGGCTCTTCCTTGATCGGACCGTTCCCGGGTTCTTCCCCAGCATCTCGGCTATTTCTTCGCTTCTGTATCCTCCGAATACGGAAAATGCAACTATCGTCTGCTCCTCTTCCTCTAATGATTCAAACGCCTTCTTTACATCATGGCGCTGTGCAAAATCTATTTCCTCTGCTCCGAGGTTTTTGGCATCCTCTTCACTCACTTGATTCGACGTATTACCGCTTTTCCGTAATATCTTTTTACACTCATTATTTAGAATCGTAAACATCCAACTCTTCATATGCAGATATCACTGCCTCACTGACCGCATCTTCTGCATCCTGCGTATGTTTCGTCATATAAAGCGCAAACCGATACAGATCTTTATAAATCTCAGCATACAACTGCGAAAAGGCTTTCGTATCTCCCAACTTCGCTTTTTTAATAAGCTGACGCTGTATATCCACTATTCCTGCGGACATAAGCTCCCTCCTTTCATCTCTTTCGCACTGACTTAAATATGCTTTCATATATAAGAGTACCTTGATAAGCATTTTGTTGCATTAAAAACAACAAAATTTTTTAACTTTTCTCTGTAAGAACAAAGTGACAATCCCACTTCAATATCTTCCCGAAAGATGTTATCCCATAAGAGCTCAAAATTTTCTATAGAATAAAAAAATATCTGCGGGATGAACTGTCTGTGTTCAGCCAACAGATATTTTTTCTCTATGTTTCTCTGATCTTATCTAATCTTATCTATTCTTCTCTATTCTTATTAGCAGATCTCCGCTCCCGCAGGCATTGCTTTCTCAGGAGTCATAAGCGCCAGATTGCCTTCTGCATCTTCTGCACAAAGAAGCATGCCTTCACTGAGTACTCCCGCCAGCTTTGCAGGCTTCAGGTTCACAAGTACCATCACTTTTTTCCCTACCATCTCTTCCGGTGTATAATGTGCTTTAATACCTGAAACGATCTGTTTCACCTGACTTCCTACCTTTACCTGAGAACAAAGGAGTTTTTTTGATTTTTCCACTGCCTCACAAGCGATGATCTCTCCTACTTGGAACTGCATCGCTCCAAACTGTTCAAACGTAATCTCCGGCTTTGCCTCGATATCGATCACATCTTCCTCTTCCTCTGCTTCTTCTATATGAGGATGAAGTTCTTCTACTTTTTTCATTACTTCTTCCAGATCCAGTCTTTGGAAAAGAATCTCCGGTTTCTCCGTCACATGCCCGTCTCCGAGCTGATTCAGAATCTTTTTGCTTGTAGACGGCATGAAGGATTCAAGAAGGCGCGCTCCTGCTGAGATTCCCTGGATCAGATTCCAAAGAACTGTTTCCAGACGATCTTTCTTTTCTTCATCTTTTGCCAACGCCCACGGCATCGTTTCATCGATATATTTGTTGCAGCGTTTGAACAGATTAAAGATCTCTGTGATCGCATCCGCCACACGCAGCCCGTCCATTTTCGCATCAACCGCTTTCGGTGTATTGTCGATCACCGCTTTCAGATCTGCATCGACATCCTCCGCCGCTCCTTTATCGGAAACAACGCCGCCAAAGTATTTATTTGTCATAGAAACTGTACGGTTTACAAGGTTTCCTAATGTATTGGCAAGATCGGAATTTAAACGTTCTACCATAAGCTCCCATGTGATCACTCCGTCATTTTCAAACGGCATCTCATGAAGAACGAAATAACGTACTGCATCTACCCCGAAGAAATCAACAAGCTCGTCTGCATAAAGAACATTTCCTTTTGATTTGCTCATCTTCCCGTCTCCCTGAAGAAGCCACGGATGACCGAATACTTGCTTCGGAAGCGGAAGCCCAAGCGCCATTAAAAAGATCGGCCAGTAGATCGTATGGAAACGGATAATGTCTTTTCCGATCAAATGCAAGTCAGCCGGCCACAATTTTGCATACTGTTCCGTGCTGTCTCCGTCTGCATCATAACCGATTCCCGTGATATAGTTTGTCAGCGCGTCAAGCCATACATAAACGACATGCTTATCGTCAAAATCAACCGGAATTCCCCACTTAAACGAAGTTCTGGATACGCACAGATCCTGAAGTCCCGGAAGAAGGAAGTTGTTCATCATCTCATTTTTTCTGGAAACAGGCTGAATAAATTCAGGATGTGTATTAATATGCTCGATCAGTCGGTCTGCATACTTACTCATTTTGAAGAAATACGCTTCTTCTTTCGCCGGTTGCACTTCTCTTCCGCAGTCAGGACATTTTCCGTCTACGAGCTGTGACTCTGTAAAGAAAGACTCGCACGGCGTACAGTACATTCCTTCGTAATGACCTTTATAAATATCGCCCTGATCATACAGCTTTTTGAAAATCTTCTGTACCTGCTTCTCATGGTCTTCGTCTGTCGTACGAATGAATTTGTCATAGGACGTATCCATCAGATCCCATATCTTCTTGATCTCAGCGGAAACACCGTCTACAAATTCTTTCGGTGTAACGCCCGCTTCTTCTGCTTTCAGTTCGATCTTCTGTCCATGCTCATCTGTTCCTGTCTGAAAAAATACATCATACCCCTGACTTCTCTTATAACGGGCAATCGCATCTGCCAAAACGATCTCATATGTGTTTCCGATATGCGGCTTGCCGGAAGTATAGGCAATCGCCGTCGTAATATAATATTTCTGTTTCTCTGACATAGTTTTCTCTCCTTTATCCCCCTGTGATCCGAAGAAATATCTCCTCTGAATCTTCAGTTGGTTTTGTCTTTAAAAAGGATAGCATACATACCAAATAATGTAAAGGTTGGATAAATACCTCTCTTTTACAAATGCATTTACAAAATAACACTTCAGCCCGCGCCATTCGTAAAACCGCGCTGCGTGCTTATCGTGGCTAATTCCATTGTTTTACTCATGAAAATTTCTCGAAAAGTTATTAAAAACTTCATCTTGAAAATTTCCCGTTTTCTATTCATAATATAATCTGTAATGAAACCGTAATAGTTTTTTAACAAAGCTTATACTTTATAAAGAGGGGATTTAAAATGACAGCTTCAAAATCGAAAAAGAACAAATATGAAATAGACATGTGCAATGGAACTGTTTTAGACAAACTGATTTCATTTTCCATTCCGCTCATGCTCTCCAGTATTCTCCAGCTTCTTTTCAATGCAGTAGATATCGTCGTTGTCGGAAGATTTTCAGGAAGCCGCGCTCTGGCGGCAGTCGGCTCTACGACAGCGCTAATCAATGTATTTACGAATCTTTTTATCGGAGTTTCCCTCGGAGCGAACGTACTGGCTGCCCGTTTCTATGCGACAAAACAGGAAAAGCAGATGTCTGAAACAGTACATACCGCAGTTACTTTCGCTTTGATCAGCGGAATCGTCATGGTCTTTGTCGGACTTTTCTTTTCAAAAGCAGCCCTGCTGCTTATGGACACTCCTTCAGACGTCATCGGCCAGTCCGCCCTTTATATGCGGATTTATTTCGCCGGAATGCCCTTCTTTATGCTCTATAATTACGGAGCGGCAATCCTGCGTGCCGTCGGAGATACAAAACGGCCTTTATTTTTCCTTATCATCGCGGGAATCGTAAACGCAGCTTTAAACCTCTTCCTCGTGATCGTATTACACCTCGGAGTCGCGGGAGTTGCAATCGCCACAGTGATCGCACAGATGATCTCCTGTCTCCTTGTCCTTCGCTGTCTATATCGCTCGGACGGAAGCTATCAACTTCGATTTTCCGCAATGACAATCAAGTGGATCTATTTAAAACAAATTTTTCAGGTAGGTATTCCCGCAGGCATACAAAGTACGGTTATCAACTTCTCAAACGTACTTCTTCAATCTTCGGTAAACTCTTTTGGTTCTATCGCAATGGCGGGCTATACAGCTGCAAATAATATCTTCGGATTTCTGTACGCCGCAGCCAACTCGATCACACAGGCATGTATGAGTTTTACAAGCCAGAACTACGGCGCGGGAAAATGGAAACGAATGGACAAAGTTCTTCGGAACTGTATTCTGCTGTCCGTTGTCGTTTCATTAATCTTAGGCGGAGGTTCATATCTCTTCGGACCGGAACTGTTAAAAATCTATACTTCAGATCCGAAAGTCATTCAATGCGGAATGGAAATACTTTTGTATACTACCGTAACTTATTTTATGTGCGGACTGATGGACCTCTTTCCCGGCGCGCTGCGTGGAATGGGATATTCTGCAATTCCGATGCTTCTTTCTATCATCGGAACAGTCGGAACGAGGATTGTCTGGATCTTCATGATCTTCCCTCGCCACAGATCATTGGATGTTTTGTTTATCTCTTATCCCGCATCATGGCTTATCACGATCATACTGCAGGTAATCTGCTATTTCTTCGTAAGAAAAAGGATACACAATCCCCTTCCCTAAGGTGAAAAACCTACCTTAAAAAGGGAAGGGGCGAATCCAATCAATATATATTTTACATCGGCTTTATCCTTGGAAATCTGATGTCTACTTTGAACAGATCTCCGTCAAGATACAACTCGAAAACTCCTCCTTGCATTTCAGTCAGACTTTTGGCGATTGAAAGACCGAGTCCGCTTCCTTCCGTACTCCGGGAAATATCTCCTCTGATAAATCGCTCTGTCAACTCATCTGCCGAAATATTCAACTGCTGCTCGGATACATTTTTCAAAGAAAACTTAACTTCCGACTCCGATACCGAAAGATCTGCATAAACTCTCGTCCCCGGCATTGCATATTTTGCCGCATTGCCGAAGATATTTTCAAGCACCCTCCACATACGGCGTCCGTCTACATGTATCACCGCCGCTTCTTCCGGAAGGTTCAATACAACCGACAGGTTTCGCGCGGCAAATTTTTCTGCCATTTCCCCTTCCGTCTGCTGTACCATCTCACGGAAATCAATATCCATATATTCTAACGTAATATTTCCGCTGCTTACTTTCGACGCTTCCACAACGTCTTCTGTCAGCGTCTTAAGTCTCTGCGCTTTTACTTCAAGAATATCAAGATACCCTAGTATCTTTTCATCGGCAATATCAGACCGCTTCAAAATATCCACATAATTTATAATTGATGTAAGCGGAGTCTTGATGTCATGCGATACATTTGTGATCAAATCCGTTTTCAAACGTTCGTTTCGCATCGCCTCATCGATCACGCGGTTCAGACCGCTTCCGATATCATTGACATTCTCGGCGATATTGCGTTCCGTTCCCCGCAGTCCTTTTAGTTCGATCCGATACTCAAGATTGCCTGATGCGATCTGTTCGATCCCTTTCTTGATCCTGACTTTTGCAAGCATACTTCCCACGACAATCCAAAACGTCACTCCGTCTGCTGCCAGAGCTGCCAGCGCCATCGGTACATTTCTGACAAAAAACGTAATCCAGTGGATGACTAAAAATGCACTGATCCAAAGAACGGTCCGCCAAACGTCATTACTCGAATCGACTATTCTTTTGCAAAAAGAAAGAATCATACAAAGCAGACTTCCATTCCACAAACTCTTCGCTTTGATTCTGCGGATAAGACTCATATAACCCGCGAAAAAGCAGATAAACGTAAACGCTCCATATAAAAATGCACCCGCTATCTCTAAAAAACTTACTTTCTGAACAAACAGCATAGAATAAACTTCCGGCATATCGCTCATATAGCGCGCTCCATAATAGTCAAGAGTTTCTACCATATTGTAGACATTATCGCTGTCGATCATTCCCATGCCTACGATAACTGCCGTTCCTACTGCCCATACTCCGATCACGGCAACTGCCGCGATCTCTGTTTTCCATCTGTCAAAGCCTGTTAAATGAACTTCGTTATCTCCATCTTTTCTTCCTGCCATCAACCCTGACATGACAAAACTGATAAGGAACAAAATTCCGCTAAGACACAAGATCACGAACCCGCCTCTTAGCAGCGGGATATTTTTTTCATAAATCCGGTCTCTTTCATAGAACATATCTTTGACCGGATAAGAAGTATCAACTGCCACCGCAAAAATACTGTCATACGTCTTGTCGGTATCATAAGAGCGCACCATATCCCATTCATTTGTCGGTAATATATCCATATTTGTTTCAAAATCTTTTAATTTCGGATAAACAAAAATGTATTTCACATTTTTTCCTGATTTCATGTCCGCTATGCATTCTTCAATGTTCGTTTTTATTCCCGACTCGCCTTTTGCCATAAGATTTGCATATTCGCTTTTATTTGTCGTAACTTTTTTTGTATCCTGATCTATATATAAATAAGTAAAGTTTGTGTTTCCCTCTTCCAGGTGTTCCCACCCGCTCTTATATCGGCTGTATTTATCATGTATACTCGTAAGAACAGATGCCAGATGATCATAAATAACCATAAGCTTTCCGTTTAACTCCGGGCGTTCATTTACAACTTGGAGAAGATTAGCCGCTCCTAAGGGCGCATAATTCTCACGGACTGAATCCCCGTAATTCCAACAGTCTGTATACAATTTACTGCCTTCTGCATCATATATGCTTATTTTATCACTCACTCCGGATGAGGTAAGCGTTCCGTTGCTTAAGTCATTTAAAAATGACTCAACATCCATTCTATCATCTTCTAATACGAGTTGAAGTTCTCCTGTTTCAAGCTGATTCAGAAACTCTTCCGTATAGTAATAATAGTATTTTCCGCTTGGCTGTTTGCAGACGATTACTGCGTTTTTATCATATACACCGCCTGATTCTACACTGTATGCCTTGCTCCACTCTATCAGATCCGACAGTCTGTATACCAGTCCGGAATGATTTTCAGCGTCTGCTCCCGACGCTCCAAAATAAGACATTACGTCGATCACTTTATCCGGATTGTATGCTCCGTCTGACTCAAACAGCGTTTTTAACTGAAACTGTTCAAGCACCTGAAGCATATAGCTTTCTACTGTATTGCTAAAATCCGAAGATTCTTCATATGGCTCTCCTATTAACTTTACCGTCTCTGCCGGATTCAGCGTTCCGGTCAGCCGCGTTGTTACTATAAGAGATGTGAAAAACATCGCTCCGGTTAACACGCCTACGATCAGGACGACCGCTTTCATCGCAGTCCTTCTGTACCATCCTTTCATTCACATTCCTCTCTTTACCTGTTTTTCTTATCTACTGCACCTTCTCAATCTTATATCCGACTCCCCAGACAACTTTCAAATACCGCGGCTCTTTTGGATTAATCTCAATCTTCTCCCTTATATGCCGTATATGAACGGCAACCGTATTGTCAGCCCCGATAGCTTCCTCATTCCAGATCATTTCATATATCTGATTGATCGAAAAAACGCGCCCCTGATTCTTCATAAGAAGAAGGAGGATATTATATTCGATCGGAGTCAATCTTACTAACTCCCCATCTACTGTCAATTCTTTCAGATCGTCATTAATCCTAAGGCCGCCGACAGAATATATTTTATCATTTTCATTCTGAGCCGTGCCGCCAAGCTGCGTATACCTGCGAAGCTGAGATTTCACTCGCGCAACAAGTTCCAAAGGACTAAACGGCTTTGTAACATAATCGTCCGCTCCTACATTAAGTCCGAGTATCTTATCCGCATCTTCCGATTTTGCGGAAAGGATAATGATGGGAATACTGTTTTTCTCTCGTATTTTCAAAGTTGCCCGAATCCCGTCAAGTTTCGGCATCATCACATCAAGAAGAAGCAGATGAACCTCTTCTCTTTCAAGCATTTCAAGAGCTTCCGTACCGTCATACGCCTTCAGTATACGATATCCTTCCTGCGTCAGATAAATTTCGATTGCTTCCACTATTTCTTTGTCATCGTCACATACTAATATATTGTACATTATCAATCACCTCTCCTACTCTCTCCTAATATTAACATGATAACGCATATTTTTTAAAAGGAATAAGAAAAAATCTTATAACTTTATTAATATCATGACAACCGGAGCTGTTTTTCATTACCTTATTCCTTTTTCTGCTCATCTTATTGCCTTCCCTTCTACTTTATTTGATTTCATGTCAATAACAAAAGTGATTTGTTTTCTATTCGTTTTGTGATATAGTTAATATCACTCTCTTTTATCATTTTTTGCCCCGCTATAAAAAGGATGCTGATATCCACAGCACTGCCGACATCCCGGGAATATTCCGAAAAAATATACGACAAGCAAGGTTATTTATACTCACATCTTTTTCTCACTCGCATATAGTAATTAAAAATGTTTCTTAAGCGGTGTTTTTATGTCTTCATTTTCATATGATTTCTCTGTTTTAGGCGGTGATGCGCGTCAGGTTTTTCTTGCAGAAATGTTAGCAGAATCGGGCCGTTCTCTTTGTCATTACGCTTTGGCCTCTCAGCCGAACAACTGCAGCTCCGTCTCCGAACATGTTTCCATAGTACGCGAAGCGCCTTCTCTCGAAGAAGCCTGTATCCATTCCGGGTCCGTCATCTGCCCTTTTCCGTTTACTAAAAACGGCGCGGATGTTTCGGTTGAAAATAGCATCTATCGTTTCTCTATTCAGACGCTGCTTCATCTTCTGCGGCCCGGTCAGTCTTTGTTTGCCGGGGGCATCCCTCCTTCTTTTAAAAAAGAAGCCGCCGAAAATAACGTCGCTGTTTTTGATTATGCAGACGATATATCGCTTCCTGTTTACAACAGTATCTCGACTGCAGAAGGCGCAATCTGCGAAGCGATCCTCCACAGTCCTTTCAATCTGCACAAAAGCAGATGCGCAGTACTTGGATTCGGAAAATGCGGTCACTCTATTGTTTACCGTTTAAAGGGATTATCCGCAAACGTTTCCGTTTTTACAGATAACGCCGAAGAATCCGCCCGCGCGTCAGTTATTGCCGACAAAAGTTTCCCCTTAAAATCACTTTCCGATCACGCCGGAGATTTTCGCTTCATTTTTAATACTGTTCCGGCGCAATTTATAAATGAAGAGACTTTAAAAAACGTAGATCTTTCTGCTCTTATTATTGATATTGCCTCTTCCCCCGGAGGGGTCGATTATGACGCGGCTCAGCGTCTCGGCATATCTGCTCTGCACTGCTTAGGACTTCCCGGCAAATATGCTCCCGCATCTTCTGCCCGTCACTTAAAACAATTTATCGAATCAAAACTGTAT
>ENA-UPSY01002476-UPSY01002476.1-human-gut-metagenome-genome-assembly--contig:-NODE-2476-length-15638-cov-10.733693_pt1 | contig 15638 bp, 16 predicted proteins | sample MGYA00250044_ERZ773365 | MGnify/ENA primary metagenome ERZ773365 (study PRJEB29103, sample SAMN06111932) | human gut metagenome | biome: human gut; feature: ankylosing spondylitis patient; material...
CTAATAGTTTTTTCGTGTTATTTAGAGTGTGGCATAAAAAAACTAATTAGCCAAGGCGCAGGATTTGACGTTTACGAAATTTTACCGCTTGTTATCGATCTTTCTTACATCGAGCGGTATAGAATGTTTCTGTTTCTATTTTATGGAACGTTATATCTGTTATAAAATCTTGAAATATTCGGCACAGAATCATGCCTAAAAATGTTATAAAAGAAAATCTGAATATAGAGTCTATTGAAAAAACTGGGGAAGTACAAGTACTTCCCCAGAATAAAAGCTATATACTATCTATCAAAGATTACTCGATGATGGTAGCAACACGACCGGAACCAACGGTTCTACCACCTTCACGGTCCGATTTTGCTTATTTAGAAACTTAATTGTTACGGTTTTTGCCGTTTTTTGACTCATATTATGGGTATTTTACCTATTATTTTATCTTTTTCCGGGAGAAATGTTGCAGATTCGTATCACGATAATCCACTTTTTCCGTTCACCTATGTAATAATATAGCATGGGCGAATCGGAATGTAAATTGGGATTTTTGACAAAATCAAGGTTGTGATACACATTTTAGGGGGCGTGATACACGTTTTTGTGTATCATAGCGTGGTGGGATACGTTTTAGCATACGGCACCAGTACCACGACACACAGTGTGATACACATTTAAGTAAAAGTATACACGAACGGCTATTGTGTGTCTCTTAAAATACTTTAACCAAAACTTTCACTTACTAAAACCTACTTTAGCTTATATGGCGAAAACGGCTTATTCTTCTGAAGTAATATGGCATCCTGATCATTTTCTGTTATGTCTGAAATATACCTATAAACCAACTGCTTTTTATGTATTCCATACTGCGGAAGTGGTTTGATTTCTCCAGTCTTTTCATTCAATACAGCAGGCATTAACATATATTCTCCATATTGATGATATGCCTCTTTAAAGTAATTGAATAATTGGAAACTATCCCTAGGATTTGCACGAATTATACGAGATACGTTAAGTATCATCGTCTCATCCGCAGAAAAACCACCTTTTTCGGCTCGCTTCATAGCTTCATCAATATTATTTCCAACCACTACGTAATATCCTGATGCCTCCCCCGGTACATCTCCTTCTACTAATGCAATCCTTATATCTTCTTTTTTATCATCTCTTCCTATTATCTTTATCCAATCTTCAAAAATCTTAATCGCATATTTTTCATTAACAAACGGCAAAAGCAACGCCGGCAACGGCATATATCCTAATACAAAACCTGCCCCACGCCAAACTGCTTTATTCCACGCCTCAATATCTATCATCGAAGTGATAAATAAATTTTTTCTTTCTTTTTCTGGCAATGGTCTCAATTTTCCAAGCGGCGGTTTTTCTTTCGTATTAATGCCTCGCAATCTCCAATATAATCTATCATATCCATTCTCGTTGCTAATATTATAATAAGTGCTTCCCTGAAGCGGAATTGGAATATACTCCAAGTCGCTCTCATCAAAAACAACCGGAATATATTTGTTGTTCATTGTATCCGACATATATAATTTCTGATAAATGAGATTCCCTTCCCATTTAACACCCCGACCTTTTCCCAGTTCTACATTTCCATATATTTTATCATAATATCCTTTTGAACCAATCACTATAACATAGTCGGCTCTATTTATACTATTTTCCATCCATCTTGGCCAACCTTCAGAAGGAGCCTCTTCATACTGATCCAGAATAGCATCAATTCCTTCTCTTCTCAATTTGTTAGCAAAAGAAAGTACTTGATCTGCAAATGATAATGAATCTTGTGAATAACTTATAAAAACAATGGGGTTCTCTTGTTGTGCCATTACTCTCACCTCCAAATCTCTATTGAACTTCATTTTGTCTCAGCGCTATTTACAATCTTCATATTTCTAATCATATCATCTAACTTAACCAAATGGTCATAAACGCACTTTATATCAGCACGTTCGAACTCCTTTTGTTCATCTTCGAAATGGGTTCCTTTATTCAGGACGCGCCAATTCCCAGCTTCTTTAAGACTCTTGAGTTCTGCATTAATATCTTCCATACCTTTTATCTTACCAGTTTTCTTAATCAAACCATCCACTATAGAACTTAAATCTGGTAAACTCTTGGGACTTCTCATCCCTACAGATATCGTCGCATCTGAAGATTTAGCAATCAAATTCCACAGATTATACGAAATACACTCCATTGCTTGTCGACATTTTGAAGCAGCATCTTTTGTTTCATTTTTATTGTACTTATCCTCTGCAGCCATCAATGGCGTTTTTGAATCAGAGTATTCTACTATTACACCTCGTTCCTCTAATGAATCTGCCGGAATAAATTTATACACAATAGCATTTTCTTTTACTCTCTTTTGACCTAACTTATCTTGCAATTTAAAAATGAATTGGTCTCCGTGTGTAGACAATATAATCTGTGTATTTGCAAAATCGGCATGATTCATCAACAAATCCGCTACACCATTTCTATGATCATCATCAATGGCATTTACAATATCATCGAATATAATAAAATTCAGATTATCATGCACGGCTTTAGCCAAAAGAATTGACAAACCTAAAATTTTGATATGCCCCTCGCTTAAAACTTGTAATGCCTCCGATGTGCTACCATCGGCAAAAGTGATATACATCTTGTCAGAGGTTGCATCCGGCAAAATCAATTCCTCTATCTTTTCAAAATCTGCATCATCTTGATTGATTGTATTATAATAATCGACAATTCTCTGTTCTAAATCCTGTGCTATCTGTCTCGGTAACTCATTATTATAATCAATCAGACTACCAATTATCTTATTATAAGCCTCTATAATTTTAGCATTGAATTCACATATTCTTTTTTCTTCCTGAATTTTCTTTATTGTTTCCGAACTTTGTTCATCAAATTCTTTTATTTCTCTTTGACAATTCTTTATTATCTGTTCTTTTTCAATCATCTGAGTTCTTAATGTAACAAGCGAATTTCTTATAGCACTAAGTTCTGCAACTTGTTGATTATATTCAGTGTTTGATTCGCTTGCCACCTTATTATATTCTTCTATTTTATTTCGAGCAACTATCTTGTCAAATTCCTGGAATTCTTCACAAAAATCAAACCACTTACTCACAGCATTCGCATACATTCGAATATCTTCCAATTCTACGGAAACAATGCTGTCTGTTTTTAATTGTAATAGCTTAATAAATTCTTGATTTTTCGAAACAAAGTCTATTATCTCACGAATGTTCTCCCTAGCACTTTGAGCTGCCTCATTGATTTTTTTCTGTATCAATTCAATTTCAGAAAATGTTTGTAACTGCTCCTTAGCATACTCAAATGGATTTCTTTCGGTACTAGCTAAATCCGTTCCACAAACAGGACAACTTGTCGTTTCTTCCAATTCAGATATAATCTCATACAAATTTCTATAATTTACTTGCAAAGCCATATCCGATAATTGGGTCCTATTTTCCTTAACAGTTTTAAGATTTTTCTGTAATTTCAAAATATAATTTGAAAATTTTTCAACGTGTTCTACCGGTATCGGGGTAACATACAGTTTATCTCGCTCTGCAATTTTTATAGTCAAAACACCTGTAGTAGGATTGTCAAGATAATCTAACGCACTATCAACTTCTGTTATTTCCCGCTCTTTAAGTTTTGCAATTTCTTTTACAAGCAAATCTCTAATTTTCTTTAATTCATCTTTGTTTTCTTGAAGTTGCTTTTCCTTAGAGTTTCTCGATAGCTTCTTTTCTTCAAATAGTTTCTCTGTAATGGAACTTGTTGTTAAATATTTCTCATCAAAGTTTGTTGTGAACCCTTGTACAAACTCATTAAAAGCTGATAATCCAAATAAAGCAGCTATTCTTTCATTCTGATTTTTAGAATTCAATACACTAATATGCGAAAAATCAGCAATTCTATTTTTTTCTACAAATGCGAATCTGTATGCATCATAATCAATTATGGCTTCATCTTCCGAGCCATCCTCATATGTACAAGTAATCGTAGGCTTTTTTCCTTTTTTAGTCGCAGTATTTTTGATGTAAGTAGATAGTTTAATTTTATTTGCATCTGCTTCTTCAATAACACCAAGCAAACTGTATTCCAAAGCTTCACTAAAACTGGATTTTCCAGAACCATTAGGTCCATAAAGGAATACATACTGCTTATCAAGATTAAATGTTCGACTCACTGAAAAACCTCTAAATGAATCTACTTCTAAGCCATTTAATTTCTTTATCTTCTTTGTATTCATTTCCGATCCAAATGATAAAGTCTCAATAGTTTTATCACATACGCCTTGCTTCTCACCGATATACTCCACAAATTTATTAGCTCTTTTACCACTAGCAGTCCCGCCAGCTTCTATAAGAATTTCATAATGTTTTAGTAAAATATTGACCAATGTTATATCGTATTCATTCAGTTCTTCTAATGTTTCCGACCAACGTTTCAACTCTCTGCCTACAATTTCACTCATTTGTACCATCTCCAATACCTTATATTAATTCGCACTAATTTTTTTATACATCTTACCTTTCGTACTACCGGTACTCTCAATCAGTCCCTGTTCCGTCATATCCTTAAGCAGTACTTTAATTCTTGATTCCTTAACACCTGCAATACTTTCGAATTCATAAGCTTTATACCACTTATCAGGCTGCATAGCATTCAAAATAACATCATATTTTTCCTGTGTTTTTTTCGTCACTTTTTTTTCGCCACTTTTTTTCGCCACTTTTTTTTCGCCACTTTTTTCCGGCTCTTTTTTCAAAAAAGAAAGTGACAGTATCGTTCTATCCGGATCAAATCGTTCCTCAATCACCGGTTCTTCCCAGCCTTCGTCTGCCCAAACATTAAAGATGTTCGGCACACCACTTCCGGCACGTTCACCGATATTGATAAGATTAAACATTTTCATAAGAGCCTTGTTTCGGGGATCGGATTCGCCACCAAGACGCATCTGCTTTTTACCCGTTCTGACATAACCGGGATTTGCTAAAACCAGCTTGTCTGGTTCCTTACGAATAACAACACCACGCAATCCATGATAATCTGCATTAATCAAGCAGTTTGCCAAGGCCTCACGAAGTGCCTTGTGTACCGGAGTATCGTCAACCCGTTCGCCACCGACCATTTTAAAAGGCACCTTAATATCTTTGATAATTTTGTTATAAACTCTAAAGTAAAAGTCGCACACATTTCCGGACCATTCACCGGAGCTTGATTGCAATCTATCGCTCCATCGAGTGGTAGGGTCCAACTCTTCTCTGTAATCCAAGAAATACTCCGGGAAGTGACGCACAATGTTATACTCATCACCAAACATCAGCATACCTGCTGCCGTAGGATGCAACTTTCCATCTTCATCAGAAATAGCCGCCGCCCCAATACTTCTCAGATACTCATGGTCGCTCAGGCGCTCAAAAGGATGTCCCTCTTTTAAAGAACGATGACTGTTGCGGTATCCGTGAATAGTATCATAATTCAAATCTTCCATTGGAACCTTATCAAGCACTTCCATATCCATCGTACGCTCGGTCTGGTCGCGAAGCATGGTCTTTACCTGCAATCTGGTACAATGATAATCACCCTCGTAATTACGACGGAAAGTACCATTAAAAATATCATTGTTAATGTACACCGGTTTCTGCTCACGCTTTGCCATAGGCACATAAATAACCATAATGACATCCTTATTGTCACCAACTTCATAGATCTGCACATCATCTTCTGACAAAAGATTAATATTTACCTTCTTGGGATTATTCATATTATCCCAAAATTCCTTACGAAGCTTAGATGCATTCTGGAGACCAGTAGTTCTCCAACTACCATCTTTATTTTCTTTGACACCAAGAATAATGACTCCACCATAGCAGTTTGCAAAAGAAGAATAGGTGTCCCACAACGAAACCGGCAAACCACCTTCTGCTTTTTTGACTTCTCTTCTGTTGTCTTCTCTATATTCATCAAATTGTGAAAGGTCAAAAGTTTTTTCCAAAATGCTCATCTCACTTTCTATCTATAAGACTAAAATCAACTCTTAATAATGTTATACTCTTTAAAGCACATAGCTTCTATCTGCATTTTCAAATTATCCCGAACACCCTCATCAGAAACTTCCGAAAAAGGAATTACATTTATTCCCGGAACCATTTTTATTGCAGTTGATATGTCTGGATATTTCCTATTATTCTCAACAACCTTCTGTTCTGCACCTTTTCTATCAAAAGGCTGCTCATTGTATTTGGATAGTGTAGACATTATATCTTTTTCCAAATCGGATAAATCATATTTTTGCTGTAAATATTCCAAAACAGCCTGTACGACCACATCTCTTGACATAATTTCTTACTCCTCAATATCGTTTTCTTTCACTTCCGCTTTTACCCTTAGCAACTCGTTACGGCTATGTTTCCACAATAATATCCTTACAACTATAATAAGCAACAATATAATTCCAGCAATCGAACCTACCAGAATCTTATTCGCAATCACAAATTTTCCAATCCAAATCACACCATATGTAACTGCCCATAATCCAATAAAGCACGCAGCTCTTATTAACCAATGAAAAAAAGAACCCGACATTCGTCCTGAAATCACATGGGAATGATACATATCTCCGACCTTGTCGTACGCAAATAAATATGCAATAAAACCTATCACGCCTAAAATCAACCATTCATAATACCACTCAATCGGTAATCCCAATGGTTCTGTTGCCAAATCAAATATAAATTTAAACATTAAACTCCTTTCCTTGTATACGCATACATATAGATTACATCTCTAAAACAGAAAAATTAAAAAAATTAAATTCGTCCATATGTTTTTCATAATATCCTTTTGCTGTAAGTGTTAAAATTAAGCATAATCTTCTAACATTTACCCTGTACGAACGCTCCACACCAACCGATGATGCATCAGCATAAATATCAAACTCATTCTTTTTCTCTATAACAAGAGTAAACTTGTCGAGTTTATTAAATTCATTTTGGATTTTATTTTTATCAACATTAGGTGTTCCCTGATGCAAAAATGAGTTTCTCAGTTGATAAACAACCTCTCCACTAAGATACGGCATTTTGTTTTCTTGACAAGTTTCACATGGACATTGTTCATACTTACCCACATATTCATCATACCAGTTAATATATCTTGTCCCATTACGTTCATTAGGATATTTTGCTTTACCACAAATATCCGGCAAAGTTAATGCCAATGCCAACGCTGCAAAATAAGCTTCATTTTCCAACGCTCTATTAATATCATCAATCAAACGAATTAAAATAGTCTCATCTCCTCGTCTAATATTACACACATATCAATATTGCCTATTCAGTTCAAGTACCATAACTTCTTTTCAGACAATCATTCCCTTGGTTTTACACTAATAGAAACTTTCGTTTGTTTCTCCTCATTAAATGTACCTTCTTTTAAACTCAATATAGATTCAATATCATTAGGATAAATAGTCAGACCATATTCTGTTGATAGCTCCTCCAAAAACTCACTTGGCGTAAAAACATTTTCTTGAAAAAATATTTTTATTGTCTGGCGTAATAATGAAGGTTCCGCAGTCCTCAACTCATTATCTAACGGTTCCACCTTTCGAATGCCTTGCTTTTGCATGTTTCGCATCAGCTTGCTATAATCATCATTTGAAATAATCCCTAAATCCTTGGCTCTACGGATCATGGCTGCTATTGATACTTTCCATCTTTTCTTCAATTCTGCATAATATGCCAAATTAGTAGCGTACGGTCTTACATCATCTGAAAACTCTTTCTCCGGTAGCAAAAAAGCTGACGCAAATGAATGCGCCTCTTGTTCAATATCTTTAAAATCCTCTTTATCTATATTTTCTAAATCTTCATTCCAATTATGAAGCAATATGTGCCCCAGCTCATGTGCTATATCAAAGTGAATTCTAGCTGCCATTCTTTTATTTTGTGAATAGCCAATTAAATAAGTTTCTTTTTCTCCACATACAATTTTATGGCTGAATGCATCAACATCTCCCGTAGAAGTTGCAAAATCAGTTACAATCAAACCGTTCGATTCGACCAAATATACAATGTCATCAATCGGCTTATTCCCAATCTTCCAATAATCTCTCAATATTTCTGCTGCTTTTTGAGGTGATGTATTTCTTGGAATCTGTGGTAAATTCAACGACTCAAAATCCAAATATTCATTCATCATATTATAAATTACAGCAATAAATTTAATTTTATCTTCCTGTTCAATTCTATATTTCTTATTAGTTGTCATCAATGACCTAAAATATGTTGCGCTTTTCTCCACGTCAATCTTTATATCTTCCAAGAAAAATTTAACCGGAAATTCTAATGTTTCACTAAATTTTGAATCGTTGAAAATTCCGGATTATCTAATTTACCGTTCTCATACATAGAAATGGTTTGTCGATTAACTCCAATCTTCTCCGCTAATTCTATGGCAGAGTATCCTCTCCATGTTCTTGCAATTCTCAAACGTTCACCATAAAAATGTTTACCACTTGTTATTTGGTCAAACGGAATTATATTTCCCATAATAACCGCTTCTTCAATATTATTAAAATTATGCATTCTGTTCTTGTGCAGTTTCTTTCAACGCAACAAGTTCTCTCTGTTTTGCTTTTTTCTTAGCCTTATCTTTCAACTTGATACCTGACACATTAGGCTCATTTGAATCAGTAACAGTATCCACTACCACTGACTCACTATGCGTAATATAAGCACTCCAATCTTCTTCAACCACTTGTAATGAACTATCTAATACGCAACAACGTACTGCTACAAGTTCCGAATGATACTCTTCAAATAATATGGTCTTATATCTTTTAATAATTGTTTTATCAATACCAAAATCTTTTATAATATCTTCAACAATACTCTTAACTTCCTCTTCTTCAAAAGACGGTTCTTCAAACATTGAATACTGATGCAATGTATTCAAATCAAAATTAAAAGATTGCACTAACGCATCAACATAGTGTGCTCTCCTTCTCTTTGCTTGGCTCCTTTGAATATCTTTAAAACGCTCTTCTCGCATCACTGTATATATTGTTCCAGTTTCTTTATCGAACAGTGGTACCATACACCACGCACCACGTTTAGCGTACTCAGCAGTGAAATTCCCTGCCGAGAAATTCATAGCAAGATTACGATTAATAAAGTCCCATTTTATAAGCTTCTTTCCATTAGAATACCTATCATTAATATTCTCCCGGCGCAAGCAACCTTTAACATCATCGCCGATGGCTTCTGAAAGGCATTTTATAATACTCATTATTATTTTATCAGTTAAGCTATATGTTTTTTCTTTCAAGAAAAACACCTTTTATTTGATTAATGATAGATTTTATTTAAATTATGCATATTATTCTAGCTAATTCTTCATTGTATATAAACATTGCCCATTTATTGTAACTAACGTTTGCAGCAATCTCTGTTTAAACTCTGCATGAATACAGGGCAACACACTATTAACTTTAATCCCCTTAGAGAAAAAATGTTTCCGGCTTTTTACTGTAGCAAGTCTTCCTTGTAGCATATCCGGAAAAAGCATAAATCGTTCCCCCACAATCCCTTCATCATATCTAACAAATATTTTAGGATTAAGTTCCCACGTACCATTATGTACAGATTCGTTTCGTAATGATTCTATCATACTTACCAAATCACATTTTTCAAACAACGTATTTTCCGTCTCATTAATCAGCAATTTTTTTCTAAATCCCCACAATACATCTGCACTCTTTATCTTTTTGTATTGTGAAAAATCTGACTGCTTCTCTTGAATTTCATAACATATTTTACACAGAATATCCAAAATAGAATAGGCCTTTATAAAATATGTTTCCAATAATGCAGAAGCACACCTTGAAGCTTCCGATATTATACATATTGTGCCATTTGAATCTGTAAGTCTTTTATATGCATCATTTTCTCTCATGTTAGCCAATGTCATATAATATCTTACAAATGCAGCTTCCATCGCTGACAACAAATTTTGAAGTGTTCCAACTAAGAATTGGCAATCTACAAGATATAGATGTTTATACAAATTAGGTATTTTTCTACTTTCTTCAGCATTTATCAATTCACAAAACAAATCCACATCTATTGCACAGTCAGAATTTTGTCCTGCCTCTTGAACCCATATGGGCAAAACAGCTAGTTCTTCATAATATCTATCTACATCATCAAAATATAAATCTCTTAACACATCATATAGTTTTACCAATTCGCTATCCAATGTATAATTTATCGTATCTCCCGGATATATATACCTATTAGAGTTATCGCCAGCAAGCTCTTGTATTTGGAACTCTGCCAAATCATCAATAAAATATTTTACATCTCCCATTGTACCATTAGTAAAATATGTTTTCATAATTCTCCCCTATAAGCTTTATAATATAATCAAAATACAATTTATAACACAACTTCATATGATACAAATTACAATTTTTTCATCTTCTTAATCATTTCCTCCACAGAAATACGCTCCGCATATCTGCCTTTCCACATAAACTCATTGTAATACTTATAACTCTGCTCTCCTGTCATAAAGGCATTATCAAATGTGGAATTTGCATTTTCCGGCACAATCATTTTAAAACCATGCTCAAATCCGCACTTGATTGTTGCATCGATACAGTAATCCGTCTGCAATCCCACAACTGCCACTGTATGAACATTCTTAGCTTTCAAGTATTCCAACAGCCCCGTTCCCTTAAAAGAACTATTTACCGTTTTATCGAAAATCTTCTCACTCGGCTGTGGACCAAAACCTTCATATATCTCAAAACCCGGTGTTCCCTTTGTCAATTCCGCACCAGCTCCATCATCGTGTCTTACATAAATAACCTCAACATTATTCTCTCTGGCTGCAGCAATTAACGATTTAACAGCACATTCGAACGCATTGAAATTATATAAATCTGGTGTCGTTATTAATTTCTGTGTATCGACTACTAAAAGTACCATTTACGCTCTCCTCATCATAAATATTTCTCTATCACGCTCTGCTCCACAACCTTTTTTCCAAGCAGCGTCATAGCCTGTTTCGGACAATTATTAATGCACCTATAACACATAGTACACCGGTTATTCTGTACCACTTTCTTATCGACAATCTTGATATTATTCATAGGACATAACTTTTCACACTTTCCACAACCTATGCACTTATCTTCATCTACACGCAGTTTATTAGAATAATTCTTTGTCTTATGTCCAAAATACAGTCTTTGTCCAAAGATACCCGCCATGCGATATAATACACCAATTCCCTCCTGGGTTGGTTTCCCTGATTTCAAAAGCTGAACCGACTTGTTAATCTTCTGCTCCGCTTTCTTCACAAGCTCCTTATTCTTTTCCAACGGACGCTTCAACACTTTTTCATCACCTATGCTATCCGGCATTTTTAGATGCAAACCACCTAGTATTTCTGCTCCGTATTTCTGCAAAAGTCGCCCAAGAATGCCTGCACCATCACCACTAAACAATCCCATCGTGGCAATAACAAAAACCTTATTACTCTCCCACAGTTCTTTATTTTCAATTATAAAATCACGCAGTATTTTCGGCACAGTACTATATTGCACCGGACAGGCAAATACAAGCATTTCTTCGTTTTTCACAACCCGGGTAATATTATCGTCTTCTAATGAAAATGCTTTAGTCGCTTCATCATATTCCCTGCAAAACAATTCTGCTGCATATCTGGAATTGCCAGTGCCACTAAAATATATTCCTACCATTTATATCCCAAACTCTCCATTTTATATCGTAGTTTTCTTCTATATTTCATACTTTCTAATTATAACATCTACAAAAAACGACCACAACTAACAAAAACAGCCTGGTCACACTGTAACGAAGCTGTTCTCTTCATCTTTTACTCAACCATCTGCAAATAAATCCACATTGCGGGTTGATTTTCTTTTATCCAATCCATATCATGTTGTTCCAATACCTGCACTGCACCCTTTGCCCATTCATCAAAGTACTTTTGTCCGGTTTCTGCATATAATCGAAGCTTTGCTTCCGGTGCCAAATCATCTAAAAGTATCCTCATCAATTGACCACGCAATCCGTTCTGCTCTCCTTCCATAAATTTATGAAAGATATAGTTTAAACTGTATTGTCCATAATACATAAGTTCTCTGTATTCCAAAGAATGTGCATCAATATAATCTGCCGGATTCGATGCGGTTGCCGGAGATGCTTCCATTTTGTCAAATAATTCTTCTATAACGGCTTCCGTATCTACCTGATAATACTGAACCGCTCTACTATAACACTCTTGTATTTGAGCCACCACATATTTCTGCGTATCCAGAGCATCTTCTTCAATTTCATCCGGAAATTTGTCCCTAATATCCGATACATAATAACTTCCATCTCTGGGAACCCAAAAATCAGTCACCGTATATGTATTATCTGCCACTTCAAAAGTGATGACCACCGGCATATGGCTTCCACCGACTTGATTTAACTTACCTTCCGAATAAGAAAATGACTGTTCCATTGCCATTCCGTATACCATTATTAACTCTTTCGAAATATTCCCATCAGCAATAGGCACTCCGCATAATTCCTCACTATGGAACTCCACAAAGCTGGCACAATGATAGGCACCATCCGGATAATCGGATGCAGTATGTTCAACAATAGCGTTTAATATGGCTGTATCCAAGTAATCCGTCTTGTCCACCATATTATCTATTTCCATTGTTCCCGGTACCTCAATTGCCAGTGCACTTTCGCTAGTCTGAAAATCTATCTTCATTGCGTAAAATCCGGATTTTCCATAGACATAAATGAAATATATTGCCTCATCACGATGATCGCCCCGGACAGCAACCTCCAACTCAAACTTTCCCTGTGCATTACGTTCCAACTCATAAGTTTCTTTTTCTACAATAACTCCGTCCGATGTGTACTTATGATACTCCTCATTAATGGCCAAAACATTTGTATCTGTACCACCATCCACGGTAAATACCAGCTTTCCGGAATGATTTATCGGATTTGGATATAATTCATCATATTTCACTTCGTCACTATTTAGATAATATGTCGGCTCAATGTACGCATTGCAGTCCTCACTAATGGCATTGCAACTTAGGATGTCTGTACGTTCCAAACGAAACAACCATCGGATATAAGAACCTTCCTCCAACACTTCCGTACTATTATCTGCGTCATACCCATAAGTCAGATATACACTTCCGTCTTTTGTCTGAAGGAAATAGTAAAACACATTATTCTCCACATCTATCCTCCACGCCTTATTTATTGTATTTCTAAATTTTGACCATGAATCATTTGAAATAGTAAAGCCGGACATATCGAAATAGTTATCAAAGTTTTCTGTTGTAATCTTTACTTCCTCAATTTTCCCGCTCTGCTGTACCCACTCCGTTGTGCCCTTATCATCCAATACATCACCTGACATGAGCATAGTATAATCCGATGTAAATTGATATCTGGGTGCCGTTTCAAGTGTATAGGCGAACGCATAATGGGATGCATCATTCATAATTTCTGCCACCCTGTAGCTATGACCAAAAGGTTCCGGTGCATACAAATTTTCTTCCTTTGGATTGGATATGCATATCACAATTCCAACAATGCATATCAAAATTGCCCCTAAGGTAACCCAGAAAGTAGGTTTCTTCCACGCTGCCAGGTTTTTGATGCGTCCTTTGGTGTCTACCTCACCAAATGCAAGTGGCATTCCAAACATAATAGCATTATCCGTTGCTAAATTCAGTAAAGAAACGGAATAATCTGCTCGTACATCTTCACCAAGTTTTTTGATAACCGCCTCATCACAACTCATTTCCATGTCCTTGCTAAATAATAGAAAGGCCAGCCAAACAAGTGGATTAAACCAATGGATGCAAAGGGCTACATAGGAAAGTAACTTAAAAATAGGATCCCCTCTGCGAATATGATATTGCTCATGCCTTAGAATATACTCCTGTTCTTGTTCGCTTAATGAAGATAACAAATAGATACGCGGTCTGAATATGCCAAGTACAAAAGGAGTAGTAATGTAGTCCGCAACATAAATATTACCCCTTACCCGCACTGCTCCAACCAGACTCTTTCGTAACTTAACATAAGAAATCATGCTAACGCCTATCATAGCCAAGATTCCAGCCAGCCATATATAGGTCGCAATGCTGACAGGCGCCTCCAAAGGATCTGCTACAAGCTGTTCCGCCCCTTGTGGCAACACATTATTTACAGCATTGTCCAATACCGGAACTGGTAATGTCACTTCTGGATTCTCTGTATGAACGATATTGTTCGGAATATATGCAACCTGACTCACACTATCAGTTGTTTCCACAATTGGGGTATCAAATAAACCCAATACCGATAAGGGAGTATTTATAGCGATAGGGCAAAGCAGACGAAACAGTACAACTGTCCATAACATATAGGAATATATCCTGGGTGCCCGTCTCAGCAGCACTCTGAGTATAAGCACCGTAACAATAATAACACTTGCCGTAAGACTCATATTCAAAATCTTAGGTAATAATTCGTACCAATCCATCTACTCACCTCCTCATACTATCTATCACCTTTTTCAGTTCCTCCACTTCCATATCCGATAACTTCTTTCTGGAACCGAATGCTGCCAAAAAAGCCGGTAATGAACCTTCAAAAGTGTCATCCACAAACTTTTCACTTTGGAGAGCATAAAACTCTTCCCTACTGATTAAGGAAGTAATCATTCGGTCCTTGTTTTGAAAAATTCCTCTTTCACATAACCTTTTTAAAATGGTTAAAGTAGTCGTCCGTTTCCAATTCAATTCAGCTTCCGCGAGTTTCTCCAATTCTACTGGTCGCAATGGTTCATTATTCCATATGATATCTGCAAACTTGGACTCTACTGCTCCTAATCTTATTTCACTCATATGATCACCCCTTTTGTCTACTGTGTGTAGTCTTTTATTTATAGTCTACTATCAGTAGTCATTTTTGTCAACCAATTTTTACTTGTAGATACAACCACTTTATATGTAACATTCTATATGCGTGTTTCCTCGATGAATGCGGCATTCGCCGCATTCTCATAAGCATAAAAAAGCCCAGAAGCAAGCAAGCTTGCTCTGGACTTTTTTACACTTATTTAATGCTTCTCATTGCTAACGCACAATTACTCAATGATAGTAGCAACTCTACCAGAACCTACGGTTCTACCACCCTCACGTTATTTGAATACCGTATTTCTGCATATTTTCTATGCTTTTAGGTGGCAAAATCTGCAGAAAACTGCTGTTTTTGCATACTGTATTTTTATTTGCCTAAGTTCTTGGCACCGTTTTGGCACCGTAGGTACTTCATCTTCCTTTACTAATACAAACTTGAATTATCGTAGTGCATCTCCTAACTTCCACAGACCACTTTGGATATTTGCTCCTGCACCCTCGATAGCACCCGCTATAATGATTGCGGCAACTATAATTGCAATCGCAATAATAATTTTACCTATTAGATGTTGATATTCTTTCATAGTTTTTGTCATTCCTTTCGCTTCGCTCAAGGCACAAACAAGTTATGAAAAATGTTGTGCCCCTCCACTCT
>ENA-UPSY01002487-UPSY01002487.1-human-gut-metagenome-genome-assembly--contig:-NODE-2487-length-15570-cov-4.076938_pt1 | contig 15570 bp, 9 predicted proteins | sample MGYA00250044_ERZ773365 | MGnify/ENA primary metagenome ERZ773365 (study PRJEB29103, sample SAMN06111932) | human gut metagenome | biome: human gut; feature: ankylosing spondylitis patient; material...
GCAGCACGTCGATGATCATCCACTCAGGGCGGTTGCCACTGCGGTGGAAGGCCTCGACGACCTCCAGACGCTTGACGATCTTGGCCTTCTTCTGACCGCTGGCCTCCTCAAGCTCGGCGCGCAGCTGCTCGGAGAGCTTGGCGCAGTCGATCTGCTGCAGGAGCTTCTTGATGGCCTCGGCACCCATGCCGGCCTCAAAATCGTCCTCATACTTCTCGCGCATATCGCGGTACTCTTTTTCAGACAGGATCTGGCAGCGCTGCAGCGGCGTCATGCCGGGGTCAGTGACGATGTACGCGCCGAAGTACAGCACCTTTTCCAGAATGCGCGGGGTCAGATCGAGGATCAGACCCATGCGCGACGGGATGCCCTTGAAGTACCAGATGTGGCTCACGGGCGCGGCCAGCTCGATGTGGCCCATGCGCTCGCGGCGGACCTTTGCGCGCGTGACTTCCACGCCGCAGCGGTCGCAGATCTTGCCCTTGTAGCGGATCTTCTTATACTTTCCGCAGTGGCATTCCCAGTCCTTCGTGGGTCCGAAAATGCGCTCGCAGAACAGGCCGTCACGCTCGGGCTTGAGCGTGCGGTAGTTGATGGTCTCCGGCTTTTTCACTTCGCCGGAGGACCAGGAAAGGATCATCTCAGGGGAGGCAATGCCGATCTGAATTGCATCAAACGGGGTGTAGCTCATGTTTTATTCCTCCTCCTTATCAGCATCGTCCGTGTAGTCGTCACCGTCATCGGCAGCAAATGCGCCGAGGTCGTCCTCATCGACCGGCACGTCCTCGATCGTGAAGCCGCTGCCGGTGATCTCGTCATCGTCGGACTTGTAGGACATCTCGTCACGCATACCGGGGATGAAATCATCCTCATCGTCCTTGAGCTCGATCTCGTCGCCGTTCTCGTCGAGGATGCGCACATCCAGGCACAGGGACTGCAGCTCCTTGATGAGCACCTTGAACGACTCGGGCACGCCCGGCTGCGGGATGTTCTCGCCCTTGACGATGGCTTCGTACGTGCGCACGCGGCCGGTCACGTCGTCGGACTTCACCGTCAGGATCTCCTGCAGGGTGTAAGCCGCGCCGTAGGCCTCGAGCGCCCAGACTTCCATTTCGCCGAAGCGCTGGCCGCCGAACTGCGCCTTGCCGCCGAGCGGCTGCTGCGTGACGAGGCTGTACGGGCCGGTGCTGCGGGCGTGGATCTTATCATCGACGAGGTGGTGGAGCTTGAGGAAGTAGACCCAGCCGACCGTGACGTCGTTATCGAATTTCTGACCGGTGCGGCCGTCATAGAGCTCGCTCTTGCCGTCCTCACGCAGGCCGGCCTTGACGAGCGTCTCGCGGATTGTTTCCTCGTTCGCGCCGTTAAAGACCGGCGTGGCGACCTTCCAGCCGAGCGCCTGCGCCGCATAGCCGAGGTGCACCTCGAGCATCTGACCGATGTTCATACGGGAAGGCACGCCCAGCGGGTTGAGCACGATGTCGAGCGGCGTGCCGTCCGGCAGGTACGGCATATCCTCGCGCGGGAGGATGCGGGACACGACACCCTTGTTGCCGTGGCGGCCTGCCATCTTGTCGCCGACGGAGATCTTACGCTTCTGCGCAATGTACACGCGCACGACCTCATTGACGCCGGGGGACATCTCGTCGCCGTTTTCGCGGGTGAAGCGCTTGACGTCGACCACGATGCCGGCCTCGCCGTGCGGAACCTTGAGCGAGGTGTCGCGGACCTCTCTCGCCTTTTCGCCGAAGATGGCGCGCAGCAGGCGCTCCTCGGCGGTCAGATCGGTCTCGCCCTTCGGCGTGACCTTGCCGACCAGAATATCACCGCTGCGCACCTCTGCGCCGACGCAGATGATGCCGCGGTCGTCGAGATACTTGAGCGCATCGTCGCCGACGCCGGGGATGTCACGGGTGATCTCCTCAGGGCCGAGCTTCGTGTCGCGCGCGTCGCACTCGAACTCTTCAATATGAATGGAGGTGTAGACATCCTCCATGACCAGACGCTCGTTGATGAGAACGGCGTCCTCGTAGTTGTAGCCTTCCCAGGTCATGAAGCCGACCAGCAGGTTCTTGCCGAGCGCGATCTCGCCCTGCGAGGTGGCCGGACCGTCGGCAATGACGTCACCCTCGCTCAGGCGGTCGCCGACAGCGACGATCGGGCGCTGGTTGATGCACGTGCCCTGGTTGGAGCGGGCAAACTTGATGAGCTTGTAGTCCTTGATCTCGCCGCTGTCGTAGCGCACCTTGACGTTGTCGGCCGACACGGCCAGCACAACGCCATCGCCCTCGGCGAGAACGACCACGCCGGAGTCCACGCACAGCTTGTGCTCGATGCCGGTGGCAACGATCGGCGCCTGTGTGACCATCAGCGGCACGGCCTGACGCTGCATGTTCGCACCCATGAGGGCACGGTTCGCGTCGTCGTTTTCAAGGAACGGGATCATGGCCGTCGCGATGGAGACCATCATGCGCGGGGAGATGTCGATGTAGTCGACGCGGTCGCGGTCGACCTCGACGATCTCGTCGCGGTGGCGGCAGGTGATACGGTCGTTGATGAGGCAGCCGTTTTCATCGACAGGTTCGCTCGCCTGCGCGACGATGTAGCGGTCCTCGACGTCCGCCGTCATGTACTCGACGTCGTCGGTCACGCGGCAGGTGCCCTTTTCCACGCGGCGGAACGGCGTCACGAGGAAGCCGTACTCGTTCACGCGGGCGTAGGACGCGAGATAGCTGATCAGGCCGATGTTCGGACCTTCCGGCGTCTCGATCGGGCACATACGGCCGTAGTGGCTGTAGTGCACGTCACGCACGTCGAAGCTTGCGCGCTCACGCGACAGGCCACCGGGGCCGAGTGCGGAGATACGGCGCTTGTGCGTCAGCTCTGCCAGCGGGTTGGTCTGGTCCATGAACTGGGACAGCGGGCTGCTGCCGAAAAACTCCTTGATGGAGGCCGTCACGGGACGGATGTTGATGAGCGACTGCGGGGTGACCACGTCGAGATCCTGCAGCGTCATGCGCTCGCGGATCACGCGCTCCATGCGGCTGAAGCCGATGCGGAACTGATTCTGCAGCAGCTCGCCCACGCTGCGCACGCGGCGGTTGCCAAGGTGGTCGATGTCATCCGGCTCGCCGATGCCGTGCGCCAGGCAGCACAGATAGTTGACGGACGCGAACATATCGTCGGCAATGATGTGCTTCGGGATGAGCAGGTCGATGTTCTCCTCAATGGCCTCCTTGAGCGCGTCGCCCTCGTACTGCTCCATGAGCTGGCGCAGGATGATGCCGCGCACGAGCTCCTTGATGCCGAGCTCGGCGGGGTCGAAATCAACATAGTGCTTCATGTCGACCATGCCGTTGCCGAACACGCGGATGGACTTGCCGTCCACGTCCAGATAGACGTCGTTGACGCCGGCCTCGGCGATCTCCTCGGCGCGCTCGCGCGTGAGCACCTCGCCCGCCTCGGCGATGATCTCGCCAGTCATCGGATCGACGACCGGAGCGGCCAGCATATGGCCGGCGATGCGGCTGCGCAGGCCGAGCTTTTTGTTGAACTTATAGCGGCCGACATTGGAAATGTCGTAGCGGCGGCGGTCGTAGAACAGGCCCTCAAGCAGGGACTCGGAGCTCTCCACCGTCGGGGGATCGCCCGGACGGAGCTTGCGGTAGATCTCGACGAGCGCCTCATCGCGGGAGTTGCAGGTGTCCTTGTCGAGGGTGGCGATGATGCGTGCATCGTTATCGAACACTTCCTTGATCTGCTCGTTGGTGACGACGCCGGTCGTCATATCCGGGATGCAGGACAGCCAGGTGTTCGGATTATCCGCTTTGTACGCGCCCATGGCCTTGATGAACCAGGTCACCGGCAGCTTGCGGTTTTTATCGATGCGGCAGTTGAAGATGTCGTTGAGGTCGGTCTCGTACTCGAGCCATGCGCCGTGGTACGGGATAACGGTCGTGCCGTATGTGGAGTTGTAGGCCTTGTCGGTCTTCTTGTCATAGTACACGCCGGGGGAACGCACGATCTGCGAGACGATGACACGCTCCGCGCCGTTGATGACGAAGGTGCCGCTGGGCGTCATGATCGGGAAATCGCCCATGAAGATCTCCTGCTCCTTGATCTCCTCGGTCTCCTTGTTGCGCAGGCGGACGCTGACCTTCAGCGGGGCCGCATACGTGGCATCGCGGGCTTTGCACTCCTCCTCGGTGTACTTCGGATTCTCGTCCATGGCGTAATCCACGAAGCGCAGCTCGAGGTTGCCGGAGTAGTCGGTGATGACGTCCACATCCTTGAACACATCACGCAGACCCTCTTCGAGGAACCATTTGTACGAATTCTTCTGGATCTCCAGAAGATTCGGCATGCTCTGGATCTCCTCGTGACGGGCAAAGCTCATTCGTTCGGTTTTTCCGTAGGTGACTGCCTTTGGCATGGCGAACACTCCTTCTTTTGAGACTGTGAACACCCGGTAGGGTTGTGAAATACTTTTTTGGCCTGTTGCATTTTTACGGTCAATCCGCTAAAATAATCTTGTAAGTTGCGGAAGTAGTTTCTTCCGCTTTCAAGACACATAGCGTGATATTTTACCATTTACGCGCGCTGGTTGTCAAGTGTTATTTTGTGAATTTTCCGCCGGCAGGAGCGTATCGCCCTGCCGCTTTTTTGTATCTTCGGAGGGATGGCCATGGATATCCGCATCTGTCTGCTTCTCACCGCCGAGGCCGGGCTTGCGCTGGTGCTGCTGTGGCGCACCGGTGTGCTGCCGAAGCCGGCGCACGTACTGTGCGCGGCGCTGCTGCTGACGGCGGCGTTTGTGCTGCGCGGTGCGTGCCTGAATTACATCACGGACGACTACCGGAATTTTCTGAGCGTGTGGGTCGATTTCTTCCGCACGCACGGCGGTCTCGCCGCGCTGCGCGCGCCGGTCGGGAATTATAATGTACCGTACCTGACGGTGCTGGCGCTCATCAGCGACAGTTCCCTGCCGGATCTGCACCTCATCAAGCTCTTGAGCATTCTGTTTGACGTGCTGCTTGCGTGGTCCGTCATGCAGCTCGTGGGCCTGTTTCGCCGGAGCGCCGCATGGAAGCTCGCGGCGTTTTTCCTCGTGCTCTTCTGGCCGACCGTCGTGCTCAACGGCGCGCTCTGGGGGCAGTGCGACAGCGTGTATGCCGCGCTCGCCGTGCTGAGCGTCTATCTCGTCCTGTCCGGGCATCCGCTGCTCGGCGTGATCAGCATCGGTGCGTCGTTCGCCTTCAAGCTTCAGGCGGTGTTCGTCATGCCGGTCTTTTTGCTCTTCTGGCTCACACGGCGCGTCAAGCTCCGCCACGCGCTCGCCTTCCCCGCCGTGTGCGTGGTCATGGTGCTCCCGGCCGTCATCGCGGGGCGCGGGCTGTGGGACGCGCTGACGATCCCGTTTCAGCAGACGGGCAGCATCGGCACGGGGCTCAACTACAATTCCCCGTCCGTCTTTGCGCTCTTTCGGGACGTGGCAAACCCAGATGCCGCAGCCAGGCTCGGCATCGGCGCGGCCGCGCTCGTGATCGCGGCGCTTGCCGTCTGGTTCTGGCTGCATCGGGACGATTGCTCCGACCGCGCGCTGCTGCTGGCGGCGGCGGTGCTCGCCGCTGCGATCCCGTTTTTCCTGCCGCACATGCACGACCGCTATTTCTTCGCCGCCGATGCGCTCACGCTCGCCCTTGCAGCCGCGTGGCCGCAGCTCGCGTTTCCGGCGCTGCTGTGCGAGTTTGCCTCCCTGCTCGGCTACCATGCCTACCTGCGTATGCGCTACCTGCTGCCGATGGCTGACGGTGCGCTCGCGCTCATCGCAGCGCTCGCCATTCTGACGGCCGTTCTGGTGACGGAGACGCGCCAAACTGTCCCCGCGGAGAGAAAAACAAAAAAATCGACCTGAGTCGAAAATTTGTGGTTGACATTCCGCGCGTATCTGTTATAATAACTCATGCGTTTGACAAGTGCATATGCGTATGCGGGAGTGCTGGAATCGGTAGACAGGCAGGCTTGAGGTGCCTGTGTCCAACCATAGACGTGTGGGTTCAAGTCCCATCTCCCGCACCAAAAACGCCAAGGTACATTGTACCTTGGCGTTTTTGTTTTTCCCGAGCGCGCAAAAAGGCCTCCGGCGGAAGATCCGCCGGAGGCTTTCTGTATTTATGAAAAGCGGCGCAGGTTACCCAACGATGAAGTACAGGACCATGAGCGCGCACAGCAGGTACATGATCGGGTGGATCTCCTTGGCCTTGCCGCGCACGAGCTTGACGAGCACGTGCACGATGATGCCGGCGCCGAGACCGTTGGTGATGGTGCCGGTGAAAGCCGTGAACATCATCATGACGCACGGACCGATGGACTCATCGTAATCCGTGAAGTCGATCTCCGTGAAGCCCTTGAGCATGAGGAAGCCGACATAGATCAGCGCCGGGCCGGTCGCGGCATACGGGATGGCGACGAACAGCGGCGCGAGGAAGATGGTCAGCAGGAACATGATGCCTGCGACGAGCGCGGTCAGACCGGTGCGGCCGCCGGCTTCCACGCCGGAGGTGGACTCGACAAAGGTCGTGATGGTAGTGTTGCCGGTCAGCGCGCCGACGCAGGTGCCGATGGCGTCGACGAGGAAGGGGCGCTCAATGCCGGGCAGATTGCCGTGTTCATCGAGCATATTGGCACGGTTGGCAACGGCGAGCACCGTGCCGAGCGTGGAGAAGAAATCACCGAAGAAGCACACAAACACGAGGATCAGGCCGCTCGCGGTGAATACGCCCTTGAAATCGAGGTTGAACATGACGTTGCCGAGGTCGCCGAAATCCGGCATGGCCGCAACGCCATTGAGCGTCGTCACGCCGAGCGGGATGCCGATAAGCGTGGTGGCGATGATGCTGATGAGGATCGCGCCTTTGACGTGCAGGGCGTTGAGCACGATGATGAGCAGCAGTCCGCCGATGGCCAGCAGCACGGCGGGATCGGCGAGGTTTCCGAGGGCGATGCCGTTTTCAAACGAGCCGATGCCGCAGTTCTGGAAGCCGAGATAGGCGATGAAAAAGCCGATGGATGCAGAGATCGCGATCTTGATGTTCTTGGGGATGACGCGCACGATCAGGTCGCGCAGACCGAAAACCGTCAGCAGCACGAACACGATGCCGGAGATGAGCGTGATCACCATGGCGGCACCGAAGCTCAGCGCCTGCGACTGAATGAGTGCGCCGAGGATGAAGTTCGAGCCCATGCCGGTCGAAAGCGCAAAGGGGAAGTTCGTGTAGAAGGCCATCAGCAGTGTGATGAGGCCGGACACGAGCGCGCAGGTGATCATGATGGCGGACTTAGTGATAACAACGCCGTTGACGTCCGTGATGTACGCCTCGCCGCCGCAGATCGCAGCCGGCTGGACAGCCAGCACATACGCCATGGTCATAAAGGTGGTCAGGCCCGCGATGATCTCGGTTTTTTTATCCGTACCGCGCAGGCCGAGCTTGAAGAATTTCTCCATCAAATATTCCTTATCCTTTCTCGTTAGCCGATTCGTTTATGCTTCCGTATCCGCAAACACGGGTACAAACGTCTGGTTCGTGCCGTTGACGAGGCCCATATCCGTAATGACCACGCTCGGCAGCACCGGCAGCGCCATGACGGCGGTCGCCAGCAGGGTGAGCCGTCCGCCGCTGATGGCATCGAGCGCAGCCTGCACAGCTGCGATCTCGTCCGCGACCTCGGCGCAGGGCTTCTGGCTCATGAGGCCGGCAGCCGGGAGCGCAATGTGCGTCTCCTCTGCCCCATCGATCACGCAGACACCGCCGCCGCATGCACGCAGGATCTCGGCGGCACGGAAGGCGTCCTTCGGATCGTGGTAGCTGACGGTGAAGTTGTGGCTGTCGTGCGAGACGGTGGACGCGAGCGCGCCGCGCTCGAGCCCGAAGTCGCGATAGACGGCGATCGTCTTGCCGCCGCGCCCGTAGCGGTTGGCGCAGCAGACAAACACGAGCGTCGGATCGCCGCTGATGTCGACCGCGCCGTCACGCACCGGCAGCTCCACCGGCTCGACGTGGCGCAGGATGCGGTTGCCGTCCTCGGACACCATGACATTAACGCGGATCGTGTCGCCGGTGTAGCCCTCGGGCACACGCAGCACGAAGGATTCCGGGCCTGTGATCTGCGGCATGTTGACCGTGTTCGGCAGGTCATAGTCAGCCGTTTTGCAGTCGCCGCCGAGATACTTGCCGTCCTCCGCGACGAGCACGCCCTCGGTGAACACGGCCTTCGGGCGGCTGCCGTCGAGCGCGTCGACCAGCTGCATATCGGCGATGTAGCCCGGTGCGATCGCGCCGAGATCGTCAAAGCCGTATTCGCGCGCGGCGTTGAGCGTCGCCATCTTGACGACCTCGCGGCCGTCGAGCCCGGAGGCGACCGCCTTGCGCACGACGTTGTTGATATGACCGACGGTGAGCAGATCCTTGGCGTGCACGTCGTCCGTGCAGACGGACACGAAATCACGCCACGGCTGATCCTTGCAGCCGTCGACCAGGAAGGAGAGGTTATCGATGAGCGAGCTTGCACGGAGGTTGATGTGCATACCGGCGCGGAGCTTACCGCGCACTTCATCGGCGTTCACGCTCTCATGGTCGGACACAGGGCCGCCGATCAGGTAGGCCGCGAGCTCACGACCGGAGCAGTACGGCGCATGGCCCTGCAGGAACATGCCGCGGCGCAGGCCCTCATCGATGATGGTGTGCATACGCTCGCTGTCGTGCATGACGCCGACATAGTCCATGATCTCGGCAATGCCGACAACGTCGTCCATGTCGAGCAGTTCGCCGACCTCCTCGGCATGAAACTCCGCGCCGGCGTTTTCCATCCCGGGCAGGGACGGCACGCACGACGGGGCGAGCACATACTGGCGCAGCTTGGACTTCTTCGCGTTTTCAAGCATGAAGCGCACGCCGTCGAGCCCCATGACGTTGCCAATCTCATGCGGGTCGGTGCAGACGGTCGTCGTGCCCCACGGCAGAATGGCGCGGGCGAGGTTCTCGGGGATCATCATCGTGCTCTCGATGTGCATGTGCGTGTCGATGTAGCCGGGGATCAGGTAGCGGCCCTGACCGTCATAGTACGCCTTGGACGGCAGGACGGCCTCCTGCCCTTCCTCACGCACCAAAACAACAAATCCGTCCAGTATGTCGACACTGGCCGGATAGATTTCTCCCGTAATGACATTGAAAAACTGTACGTTGCCGATCGTCAGATCGCACGGTATCTGGCCCAGAGCCGCCTGCATGAGGCGCGCGCGATCCTTGGCCTTGCGAGTACGCATCAATAACCCTCCTTGAAAATCGATCCATAAAAAGCGTTTCCGCTCTTTATCCAAACAAAAAACGGCGGAGCGTCTTTGACACTCCACCGAAACGGCAAAACTCACACAGCGATGATTAGCTGTGTGTGCTGCATTCCGGTAGTCGGGCAATTCAAGGGCCGCCCGGTAGAGACGCGGGGCCCATGTGACTTCCCCGCCTATACCTGAAAGTATCTGTGTGCACTTATTGGAACGCCTTGATTATAAATCTCGCGGCACCAAAAAGCAATTATTCAAGAATCTGAAACATACCGGCGCTTTCGTTTTTTCTCTATCCATTTCGACGAATTCGCGCGTCCCGGGCAGGAAAAGTGCCCGGCGATGCGCAAATCCGCACCGCCGGGCACCGCATTTTCTCTTATGCACCGCGCAGCATCGCGACCGCTGTGCGCGCCGCCGATGCAGCATCCGGGCAATAGGCGTCCGCGCCGATCTCGTCGCTGTACCCCTGTGTGATGGGCGCGCCGCCGACAAAGATCTTCACCCGGTCGCGGATGCCGCGCGTCTTGGTCAGCTCCACAACCGCGCGCATTTCCGGCATCGTCGTCGTCAGCAGCGAGGAGCAGGCGATGATGTCGCAGTGCTGTTCGATCGCCGTGTCCACGAACTGCTCCGCCGTGACGTCCACGCCGAGGTCCACGACCTCCAGCCCGCTGCCCTCCATCATGATCTTGACGAGGTTTTTGCCGATGTCGTGCATATCGCCGCGCACCGTGCCGAGACAGACGCGGCCGACCGTCTCGCTGCTCTCCCCCGTCATGTGCGGCTTGAGCAGCTCCGTTGCCGCCGCCATACAGCGCGCCGCGATGAGCATCTCCGGCACGAAGGCGCGGTTGGCCGAAAAGTCCTCGCCGAGTATGTTCATGCCGCGCACGAGCCCGTCGGTAAGGATCTGCTGCGCGTCATGCCCCGCGTCGAGCGCCTCGGTGCACAGCTGCAGCACGCGCTTTTGCTGTCCGCGCACAAGCGCCGCCGCGATGCGCGCGAACACGTCGCCCTGCGGCTGCTCCGGCTCGGACGCGGGCGCGGCCTGTGCCGCCGCTGCGTGCACGCTCCGGCGCGGCACGGGCGGCAGGTGCATATCCGGCACGTGCAGCACCGCGTTGTATTCGTCGATCGCCTGATTGAGATAGGTATCCACGTGCGGATAGACCGTGCCCGCAAGACCGTAGGTGATCGACGGGATGAAATGCTCGCCCGGGCAGTCACGCCGCAGCACGTCACGCGCATAGGTGAGGATGTCCTCGGGTGTGGCGTCCTTGCGGTCAATGGCCGCGCCGAAGCCGCCCATGAGCGTAAGCCGGCCATTGAGATGCCGCTGCAGCGCGGGGATGTCGTTTTCCGGCAGGACGCCCTGCCAGACCTGAATGCCGATCTCGGCCATATCATCCACGATCGGCACGAGATAGGAGTCGGCATGGTGGATGGCGATGACGCCGCGCGAGCGGATATAGCCGTAAAAGCGGCGGTACGGCTCTTTGAAGAATTCCCGCCACATCTCCGGCTTCATGAACAGGGCGTTTTTCGTGCCCCAGTCGTCGTGCGAGAAGATGACGTCCGGCTGCAGATTGTCGATCAGCATGCGCACATACGTCAGGCGGTACTCGGTGATGTAGTCGATGAGCGCGTGCATCTCGTCCGGATGCGCATAGAGGTTCGTGAGCGTGTCCTCAAAGCCCATGAGGAAGTGGCACTGCTCGAAAATTCCCGTGCCCATGAAGCCGGCCAGCAGGTGGTCCGGACCGCAGGCAGCGCGCGCCTCAGCACAGCAGGCCTCCCATCCCTCCGTACAGGCGGCCTCCAGATCGGGAGCGTGCACCGTCTCGCGCCAGCGCGTGATATCCGGGCACACGGCAAGCCCCTCGCGCGTGTCCGGCATCGGGCCGGGGGCATCCTCGGGAAACAGGATCGTCGTGCCCCAGCGGTCCTTGCTCGTCGTGCCGCGCTTGCGGTTGCCGCGCAGGTAGGTGTTGCACGGGTCGGTAAGGCACATGTGCAGTGCCTCATACTGGCGCAGCTGGCGCTCGGGCTGACCGTCGGGGCGGATGAGCTCGAGGAAGATCTCTTTCGGTGTGGACATGGTTTTCACTCCTTGTTGTACAAGACGCAGGATGTATACGTCATGGTGCGCGCCCCGTAGTTATAGGCAAGGCCCGAGCGCGTGCACACGTCGCTCACGAGCAGGCCATACGCCTCCATGGACGACAGGCGCTTGGTCGGATAGCGGCACGGCCGGTCGGGATATGTACAGCGCGCGCAGAGCGTGCACGACCCCGCCGTCAGCGGCAGGCAGCCCGGATAAGCGCGCCGCATCTGGCGGGCAAAGCCGGCAAAGCGCCGCTTGTGCGCCGCGCCGACGGTCTCGATGGTCGCATAGTCAAAATCGTCCTGCAGCGTCCCGGTCGTCTGCACAAGGATGCCGCAGGCATAGCCCGCGATGCGGCGCGCAGCCGTCTCAAGGCTGCCGCAGCCGGGCGGACACGCCCAGTTGTGCCCATAGCGGCCGCAGCGGTCGGCCGCGCACATATCGCGCACCTCCGCCAGCGGCACTGCCGCCGCCATATTCATCTGTGCCCAGTGGGAAAAGCCGTTTTCGGCCGCGAGCGTCTCCGGATCGATCATACGCAAAGCCTCTTGACAAAGCAAAGTTTCGCTGCTTAGAATGTGTGTATCTTATCTTATAAGGGGGCGGCGGCCATGTCAAGCATCCATATTGAACAAAACGGCGTGACGCGCACCCTGTCTGTTCCGGCGGACGAGACGCTGCTGTCCGCTTTGCGGCGCGCGGGCTATTCCATCCCCGCCGCCTGCGGCGGAAAAGGGCGCTGCGGCAAGTGCCGTGTGCCGGTCAATGGTGTGCCGCGCCTCGCGTGCCGGGTCTACCCCGCGGACGGCGACACCGTCACGCTGCCGGAGAGCGCCGGCGGCGCGATCCTCACACGCACGCTGCCGATGCCTGCCTGTCAGCCGGGGCGCACGGGCTGCGCCGCCGCCGTCGATCTCGGCACGACGACCGTCGTCGCGCGGCTGTATGATCTCGCATCCGGCGCGGAGCTCGCCACCGAGAGCGGCTGGAATGCACAGGCGCCCTACGGGGCGGACGTCATCAGCCGCATCCAATATACGCTCGAGCAGCCGGACGGGCTGCAGGAGCTCTCGCAGCGCAGCCGCGAGCAGGTCTGGGTACTGATTGGACACGCACTCGCGCGCTGCGGACGTGCCGCGGACACACTGCGCGAGATCACGCTCGTCGGCAACACCGTCATGCAGCACCTCTTCGCCGGATACAGCGTGCGCGGCATCGCCGCCACGCCGTTTCAGCCGGAGACGCTCTTTGACGCGTCCGAAACCGTCCTGCTGCACGGCGTGCCGGTGCGCTTTGCTCCCTGCGTGGCGGGCTATGTCGGCGGGGATATCACGGCCGGCCTGCTGGCCGCAGGCCCTGTGGAGCTGCCGGGCGAGCATCTGTTTCTCGACATCGGCACAAACGGCGAGATGGCGCTCGGCGGGCGCGGCGGCTTCACCTGCTGCGCCGTGGCATCCGGCCCCGCCTTTGAGGGCGCGGGCATCTCGTGCGGTATGCCCGGCGTGGACGGTGCCGTCAGCCGCGTGCGGTATGACCGCGGCTTTGTATATGACGTGATCGGCGGCGGCACACCGAAAGGGCTGTGCGGCTCCGGACTGCTCGACCTGACGGCGGTGCTGCTGCGCCTCGGCGCGATCGCCCCGGGCGGGCGGCTGCTGCCGCCGGAGCAAGCGCCGGCCGCGCTGCGCCGCCACCTCACACGCGACGCTGATGGCAACGGCTGCTTTCACCTGACGCCGGAGGTATCGCTCACGGCGGCGGATGTGCGCAATCTGCAGCTCGCCAAGGCCGCCGTTGCAGCGGGCATCCGGGTGCTGCTGCAGCAGCGCGGTCTGACGCCCGAGCAGCTCGACGGCGTGTACCTCGCCGGCGGCTTCGGCAGTTATCTCGACCCGGAGAGCGCCGCGGCGATCGGGATGCTCCCGCGCGCCTGCGCAGGAAAACTGCACACACTCGGCAACACCGCGCTTGCCGGGGCTGCCGTGCTCACGCTCGACGGTGCGCAGTGGCAGCGCATCCGCAGCATTTCCCGGGTATGCAGCTACCTTGAGCTCTCCGGCCGCGCGGACTTTGCCGCGGCCTTTACCGAAAATCTTTCGTTCCCGCAGCCATAACATTTCACGGAGGTTACGACCATGGAGATCCGTTTTCCCCTCATTCTTGACGGTGCGACCGGCACCGAACTGCAAAAGCACGGCTACGCCGGCGATGTGAGTGCCGAGCAGTGGACGCTCGCGCATCCGGACATCATGCGCGAGATCCAGCGCGGCTATGTCGCCGCCGGGAGTCAGGTGCTCTACACGCCGACCTTCGGCGCAAACCGCCAGAAGCTCGAAGAGCGCGGCATCTTCAACCGCACGGCGGATTTTAACCGCCGCCTTGCCGCGCTCTCGCGCGAAGCGGCGGACGGCAGGGCATGGATCGCGGGCGATCTCGCGCCGACGGGGCTCTTTCTCGCTCCGCTCGGTGAGGCGTCGTTCGAGGATCTGGTCGACATCTACACCGAGCAGGCTGCCGGTCTCGAGGAAGCCGGGGTCGACCTGTTCGTCATCGAGACGATGATGACGCTCTCGGATGCGCGCGCCGCGGTGCTGGCCGTGCGCAGCGTGAGCGACAAGCCCATCTTCGTGTCCTTCACCTGCGACGAGAGCGGCAGAAGCCTCTCCGGCACGGATGTGACCGCCGCGCTGACCGTGCTGCAGGGCATGGGCATCAGCGCCTTCGGGCTCAACTGCTCGACCGGTCCGGAGCAGATGCTCGTGCAGCTGCGCCGCCTGCGGGAATATGCCCGCGTGCCGCTGATCGCAAAGCCGAACGCCGGCATGCCCATCACCGTCGGCGGCAAGACCTTGTATGACTGCACGCCGGAGGATTTCACGGCCTATGTGCCCGCGATGCTTGAAGCCGGCGTGGCCGTCTTCGGCGGCTGCTGCGGAACGACGGCGGCGCACATCGCCGCGCTGCGCGACGCGCTCCGGGAGGCAAAGTTCGTCCCGCCCGCCCCGCAGCACACCGATCTGCTCCCCGCCGCGACGGAAAAGCTCCCCTGCTATCTGCCGCGCCCAGGGTCGCGCTGCGTGTTGCCGCCTGGGAGGACATCGACGCACTGACCGACGTGCAGTATCTGCTGAGCAAGCCCCTGTGCCTCGTCTGCGACGATGCGGAGCTGCTCGAGGCCGCGCTGCGCGTCTATCAGGGGCGCGCGCTGTACGAGGGCGCACTTCCGGAAGCGGCGCTGCCGCCCCTGAGCGACCGGTACGGCCTGCTGATCTGAACGCATGCCATCGAGACAATAAGAGATGCAGGAGGCTGCTGCGCCTGCCGGGCGGCCTGTGCAGAAATGCATGTTTTCTTAGCACATTTGTGACAAAAAAGTGCAAAATCGCAACACTTTTTGGTTGACATCGCGGCGATTATATGAAATAATCACAGTGTACTACGTTGGTACATCCGGTGCTGTGGGGTACACCGCGTGGGACAACCGTTATGAGAGGACACCCCCTCATAAACAGGAACGGAGCAGATACATCCCCCCGTATCTGCTCCGTTTTTCTTTTTAAATCACTCCGGCAGCCGCTCTGTGTGCCGCTTGCCGCCGAAAGACAGCACCGCCAGCATTGCAAAAACCGCCGCAAAGCCCAGCGCATCCCACAGTGTAAAGGGTGTGCTGAGCAGCTCCACGGCCAGGATCGCCGCCGTGACCGGCTCGGAAAAGCCGTAGAGAACGCTCTTTTCCGGTCCGATGAGCTTCACGCCCGTCATATACAGGTTGAAGGCCAGCAGATTGCCGAAGAACACTACGAATAAAATACCGCCCATACCGCGCAGCGTCGGCGTATAGCCGAGCGTCCACGGGTGCATCGTGAGCTCAAAGAGCACCGCGCCCATCAAAAACGCCCACGACTGCAGCAGACTGACCGGATACGCGCGCAGCTCCTGCCGCGGACCGAGACAGTTATACACCGTCACGCACACCGCGCTGCCGACGCCCGCGATCAGCGCGACCGGCGACACGGCAAACGTCGTCATGTTTTGTTCATCCATATAAGATGTATCATTCCAACATTTGAGAGTGAAGTGCTCGAAATCATTGGTTTCGAGAATAGTGACAGAAGCATTGTCC
>ENA-UPSY01002489-UPSY01002489.1-human-gut-metagenome-genome-assembly--contig:-NODE-2489-length-15565-cov-5.628616_pt1 | contig 15565 bp, 14 predicted proteins | sample MGYA00250044_ERZ773365 | MGnify/ENA primary metagenome ERZ773365 (study PRJEB29103, sample SAMN06111932) | human gut metagenome | biome: human gut; feature: ankylosing spondylitis patient; material...
TAGACGCTGTGGCGATCCGAGGTGGTCAGGGTATAGGAAATGTCCCGCTGCCAGCCGAAGCCGTTGCCGCCGTTTTGTGGCTGGCGGTCAATGGCGTTGCCTGCAATGCAGATGACTTCCTCCTGCTGTACAAGGGGAATGTTGTTCCCTCCGGTCCCATAGCGGGCGGACATGGTGGGGGCTACATCGTGCGGCCCCGTGTATCTTCCGTCAATGCCATGGTTTTCATAAACTTTGGGCCCTGTCGGACGCAGCACCAGAGGCTGGTGCCCGTGTTCCTGTGCCCGCAGGGTTCCGGTGACGTTCTCACTGCACTCCATGATCTGCCCGCCCTGATCGTTGATACAGAGAATGCTGGGCATACAGTTCCCGCCGGGGCTGCCCTTGAGGGTTGGAGCAACTGATTCGTTGTATCCAATGCCGCCTGCGCTGGCGCCTGCTCCGGCGGAAAAACCGGCTACAAAGGTCTGCTGCTTCATCCCCGGCTGTGCGCCCAGCGCGCCTGCCACATCGTGCAGGTCACGCACCTCGTCCCGCTGGTTGGCGGCAAAGGCCATGACGCCGTTATAGCCGTCAAAGCCCTCCGCGGCTCCATTTGGCTGTGTCACGAAGGTCTGCATCTGCATATTGGTGAGCTGACCGTCCGGCCGCATGAGCCCCGCTTGGATCTTAAGCGCACGCGCCAGCATCTTCGGCAGCTTCTTGCCGCGCTCAAAGGCGCGGCGCAGGATGCCCAGACAGGCGGTTTTCGATAAATAATACTTTAGAGACGGGTACGCTTCCAGTATGCCAGACAGTGAGACGCGGATCGGGCGGCGGGGCGCGGCCCCGGTATTGAGGGGCCGCTTGCCTTCCCGCCATGGAGATCGGAACTCCCAATGACGCTGTCCGAAGAGATCCACGGGAGAGGACAGCAGATCCAAGTGGAAATACGGGATCGAAACCAGTTCGGAGTCCGGCTTGCCCGGTCTGCGCTTGGGCGGTGCTCCGCCCCTTTCAGCCGTGTCTAAATCAAGCATCGTCATCTGCCCGTTCGTGTCGAATCGGTACATCTATGAGACCTCCTTCCCGCTGTTTTCCGTTTCGTCAAATACATCAAATAAAAGCTGGGGCGCAAGCGGCCCGGCGAAGTCCGCAAGCAGAAAAATGCGCTTGCGGCGCTGCGCGACGCCACACAATTGCGCGTCCAGACAGCGCCACGCAATAGAAAACATATCGCCTGCCGTGAGATCACCGACATCGGGCCATCCGTAAGGATAGGGGCCTGGGATAAGCTCGTTGGGAAAGCAGACCCGCACGATCTCCTCCAGCACGATCCGAAAGTCCTCATACTTCGGTTTTCCGCTTGAAAAGGCCCCCGGCACGTTCTCCCAACACATCCAGCGCGGCCGTATGTTGACGCTCTCCCGGCCACGGGCTTTCTCTGCCAACCGCATTTCACGCACAATGCGCATCTGCTCCATAAAGAGGCCAGAACGCGCGCCGGCAAGACCTGCCCTTGCGCCAGCAACGGAGAGATCTTGACACGGGCTGCCCCCGCAGATGATGTCCACAGGCGGCAGCTCCGCGCCACGCAGCTTAGTGATGTCGCCTACATGGATCATGCCGGGAAAGCGCAGCTTTGTCACCTCAATGGGAAATGCTTCGATCTCCGACGCCCATACCGGCGTGATGCCGTTGCGGACCGCAGCCAAAGGGAATCCGCCGATACCGTCGAACAGGCTGCCCATGGTGATTTGTGTTAACCAGGTCATATCATCACCCTTTCATTTGATCGCCGCGGCGATGGTTCGGGTGGTGTTGACGGCAGCCTGCGCCGTATAAACGGCGCTCGTAATATTGGCCTTTGTTGTGGTGTCCAAGCCGAAGCTGCCGGCGATACGGGGCACCTCTCCCGCCGAGAGCATAAGCCCCACGCCCATCAGCGCGTGGTCCTTGAACACCATGAGTCCCGCAATGAGGATGGTGGACTGGAGGAAGGCGGTCAGGCACAAACCGATGACCTGCCGCATCCAGCCCATAAAGCCGTCCAGATAGCCGCGTGGGACACTGAACATATAAAGGCTTCCCACCGCGATTTGGATGAGCAAAATGCCCCCGCGTTTCAGGTTGGCAAAAAACACCTTCAGCACCGCGTAGCCCATGAGGATCACGCAAAAGAGGAGCATGATGGGGCTGGTGATGATGCCAAGGCCGAAGTGGGAGCTGTTCACCACATCCGTAAGCGTCTGGATCTCCTTGAGCTCCGTGATGATGTCCTGACCCACTTCGCCAATGCTCCGTCCATAGCCGGTGAGTCCTGCGGAAAAGGTTCCCTGCAGCGACACGGATAGGGCGTAGAGGCGGACGGGGACAACGGTGAACAGGCTCACCGCCAGAAAGCCCTTGATGATATTCAGGGCAGTCTGCTGTAAATTGCCCCTGCCGGTGGAGTATTCGATACCGCATTCAAAGGCGCAGACCACCACGCTGACCGTAAATAACGCCCACGCAAGGCGGGAGAAAAAGAGGACGATGGCGCTGACCCATTCCAGTTCGAACAGTTCCACGCCCATATTGCCCATGAGGGCAAAGAAGTTGCCGAGAAAGCCCACGATCTGCCCGTAGAACCAATCTACCAACTGATCCAGGACTGTCGCGGCGACAAAATCCCAAATAAATATTGTTCATTCACCTCCGGAGACGCGACAAGGCCGCCGCCCTTTCGGGCGACGGCCTTGACTGCTGTCTTTACTTATTTCATTGTCTGTCCAAAGCTTTGGGTATCTTTGCTTTCCGGTTCATATCCAAGTTTCTGGCAAACAAAGTCTTGAACGAGCCTGCATTCCTTTAACGCGCAGACGGCATCGGATTCATCCAGTTCTAAATTGGATGGATAGCGAACTTGAACGCCGTATGGCGTCAGTTCAATACAGGAGTCTGCCAGTTGCTCAAACCGCGTGTCTACTTCGCAACACAGCTTACAAAGCTGGATAAGGTCATGCGTTTTGGGCGGCTCTCTGTCGAATTGAACAAGCGTGGCTTTTAGAAATTTTTCGGCAGCCTGTTCACAGTGATAGCAAATAATTTCCACAGGCAGCGGACGCATCGTCAGCAGATGTTCCGCGGCGCTGAGATCCATATAGGCAAAGTCAAGCCATTCGCTGCTCCAGCCGGTGCTCATACAGCAAGACCCCCTCTCTTGCGATTTTTCGCTCCAGAGAAGCGTGTTCCGCTCTCTGATGGAATGCGTTAGAGCGATAAACAATTACATCCAGGGGGACGGACTGCGCTGAAAAGAGCGCACGGCGGATCGCCTTGACCGCGTCTGCCGGACGCATGGAATTTTCCGGGATAATGACGCACAAATCGTAGTCACTATCATCGGTTGGTGTACCATAGGCGTATGAGCCGAAAAGATAGATCTTCTCTGTATCCACAGTTGCGTCAATGATCCGGCAGATATCAGAAAGCTCATTTTTCACAGATTCTGTCATTCGCGCCGCCTCCTTTCCTAATTTTCATTATACCCAGCACACAGAAAATAAGCAACTGATTTTTACCCTTGCACCTCTTAGATGCCGATGATGCTCCAAATGTATTTCGGAGCCGTCAGGGTGAAGATGAGGCAGGCAAAGAGGATAGCGGGACCGGTCCATTCAAATTGACCTCGCTGGCGAAAATCAAAATACGCGCCGCCAAGCTTTACAAAGAACGCGATGGCGAGGATCATATCCAGCGCCGGGAACACCACCTTCTCCACCACAGCCTTGATCTGTTTGGCTGCCTCCTTCCATGTCTGCTCCACAGCGCCTGCCACATCGCCGCCCGCGGCGAGGGCGGAGGTGCAGCAGAGCGCGGTCAGGAGCAGGAGCGCCAACGCCAAAATCATGATTTTTTTGTGTTTCAAAATCTCAACCTCCTATTATTTTGAATATCCTCATGCAGCGGCAGAAGCTGTTATCATCTCATTCTCTGCCCAAGCTGCTGTGCAAAGCTTTGTGTCTGCTGCTGGAATAAGCCCAAATATTCCGATATCTCATTTGTGAGCGTCTGGTAGTCCCGGCTGCTTGGCTGATAGACATACCAGCTGACGTTTCCGTTGTCATCCCAGATGTGTGGTTCCACACCGTTTCGGAAATTAGGATTCTTCGTTGCCTGCTTGCCTAACAGATCCGTTAAGCTGACGCGCAGCGTGTCTACAGTTCCTTCGCTGCGGTTTAAAATCGTCATTTGCAGAGCGTTATATTGATTGGAAACGATGCCGGTGACAAACTGAATCTTCGCCCGGTTCTCCTCTCCCAGCCGCACATAGCAGGCTCTGCCGATATAGGTGGCATCCGGATAAGCACTGCCTACGATTTTTCTCAATTCCTGTTCAAAAAAGTTCATCATATTCCCTCACAAAACGGGGATGCCGCCCCTTGCGGAGCGGCATCCGTTGTTGTTAGCTCTTAATAACCGGTGCGGGGCAGGGGCTTGCTGGGAGCATAAATTCTGGTGACCCAGCGGGAGGTCGCCATGATCCACTGCCCGTTGTAGACGCCGCCCGCATCCGCCTGATTAACGAACTGCGTACCGCCGGTGAGCTTGGCAAGTGCCTTGCAGTCCACGCGAGGGGCTTCCACCTGCCGGAAGTTGGCGGGGACGATGCCGAACGCAGCCATAAACTCCGTCACATACTCGTTGGCGGCAAGTCCCAGCGCCGCGGGGGAAGCATCCAGCACATAGTTTTTGGATGTGCTCAGGTTATCCGCCAGCGTGCGCCAGGTATCTCTGCTGAGATTTGTGCGGTACACGATCTTATAATTTCCAGGGGTATTCCACGTGCCGGTGTAAATGGTCTGGAGACGAACCGCCTTGGCAGGCAAAGTGTCTCTCCAATAAAAAGATTCCAGCGCCGTGGTGGAATTGTTGGCGATGCCGGTAAAGTTGTAGCGGACGAGCTGCCCCGGCATGACCTCCACATAGCCGGTTTTCTTGATGGAAACGTTGGTAGACAGGCTCTTGTTGGTCATGCTTGCCTTGACGATCTGACCGGCGTACTCGATCTCCACCTCAATGGGTGTCTTATCCAGGCCGTAAAATTCCGCCGCCTTGGATTCCACGATCTTATACCTCGCCAGCGGCAGGGGTCTGCTCACCGCCAAGCCGTTTTTGTCCGTCTTGATGGTATCCACCAGACGGTTGGTGCGGGCGTTGTAAACTTCAAAGACGGTGTTGGGGATGGGCGTCCCGGCAGGCCAGCCATTCATGGCGTTGTAGTCCGCGCTGACCTTTGTCACTTGGATCTGCCCGGTAACAGGAGTGTTCTTCCACTCGATTTCCGTGGTTTCGCCGCTACGGACATAAACCGTCTTGCGCTGGGTATCAGGGATATAGCCCTCATTTTCCAGTTCACGCAGATAGTAGCGGCCATCCTCCAGCCCCTCAAACCGGACATAGCCCCGGTCATCGCTGGTTTCCTGCGCGATGGGGGTGTTGCCGCTGTCATAGAGGAGGAAGGACACGCCGGGGATGCCCTCGCCGGTGACGGCGTTGACCTTGTGGATCAAAATGCCGGAGATGGCCTTGTTGGTGATCTCTAGCGTGGCGGTCTGGCCATCCCTGACCTCGATCCGGTGGGGCGTATCATCCAGACGGTAGCCCTCGGCGGCCTTCCGCTCCGTCACGGTGTACCAGCCGTTTTCCGCTTCGGGGAGATGGATCACGCCGTTTTCATCGGTGGTGAAGGTGCCGACGATCTCGCCATCCATTTTCCGGATCTCAAACTGGACGCCGGGGATGCGCTCTCCGGTTTTTTCGTCCTTCTTAATGACGGTAAGCCCGCCCGCGCGGACGTTATAAAAGCGCAGGGTCTGCACCTCGCCCGCCTTGATAAGAATAGATTTCGGCGCGCCGTCCAGCACAAAGCCATCCACGATCTTGACCTCCCGCGCCGTAACGGTGGTGCCGGGGATCAGGTCATTGATAACGACGCGGCCATGTTCATCGGTGATGAACTCTCCGTTGCTTCTGCCCACAACAGCGCCGCTGCTGTCGGTGACAAGGAAGGTCACGCCCTTCAGCGGCGTCGTGGTGCCCTCGATATACTTTTCGATCACAAGGGTGGTGCTGGGCGTGTTGGTGAAGTGGAGGGTCTGCGTGTCGTTGGGATCAACTACCACGGTCTGGGTGCGGCTGGCCTCGTCGATGGTGTAGCCGGGAATGGTGGCCGTTTCCGTCACCACCAGCGTCCCCACCACACCATGGATGGTGATTTTGCCGTCCTTGTCGGTGAAGTACAGGCCGTTGCTGCTGATCTGTCCGTTTTCAGCGGGTACAAACTCGCCGGTAGAGGTCGTCACCTTGAAGGTCACGCCCTGCAAGGGCTTCCCGGTGAGGGAATCCCGCTTGTCGATCACCAGGGTTCCGGCCTTGGAGTTTTTCACGATGACCGTCTGCGTATCGCCGTTTTTGCCGATGACCACGTTTGTGGACGCACGATCCATCACATACCCTGTCGGGGCCTTGATCTCAGTCAGCACATAAGCGCCGGGGGCCAGATTGGTGATTTTGATCTCGCCCTGGGCGTCGGTGGTAAAGATGCCGTTTTGCGTCAGGGTGCTGGTGCCGATCACGCCATCCAGCCCCACCTCACAGCCAGCGGCAGTGGTCACCCGGAACTCCGCGCCGGGAAGGGGCTGACCGGTGGCGCTGTCCCGCTTCTGGATGATGAGCTTACCCTTGGGCTGGTTCTTGAAGGTCAGGCTGACCGTGCGGCCCTCCTTGATCTGAACGGTCTGGGATTGGGTATCAATGATATAGCCGTCCGGAGCCTTCGTTTCCGTCACAATGACGCTCTTGCCGGGTTTCAGGCCGGGGACGCGGATCTCGCCGTGCTCATCCGTCCGGAAGATGCCGTTGCTGTCCCCGATCAGCGTGCCGTCCGCGTAGGTGATCTTGAATTCCGCGTTGGCGAGGGTCACGCTGGGGTTTACGGAACAGACCTTGCGGATCAGCAGGATGCCGTCCGGGGCGTTGTCAAAGCGGACGGTGACAACACTCTGCTCACCGCTGTCCGCCAGATAGATCGTTTCCGAGGCGTTGATGATGGAGTACCCATCGGCAGGGTCAACCTCCTCCACGATGTAGGTGCCCGCGGTCAGGCCCGTCCAGATGGCGGTGCCGTTCTTGCCGGTGACCTTCTGCCCGATGGTCGTGCCGCCGGTGCCGGAGGTGCCGCCCAAAAACCGCAGCTGGAAGGTGCAGCCGGGGAGCGCCTCATGGGTCACGCTGTCATACTTCTCAACAACAATGGCATTCAGCGGAGTATTCTGGAAGGTCAGGGTCTTGCTCTCGCTGCCGTGGAGGATGATCTTCTGGGTGGAGGGTTCCTTCATCTGGAAACCGGGAGCGGGTTCCACTTCGGTCACGGTGTACTCGCCGGGATAGAGCCGCTTGCCCTGCTCATGGAGCCGGATCTCGCCCTTGGCGTCTGTGAGGATCGTTCCGTAGTCGATGGTGGCAGGGGCTTCGGCGGATTCGCCGCTGCTGGTGTAAGTGATGTGGAACTTGGCTCCCTCGATGGGCGCGCCAGCCACGCTGTCCTCCTTGTAGATGGTGAGCTGGGGCATTTTCCGATTTTTGAAAGTGACATGCACCTCGCCACCGGCGTTCAGGCTGACGGTCTGCTCCCTGTCGGCGTTTTTGCTGGGCAGGTAGTACGGTGCGGGAACAGACTTTTCAATGATCTTGTAGCTGCCGGGGGCCACGCGGTCCGTCACCGTGCCGTCCTCGCCGGTGACCCAATCGGCGGAGAAATCACTGTCGATGCCCTCTACGGTGAACACGGTGCCGGGGATGGGCTTGGAATCCTCCGCGTCGATTTTGGTGACGGTCAGCCGGGGCATTTTCAGGTTTTCAAATACGAGGTTTTGATCGTCACCGGGGCCGAGGTAAATGGTCTGGATCGTCTCGCCGCCCACCACATAAGGGTCAGGGACGGATATTTCCTTTACCTCATAACTATCCACCGGAATGTGAGAGAGGACCGCCTTGCCGTCCGGCCCGGTGGTGACGTCCTGATGATAGCCGTAATGGATGCCCTTGATCTCAAAGACCGTGCCGGGGATGGGCTGCTTGGTCTGCTTATCCAGCTTCTGGATGGTCAGATTGGGAAGCTTCTGGTCTTTGGCTGTTACGGTCACGGTGCCGCCGCCAGCGACAGTGGCCTGATCCACATGGGCACAGACGGGGGCGGTCAGCTTGGCGTAGGGGGCGGGAGCGCTGACCTCCACAAAGGCGTACATCCCCTCCGTCACATGGGGGACGGTGATCCTGCCGGAGGCGTCTGTGACCTCCGTGCCGATCAGCTGGCCGTCCCGGAGGATGTGGAATACCGCACCGGGGAGGGGCGCATTGGCGTCGGTCAGCTTGATGAGCTGGATCTTTACCTTCGCGTCATTCTCAAAAACGAGAGATACGTCTGTTTTGCCGTCCCAATAGAATTCCTGACGGACTTTGCCGGCGTCCTTGCTCAGAGAGTAGCCGTTGGGCGGCGTCACTTCTTCCGCCACATAGCTGCCGATGGGCATGGTATCCCAAGGCACATCCGTGAGCGCGCCGCCCGCTCCGGTGGTATAGGTGCCGGTGAAATTGTTATCCACGCCGGTGATCTTGATGACTGCGCCAGCGAGTCCCTTGGTGGGATCATCCGCGTCCACCTTGCGGATCTTACCGGTGGCGGTGACGGTGGGGGTGTCTGTAAAGGTGATCGTTACGGTGCTGCTGCCATTATTCGGCAGGACTACATATTCAGGCCCCGCGTTGTCGATCTCGTAGCCGTTCGGAGCCGCCGTTTCCGTTACAGCGTAGGTTCCGGCGTCCAAGGGAGAGAAGGTATAGGTGCCGTCCGCGCCGGTGACGATGTCCCTGGAGAAGGAGCCATTGGTGGATTCCACATGGAACCGCGCTCCGGCAAGGCCCTTGGTGGGGTTGGTGGCGTCTACCTTCTTGACCACCAGCTTGTACTGCTCATTCGTGACGGTAAGACTGCCGATCATAACGCTCTGGACGGTGCTGGCGGGGTGGGCGGCAGAGCCAGCGCCGGTGAAGGAATACTCTTTTACGTCGCAATCGCCCCAAACATCCTGCTTGCCAAGATCCAGGATATATTTCGCCCGGTCCCGGAATGTGGTGCCGTCGCAGGTCTGGTCGATGCTGGTATAGCTCGCGCCCTTCAGCGAGTTCCAGACGTACATCAATTCCTCCGCACAGGCGGTGGCGGGATCACCCAGGGAGCCGTCCTTATACCGCCACACGATGGCCTGTACCCAGGCGTTCATGTACCAGCTATAACCGGAATCCCAGATGTCATCCACGCCAAGGGCGTGGGCCTTGTCCGTGAAGATGCCGAGGGAGTGGGCGTAGTAATAGGCCATCATCATTTTGACGGTGGGATCGGTGACGGGCTTCGGATCGCCCCAGGTCTGACCGATCAGAGAGGTGCCCATGCCGCCGCCCTTCGTCCCGCAGAAGCCCACGGAGGTCTTTCCGGCCACGCCGTAATACATCTGGTGCATTGTGCATCTGCCAAGGCTGGCAGACTGATAGGAAACACCGCTCATGCCGAACCGCTCTAACTTGATGGTGTCAGCTCCCACTGCCAGCGCGGCAGTGGGGAGCAGGCCGAGGACGCAGATCAGGGCCAGCAGCATCGCGGTCACGCGATTTTTCAATGAATGCCATGTCTTTTTCATCGTTATTTGACCTTTCTTTTTAGATTTGCTCATAAGAAATGGCCTTCCGGCGATGAAGCTGGAAGGCCATGTGAGCATATTGAGTTGCGGATAGGTTATGCGTAGGGATTGTGCGCGTTGGGATCACCGACGAACAGGAAGCAGATCGTTCCGCCCTCATCAGTTGAGATCCCGACGCCGATGGTGTCGCAATCAGGGTTTATCATCGTCTGGAAGTGGCCGGGAGAATTCCGCCAGTTCTCCACTGCCCGCCCCGCGATCTCGGATGCGGGCACATTTGCGAATGCGGTGATATTCGATCCAAATCCATGGGGATACCCGGAGGCCGCTGCCGCCTCACACTCCACCTTGTTCTGGTGGTATGTGACACGCAGGGACGCGCAATGCTGCGCCGCGTCCATCAGAGCCGCGTTGACCGTCAGCTCCGGCGCGCCGTTTTCCTGGCGCACCTGATTGACCAGCCGGACGATCTCCTGCCGTGCCGCGTCTGTCTGACTGGCGCCGGATTCCGGAATGCTCGCGCCTTGCTTGCCGTCAACTACCGTCAGCGTTAAAGCGGCGGTCTGGCCATGCTGATCGGTCACGACCACGTCGGATGTGCCGCTGCTGACCGCGATAGCGGTCCAGAGGCCGGAGGCATTCTCAACGCGGATGACATTGGGCTGCGTGGAGACCACACTTTTTATATCCGCACTGGGACTGATATTCAAGCCGCTGCGGTCTCCGGGGCGGAGGGTGCTGCCCTTGTAGCTGCTGACGCGGATGCCGGATGCGGCAGGGGCGATCCCCGTGTATGGATGCCCGGTGTCGATTTGGACTCCGGCGTTCCAATACACATTGAAACCGACCTGCTTGCCCATGTCCCGCAGCTTCACATAGTTGTGTCCCGCAATATTGTAGGCTTGCATTTCCACCTGCTGACCATCCACAAAGATGGGCTGCCAAGTGGGTTCCGCCGTGATCCCGGCCGCGACCGCGATAGAGCCGCCGGTCAGTGCCGCGCCGATCACCATGCCTGTGAACATCATACTGACATTCTTTCTCACATTTTTGCTCTCGTTCATCTTTCTGCCTCCATTCTAACTGTGTATGTGTGAAAATCTTCTTCGCAGCTTCACCATATCACAAGTGAGGGGCAGAAGTCGAACAGAACTGATTCGGCAAAAGGGAGAAAGATTCAGACCTCCGCTGCGGTAACGCACCAGCGCTGGTCCCGCTGGTTGCGGACGCAGGTGTAGAGCGTCAGCATATTTTCGCCGGAGTCCGCAAGGCCGCTGCGGTCTGTCTCGCTGACCTTGAATACATCTGTTACCTTGTAGGTACGGGTGCCCAGCTTGGTGGTCAGTGTAATTTTGTCCCCGATGTCCAGCGTGTGGATCTGGCCGAAATAGCTGTTGGCGCCCCGGTTGTGGGCGGCGAGGCAGACGTTGCCGTCCCAGATGGAGGTGTCCTCGAAGTGTCCGATCCCCTTGGCAAGCGTCTTGCTGTCCGTCCCCTGATAAATGCGGACGCTCAGATCCAGCGCGGGGATCTCCAGCCTGCCGAGGGAGCCATTTTTGTAGTAGAGGTCGCTGGTCACCTCTGTGAACAGCACGGTGGGCTGATAGCCGCTGCCGCCATTCACCGTACTGCCGGGTGTGACAACAGTGGCGGCGCTGCCGCCAATGACCGCGCCGGACGCGGGAATACCACCGGGGGCAAGGTTGGGCGTGAGGTATTCACCGGTGTGGAGGGCGTTCATGCTCTCCGAACCGAAGATGGGCGGAATAAGCGCAGCGTTCTTGCTCATGTCGTCGTTTTTCATAGCGCCGCCATCCGCCGTGTGGATGACCTCAATAGATGTATCCCTGCCAAAGTCAAAGTCCTTCGGAGGGGCAATGCTGTATTCCAGCGCCGAGGCACTGGCCGCAAGGGATGCCATCATACTGACGGCAAGCGCGAAAGTCAAAATCTTTTTCATTCTGTATCCTCCTCATCCGCGTTTTCTTTTCTGTGCTTCACCAGCAGCGCGCCGCCGACGCCCGCGCCTGCCGCGGCCACGATCCCAATGGGGATGAGCACATAGGACCAGCGGAACGCGGACGCCGTGGCGGGTGTCTCCGCAGGCTCCGTGGGCTGGATGGGCGTTCCCTCAAAGATGGCGACATAGCGGACACGGTTCAAGGCGATCCGGCTGACGGTCCCAGCGTAGTCCGCTGTGACGGTATAGCCTTTCACATAGCTGCTGGTGGCGCTGCCGGTGTAGGTGGCAACGGCGGTGTAGCGATCCGCCACGGCATAGCCATCCAGATTGGCGGTGTTGTCCGTCTGCCACTGGATGTCCGTGAGTGTCAGGGTCTTGCCGTTTTCCGTAATGGTTTTGGGAAGATACTGCGTATCCTGTTCGGCAAGATTGGGGTAGCTGCGCTTGGTGGAGATTTCCTTGGTGGCGCTGCCGTAGCCGGACGGCTCCACCTGCACGGTATCAAGTCGGAGCGTCAGGGTCCCCATGAGGCCGTCATCCGTGATGAATTCCCGCTCCTGCGGCAGCAGCGCCAGCACGGATTCCATGTCCTTCTTGGCGCTTTCAACGGAAATGTGCTCCGTGTGCTGGCGGCTCTCATTTTCCGGAAGCTCTTGTTTCAGAAGGTCTGTCAGGGTGTAGTGGAAGCCGTCCTGCCGGAAGTCCGAGCGGGGAATACCGGCAGGATCGTCTTCGGGGCTCAGATCATAGATTTTTTTCAGTTCCGTGCCATCGTCACTGCGGACGATGGCGGTGGGGTAGCAAACCTTGGCGTTCGGTACCGCAGGCTCAAAGTCCGCCGCCAGCGCGGTGGGTGTCAGTGCCAGGGTCAGGCACAGCGCCGCGGCGCAGAGAGATAACATTCGTTTCATTTTGTGTTCCTCCTTAATGTTTCTTCATTTTATAGTGATCTCTTGTCTGCTCCAGCAGGAGGTCATATTCCCAAGGCTCCACTTCTAAGGAGAGGTAGGCGCCATCCTTCGTCATGCCGTCCACCCGATAGCGCAGCACCAGAGGAAGCTGCCGCTGCTTTTTCACATCCTGGGGTGAGAGCCAGCCAGCGCCTTCTACAAAAACAGCGCGAATGGCGGAATCATAGTTTTCTTCATAGCCCTGCCAGAGAAGGGCCTCCCGCAGTTCTTTCCGCAGCTTCTTGCGCTGGGGAACGGGGATCAGGCGCTCCGGCTCCAGCAGAAAACGGGGACGCAGGCTTTCCAGGCAAATATCCAGCGCGTCTTTCAGGGCAGCGTTCTTTTTCGTCAAGCCGCCGCGCCAGTGATCTGCCGCCAGAACATCCTCGCCCTGGGCATCGCCGGGGAAAAGACGCACACAGCGGATGAGCTCATAGGCGTGGGCATCATCCGCCATGCCGAGGACGCGGGCCCCATCCATAGGGAGAGACCGGTAATGGGAGATCGCGTCATTCAACGCGGAAAAACGCTTCACACCCCAGCCGGATCTTCCGGGCCGAAGATCGTCCACGGTGTAATAGGTCACGCTCATGCAAGTATCCTCCTCACTTCATTTTCATACCGCCCATTGTGGGGGCGTCCGTCTGTTCCTGTGTCATCATCTCCTCCAGCTTTTCCCGCGCCCAGTCGGGCAGAAACTTGTCATCCAGTACGCCGATGAAATCTTCCCGGTTCCATCTGGCTGTTTCACCGTCCGAGAGGCAGGTGGCGAAAACCGCTCGACCACTGGAATGCGGCTCGCAGCCAAAACCGCTCCGAGCATACCAGAGCTGGTTTTTCTGCCCCCAATACTGCTCCCGCAGCGCCTCCGGCGACAGCACCAGCACCTTGCCGGTGAAGTCCTGCTCCGCGCGGTCACCAACGCAATGCTCCGCGCCGAACAGATCCAGCGCCTGCACTGCCTTGCGGTAGAAAGTGACGAAGCCATCCAGCACAGCCGGATGGCTTCGGACAACAAAGTCGCTGTTGTGGTTGATGTCTTTGGGAATGCAGGCGCGCTCCGCCCACTGCTTGTTGGCATGACCGAAGCGCCCGTCCCACTTGAGTTCGTGCAGGGTGTTGGCAAGCACCCACGCGGTGCGCTTGTAGCCGTATTCCTCCAGCACCGGCGTGATACAGTTCTTGTCCAGATGCATTCCGTCGAAGCTCTGACGGATGGCGTCCTCGATGGCGTTGCGGCAGGCGATGTTCGCCTTGTGGCTCTCCCGCCAGAGAGGAAGCTCGTCCCGCTCTCTCGCCTCGGCAGAAGAGTAGGGGTAGAGATAGGTGTCATTCATCATGATCCAGTTCCTCCTTCAAAAGCAGGAAGAGCCCGGACAACGAAACGCCCGCGCTTTTCAGCAGATCGCGGAAGTCATCATCCAGACTCTTCATCATTTCATATACATTTGTATCAGCGTCGGACCGCAGCACCAGCGTACCGTCCTTCACCGCGCATTCGAAATCTCCTTCCACCGGGTCAATGCCGGCCTCTGCCAGCATACACAGCGGCAGGACGTCCTGAAAACACTCTTTTTCCCAATGGCAGCCATCGCACGCGTCATTTTCGGCGCCGTGGGCCAGAGCGCTGCTTTTTGCCAGTCGGAACAGAAGCTCCGCGTTGATCGCCGTCAGCAGCTGGAAGGTTTTCAGCGTTTGCGCGACGGACAGCTTTTCCGGCAGCAGCAGAACACAGCCGTTTTCGGTATGGATCGTCAGATCGCTGGTTTCGGCAAGGCCGGAGAGCTGCAGCGCGGCGCGGGGGATGGTAAGGGTCTTGTTCGCGGGGTCATGGTTCAAATGGAATTTCATCTTGTTTGCCTCCTATTGTAATAAGTTTTGGTTGGAAGCCCGACATCCGGCTGGGCTTTCTTTCCGTCTTGGTGGATGATTTGGAATGTGGACCAGCTTCAGCTCCCACTCGCCCAGAGATTCGTCAAAGAGGTTCAGTTGACGGGTCATATAAGGGCGGGGGTCATAGTTGGTGAGGATGAGCTCGCCAAAGGACGCGCCCTTTTTCTGAGACAGCGGGTTGCCGCGCTGGAAGGATAAAATGTACCAGTCTCTATAGAGTTTGCGGATGAAGGAGCAGTCATTGTAGGAGAGGACGACATAGCCCTTGCAGGCAGACAGCACCTGCCACAGCCGGACATGGAATTTACGAAAATGTCTGGTTTTTCCTACGATCCGATAGATCCGCTCCGTTTTGACATAGGGTGGATCGGCATAGATGAGACCGTCCTCTCGGTCCCGCTCCCGAATGAGCTGCAAGGCGTTTTTGTTCTCCAGCGGCACGTCCTTCAGCCGTGCGGACACAGGTGGAAACAGTTTCAAAAGGTTTTCAACATCCATGCCCTTGACGCCGAAGGAGGTGACCGTCGCGCTGAAGCTGCCCCGGATGGCGAGGTAATACGCCGCCGCCCGTTTTACATCGAACAGTGCCAGCCGCTCCTGAAAAATGGGGAGCAGCTCCCCGGCCTGTTCCTCCGTAAAACAGGAGCGGTCGCCCAGACACGCGATCTCTGCCTGCACATTTTGATAGTAGACCTCCTTGTGGGCGACAAAGTCACGGTAATACTCGAAAAGCCTGCGGCTGTGGATGGGCAGGAATTTCAGCTCCCGCAGCAGAACATTGGAGCGTTCCTTGATGCAGGAATACAGGTTCACCAGCTCGGCATCCAAGTCGTTATAAATGTCCAATCGGTTTGGGTCCGGCGGCAGCGCGAGCAGCACTGCGCCACTGCCGCCAAACGGCTCTACATACTGCTTCAGCTTAGGCGGGAAAAGCTGAAGGATGTAGGGCGCGATCTTCTCTTTGCCGCCGATCCAGGGAAAGGGCGGCTTAGCCATGTCCGGCCTCCTTTTCTTCCTGCCATCCTGGGTCGCATATAGGT
>ENA-UPSY01002492-UPSY01002492.1-human-gut-metagenome-genome-assembly--contig:-NODE-2492-length-15527-cov-50.308350_pt1 | contig 15527 bp, 13 predicted proteins | sample MGYA00250044_ERZ773365 | MGnify/ENA primary metagenome ERZ773365 (study PRJEB29103, sample SAMN06111932) | human gut metagenome | biome: human gut; feature: ankylosing spondylitis patient; material...
GGTGCTGGCGCGCCATGCTCGTCCGTTGTTAGAGCAGCAGCGGCGTCTGCGCCAGGCGATGCTCGCCTTCGCCCGCGGTCAGCAGGGCACGCTGCGCCTGTTTGCCAATACCTCGGCGATGTCGGCTTTTCTGCCGGGCAAGCTCGCCGCGTGGATGGCCGCGCATCCCGGGATACAGATCGACACCGAAGAGCGCACCAGCGCGGATATTGTCAGCAGCATTCTGGCTGGCGTGGCGCAGGCCGGGGTGGTGTCCGATGCGGTCGACCCCGGGCCGTTGCGCCTGGAGCCCGTCGCGGAGGATCCCCTGGTGCTGATCGTGCCGCCGGCCCATGCCTTGAGTGACGCCGCCGAGGTGGCTTTCGCAACGATCATCCATGAGCCGCTGGTCGCGCTCTATCAGACCAGCGCGCTGCAGCAGCATATCGAAGAGCAGGCCGCCGGAGTCGGCCAGGCGCTGAACGTCCGCATCAGGATGAGCCATTTTGAAGGGCTTTGCGAGATGGTGGCTCACGGCGCCGGCGGGGCGATCCTGCCGCGCGTTATTGCCGAACGCTACCTGCCGCGCTACCGGTTCGCCGTTATCACATTGCAGGATCGCTGGGCGCTGCGTCGGCTGTGCCTGTGCTATCAGGATGACGAACGCCTGTCGCCAGCGATGCGCCGCTTGCTGGAGTGGCTCCGCCAGCCCTGAGCCGCGATAAATGTGGCTCTCATATAGTGACAGTGTCACTTTATATGGCGGTTATTGCTACTGACATCCGTACCAGAGATGCGATAGTAGACGTCCGCCATTTATTAACACGCGAATCAGGACAGACAAGATGAGTACATTACCAAAAGTCGCGGTGCTGGGACTCGGCGCCATGGGACACGCTTTTGCCAGCAATCTGCTGAAGAAGGGCTTTACCGTCGCGGGCTGGAACCGTTCGCCAGCGCGCGGCGAGGATTTACAGGCGCAGGGATTATCCCTGCACGCCACGCCGCAGCAGGCGGTGGCCGATGCCGAGGTGATCATCAGTATGCTCGCCGATGGTCAGGCTACCCTGCAGGTACTGGCGCAAATAGCGCCTGCCTGTCAGCCGCAGGCGATCTATTGCCAGATGGGCACCATCGGCCTGGCGGAGACCCAGGAGGCTATCGCTTTGATGCGGGAGCGTCAGCCGGCGATGACCTTCGTCGATGCCCCGGTTTCAGGGACCAAAGCCCCGGCGGAGAAGGCGCAGATCCTGGTGCTCGCCAGCGGAGATCGTGAAAAGTGTGGCCCGGCGGAACAGGTATTTGCCGCTATCTCACGTGGGACGCAGTGGTTTGGCGAGGCGGGCAACAGCCAGAAAATGAAGCTGGTCCTCAATGCCTGGCTGATTGCGATGATGCAGGGCATCGCGGAAAGCGCACAGCTGGCGAAGACGCTGGGCTTTACCCCCGACCAGCTGTGGAGCGCCCTGGAGGGCGGCCCGCTGGCGGCGCCCTATGTCAAAGTCAAACTGGACGCCATCGCCAATGAGCAATTCGCGCCGCAGATGCAGCTGGCGCATGCGCTGAAAGATGCCCGGCTGGCCTTGTCCCTGTCCGAGCCGCACACCATGCCGGGACTGGATAACATCGCCGAACTGTGGCAGCAGGCGGCGGATGCGGGATTTGCCGGGCAGGATCTGTCCTCGATATATCAGTGGCTGTCGACGTCGGCGAAAGCATAGTGTAGCGCCCTCAGGAAAAAGTGGCCTCGGCGGCCACTTATCCAGAGGGGAGTTATTTTCCGGAGAGCGCCGGGCGAGTGTCGATCCCTTCGTCAATGCGCTTGATCATATAGGGAAAGAACGGATTGGAAGACTGGCGCATCAGCGAGTCCAGACCCACAACCAGCACAGAACGCTCACCGCGAGCTGCAAACGTGCCAAGGCTGATCCCGTATTGATTCAGCGGATGGGGATAGCGCCCGTACAGCGAATCGCTCAAGGGGAAGGGGAGCGCGACATGAGAAAGAGAGTAGACGTCCGGTAAATAGTGCATTCCCTGCAGCTTTTCAACCGTGGTGTCTGTTTTCCCGGCGCGGGTGGTGCGAATTTCCATCTCTGTACTGGCGGAATTGGCGTTAGTGATGATCGTGGTTTGATAAGCCCGCGGCGCCGCGGGCAGCAACCGCGCCAGCGCGGTGTAAGACGTCCGGCGTAATAATGAATTAAACCTGACCGCATGATTTAAATCGAACAGGACAATTTCACTGCCATTATCCGGCAAGCGGTTATACAGCGCCGTCACGATCGCCCGCGTACTGACCGTTGAATCCACAACGGACTGAAAGGTCAATACCGGCGGTAAGCTGTTAAGCCTATGATTTCTCGAATCCGTCACTATCTGCTTTTGCAGCGCTTTGGTCAGCAGAAACGACTGACGGGCGGCGTTCGTCGGGAAGGAGTTATATTTGAACGGATTAAACTCAGGCATGATGTTTAACCATGCGGCTTTCGAGAAGGCGGGAAGAAACGCGGGCCAGCCCGCGAGGCCGGAAAAGCGCGCGAAGCGGGTAATACCGATCATCGGAGAAATCAGGATCACCCGCTGGGGTTTTGCCAGTCCGGCATTATCCAGCGCGTCCAGCGAATACTTCATTGCCAGCGCGCCGCCGTTGGAAAATCCGACGATATGCAGGGGCGCATCATGACTCGTCAGTCGTTTCGCTTCTCTCACCGCCAGGCGCGTGGCGGCCAGCCAGTCCTGCCAGTCCACGTCGGTCAGCCCGGCGGGTACCGTCCCGTGGCCCGGTAACCTGATACCGATCGCGACATAACCCTGTTGCCGGTAATTTTCGGCGATATGCCGCAGACTGTAGGGGGTATCCGTCAGACCATGCAGCAACACCACAGCGCCTTGCGGTTTGCCATCCGGCATCATAATGTATGACCGATTCCAGTTGGTGGGAAACGAGTCCGGATAGATGGGGCTGTGACTGTAGTAACGATTCAGTTCGGTTTGCTGTTCAGCGTCCAGCTTATCGGAAACCTGGCGTTTTACCTCACCGAAGAGCGCATTCTCTTTTTGGAGGTAATCGTTCCAGTCAGCATTGTCGATTTCATCCGCGCCCATTTCATGCGGAACCCAGGTATGCCAGAGCTGCAGTTCGGGCCCGCGCTGAATGTCATAAACGCGTAGTCCCAGAGCGCCAACAATCAACAGCAGCAGGGACAACACGATACGTTTTAACCAGGTTACCCATTTCAACGCGTGGCTTCCTTTCTTAATGACCTGTTTTATGAGTATAAATAATCATGGTCAGGGAAGGTTTACTTTTTATTAGGTTTCCTGTTACCCAAGCGTTGCAGCAGCAGGTGAGCAAGTTCTTTATCTTGCAGCGAATAACCTGGCAGCCCCCTGAAACGAGGATACGACGGCACGCCACTCATTTGAAAGCCCGATCGTGTTACGACGTAACGAGGTGGCACTGACAGCAGCTTTCACATGGACATTTTAGGTCGGAGAAAGTGCGTTTTGCCGGGAAAGGTTAAAATTGAGTGAGTCGGCATTGCCTGGCAGATATGCAACCAGAAGCGAGACATGATGTTAACCGTGCCGGAAAGCCGGGTGCGGTCCGCGTGTCACCGACGTGCGTTCGGTTATTGATCCCGACGACGATCGAGAGCGACACAAACGTGCCGGAGGAGTTTTATGAACAACGCCATATCTGGTCCGTCGGGAAGTTTTTGGACACGTGGTGCATGGTCGGCATCAGAGTACCGTGAGTGGAAACAGCGCGAGTCATATTCAAACGTGTTGGAGCCGGTGGAGGACAAGATGGAGCCTATGAATTTCATGGGGTAGAGTTGTAACGATGGTTGGGTTACGTGTCCTGATACTCCATTTAACATAATATACATTATGCGCACTTAGATTATGGTGGCTGAGTTGTAAGGCCTGCTCCTGGATAAGTGACCCGTAGATTCACCATCGAGGGATTCTGATGACGGCTCATGCAGCGGACGTTTTCACTTTGGACGAAGTTAACCGACTCAAAATCATTCAGGACGTTGTCGACCGGAGTCTGACCACACTTGATGGCCACACAGCGCCTGAGTATATCTGATCGCCAGTACCGACGCCTTCTGTTGCACTGCCGTGAATCAGGCTCGCCAGATATCGCTAACCTGAAATCTCAGCAATAACCAGCTGCCAGATGACCTTACACAGTACGCGCTCAATATTATCCGCGAGCGCTATACCGACTTTGGGTCTACGCTGGCGTGTGAGAAACTCGCAGAACTGCATGATGTTCATCTGTCCAAAGAGACTGTCCGTTCCCTCATGGTCAAAGCCGGTCTCTGGATCCCCCGTAAACAACGTGCGCCAAAAATTCAGCAGCCACGCTATCTTCGGGCCTGCTGCGGCGAACTCATACAGATAGATGGCTGTGACCACCACTGGTTCGAGAACCGTGCGCCCGCCTGTACCTCACTGGTCTATGTCGACGATGCGACGAGCCGCCTGATGCAGCTTCGTTTCGTTAAATCGGAATCGACCTTCACCTATTCATGCCACTTTCAAATGATGGCGTGGAGATCGCTCTGTGGTCCTTACGCCTGATGTCACCTTATATTGATTGAAGCGTCGCAAGCGCCGAAAGCAGGATACCGATAACGACCGGATAAAAAACGCAGGAAATCAGGAATTCAGCTACCTTATGACCTTCACTTTGTATATGAATAGTTCTTCCTATACTTATCAGAGAGGCAAAAAAACCGATCGTCGCCGCAACGGCGATGAAAGTCAGAATGCAATACAGCGTTAACCCGCCAGCCTCTCTTTTCTCAAGGCAACCAAACATCGCCAGCGCCTGCAACAGGCTTAATGCGATCGCCCCGGAGCAGCTTTCACAAACCCTTCCATAGATACCAAACACTTCCCAGGCACGTTCGTTAATGCGCTTCACTCAGAACTCCTTCTATAAAATAAAAAAATAACAGGCGCTTAAGTTTTTACCTCTTCACCTTTGCAAATCTATATAAAAAATCCATTTAAAAAATGGTGTCCTCTTTTTTCAGGTATTCATAAGGGTTCACCCTTCCCTGTCCCTTTAGCGTAAAAACATCGTTATTTTCCGGCGCAGGAACCATTCAGGATATTATTAACCATCGTCTGGCGCCATGCCTAAACCCCTTTGTAGTGCTCTTTACTCAGGCCATACTTCTTCATTCTGAGATAGAGTTTTTTACGCGGTATCAGCAGATACTCCGCCACCTCATTAATACGTCCCTGGTGGATATTCAGCGCTTCGGTGATGATCTGCCGCTCGACCTCCTCAACCCGCCGATCCAGCGGCGTCGGTTCGCCGACGAGCATCTTCGGATTCACCGTTTCCGCGAGCGGTAATACCCCCACCGCAAACAGCTCGGCGGCGTTCGCCAGTTCGCGAACGTTATTTGGCCACATCCGCCGCATCATCCCCTTCAACAGACCGGCATCCACCTCAGGGACGGGATGATTCAGCCGTTGACAGGTTTTTTGCAAATAGTGATGAAACAGCGGCTCGATATCATCAGGTCGCTTTGACAGAGGCTGGCAGCCAATTTGCGTCATCGCGAAGCAGTAATAGAGTTCCGCCACTATCTGGCTGCTGGCGGCCAGCTCCACCAGCGAAGCATTACCGATACCAATCAGGCGAAAAGGCCGTTTCTCATGACTCTGCAGCTGTACCAGATGATGCTGTTGCCCGTGAGACAGATGCTCCAGGTGGCTTAAGACCAGCGTCCCGCCCTGGGCTTGCGCGATCAGTTCATTCAGCGTGTGGGCGTTAGCCGTGTTGAGTTCGCAGGAGATAAACGGACCTTCGGCGTGACGCCCTAACTGGTGCAGGTAACGCGCGCCGGTCATCCGGCCGGTTCCCGGCTCGCCGTAAAGCCATACCGCAATATCCGTCTCTGCCAGCTGCTGAAGGCGCTGGCGATACCGATCCGTCCATTGGCTGCGGCCAATAAGCTCAACCTGTAATTTTTGCTGACAATACTGGCGACGGGCGATCACCGATTGCCTCTGACGCAGCGCGGCATCCACCAGCGTGAGCAGCTTGCCTGGATCGATCGGCTTTTGCAGGAAATCCCAGGCCCCTTTTTTCACCGCCTCCACCGCCATCGGCACATCGCCGTGACCGGTGATAAGCAGAATCGGCAGCAGATCGTCATCCTGATGAAACAACGTCATTAAATCGATTCCGGAGCAGCCGGGCATGCAGACATCGCTTAAAACAATGCCGGGCCAGTCCTTCGGCACCCGCTCCCGCGCATCAAAAGGATTATTACAGGCACTGACCTGATACCCCGCTTGCTCAAGCAGCTGCGTATAGGCATCCAGCACATCGGCATCATCATCAATCAGCAGAATCGAACAGTGATTACTCAACATCTTTTACATCCGTCAAATTGAATTCCAGCACCACGCAGGCACTGCGCGTAAACGTCGACGCCAGGCGCAACGCCCCTTCCATTTGCGTCATCAGCGAAACACTTATCGAAAGCCCTATTCCCAGCCCCACGGCTTTGCTGGTAGTGAACGGCTTTAACAGCGAAGGGAGTAAGGCCGCAGGCCAGCCGGGGCCGTTATCGGCAATCAACACGCACAGCCTTTCGCCCTGGATGTGCCAGCTCACGGTGATTTGCGCTGCGTGCGGGCAAGCATCAAGGGCATTTGACAGCACGTTCACCAGCACCTGATGAACACGCACTTCGTCTCCCAGGATCCAGACGGCGTCATCCGGTATCAGCAGCGTCCCCTGCTGAGGTTTATGCCGCATCGCCAGCAGTTCCCACGCCACGGTAAATGTCTGGCGCAAATCGACCGGGTGCAGCGGCGTTTCCAGTTCTGCGCGGCGGGTAAACTGGCGCAGGGAACGGATAATCGCGTCAATGCGGTTGATCAGCCCTTCCGCTTTGCTTAACGTCGTCCGCGCCTGCTCCGTCTGTCCCTGCTCGATTGCCCTTCCTGCGGTAAAAAGATACATCGACAGCGCATTCAACGGCTGATTGATCTCATGCGCCAGGGTGGTCATCGTCTGCCCCACCACCGCCAGTTTAGCAGTCTGGATCAGCTCGTCCTGAGTGGCACGCAGATCGGCCTCAATCGCTTTCCGCTCGCCTATCTCCTGTTCAAGCTGCTGTTTTTGCGCATTAAGCTGACCCAGGGTATGGCGAAGCAAACCGGCAATACGTCCCAGCTCGTCGCGCCCGTAAACCGGAATGGTCGCCTCGGTCTGGCCCAGACCAATCTGCACCACCGCCTGATTCAGCGCGGTAAAGCGTTTCACCAGCCGCGAGCGAATAAAATAATGGTTCAGCCCCCACGCCAGCAGCAGCGCCAGCAGCGTCGCCACCAGGATTAGCCCGCCGCTGACCCGGACAATCTGCCCCATACGCTGATTAAACATCTGCATCTGCTGGTGACTGCTGCCAAGCTGGGCTTCCAGCAGCGTTCTGAAGCGTCCCAGCGTCGCTTCTCTGGCCCGGCTGGCTTCCACGAGCGCTTTTTGCGCAGTAACGTAGTCGCGCATGGTGTCCGGCATCTTATTTTTCACCATGCCAATTTCCAGCAGCTCATCGATCGTTTGTCGCAGGGTAATGGTGCTCGGCCAGTCATCCAGCGCACGAATATTTTCATCCGACGTTTTCTTCAGGTTTTCCAGATAGCGGATATGCGTCTCCACCAGCATGCCGTCATCATTCCCGGATTTCAGTTCATTAAGCCTGTCGCGCAGGTCGTCAACGATCTGATTTTCAATACGCGCCAGCGTATAGACCTGCTGTTGTTCATTCTGCACTTCCCGGGAGCGTTTCAGGTACTGCGCCGCATCCCCCTGTCGGGCTTCAATCTGATCGAGCAGCGTTCCCTGTTGCCAGGTAAAATCCTGCACCAGCGAATTCAGCTCGGTGGTGAAATCATCGTGCAGCCAGTCGATCCGCGCCGAAAGCTCTCCCACCTTTTCGCGAACCAGAAACATGTTGTAGAGCACGCGATCCAGTTCCGCCAGCAGCGCGCGGCTGTCCTGCAATATCACCGCCAGCTGCTGGCGTTCTGCCGGCGACAGCCCCTGGCTCAGCCGCTCTATTTTATCCAGATGCTGGATAATCTGGTTGCGCAGCTGCAGCCGTACCGTGGTATTCGGCGCCAGCAGAAATTCATTGAGCTGATCGACCACCAGGTTGAGATTCCCTTCAATCAGAAAAGCCGAATGGATGCGCGGAAAATACTCATCCAGCGAATAGCGGATCTGCGAACTTTGCTCATGCCATGAATAGAGGCTGACGCTGCTGACAATCAGCGTCAGCAGCGCCCCCATCAGAAAAGCCCCGCGCAGGCTGCTACTGATACTGATTTGCCGCAGACGTTGCAGTATGGACCTGCCCATCATTTCAGTTCTTCCAGTTTATTAATCGCCTGCCGCTGATTGGTGAGAAACCAGAGCTGCCACTCCATCATCTGCTGTTCCGCGAAGCTCTTATTGTCGAACTGAGCCAGCCAGGCTTCATCCTCGCTGCTCGCCGGATCGACCGGCACACGGGTCAGCAACGCGCGAATCTCGGGCAGCGGACGCTTGAGACGGGCCTCCGCGCTATGCAGCGCTCGCCAGGCATCTTTTAGCTGAGCAAGACGAAAGCTGATCGCCGTATCGAACATCCGTTGCACCAGGCGCTGGCGTTTGAGGATCAGCCGATAGTTCAATGGCGGTTGATTCATCAGCACCGCCTGCTGCGCCGCCCGCGGATTGCCCGCCGCCAGGGGCGTTACCGGGTATTTCCCGGTATTGGCATCGGCGAGGATCGTCTGGCCCTCCGGGCTTAACAGATAGCGAATAAACCGCCGTGCCTCGCTGGCGTGCTGGCTGTTTTTAAGCACCGCGACATAGGTCGGCGAAACCGCCGACTGCGGGAAATAGGTAAAAGCCAGGTGCGGATCGTTCATCAGCAGATTGGCGTAGTTATCAATCACCGGACCGGCCACGCCCAGGCCGCTTTTAATCTTATCCGCCACCCCAAAACTGCGGGATGAAATGGTCACGAGATTTCCCGCACTCATCAACAGCGTTGCCCATCCCTTAATCCAGCCTTTTTGTTGCAGCAGCGACTCCACCATCAGATGGTTGGTATCCGAACGCGACGGACTGCTCATCAGCAGCGCCCCCTGATAGCGAGGATCGGTCAGATCATCCCAGTCCGCTGGCGCAGGCAGGTGCCGTGTCATCAGCGCCGGGCGATTAATCAGCAAACCGAACCCGGAAATCGCTACGGCCACGGAGGTGGAGCGAATGGATTCCGGCACCAGTTGTTGGCTGACTGCCGGCGCACCGCTGAACGGTGCCAGCTTTTTATGCTCCTGAAGATGCTGCAGCAGCATCGGCGACGAGGTCAGGATCAGATCGACATTTTCGGCATTTGCCGTGTCAAGCAGCTGTTCCAGCGAGGCGCTGGTGCGGTTGAGCGTCCTGATCGTCACTGACCCCGGCTCTTTCTGCCAGCGATCGATAATCCACACGGTGGCGCTGGGAGAAAATGTCGTCGCCATCACCAGCTCATTGCTTTGCGCCGCACAGGGTCTCAGCCAGGCGGTCAGCAGCAGCATCGCGAGCATTTTGCTCACTATCCCGCCCCGACGAAGAGACATGTTTGTGATCCCGTTCATAAATATTGAAATACCGAAAAAATTACGTTGAGACAAAACTTACCCGTTTATGACAGCTGGCGAATTAATCACCGCGAGCGGAAAAATAGCCAAACGGGCGCCCGGGAATATCGCTAAAGATTACCAGATAATGATTGGGTAATTTGTTAGAGTCCGCACAAGCCGGACATAAAATCAGCGCAACATTAATTCCGCAGGTTCTCGCTCATTCAATATGAGTCAAAATAAACCCATCAATTCATTAGTTTGAGTCAGTTTTGACTCATTTCGACGATTTGTATTTTACGGCCGCTTATTTCACCCTTCAGGCCGAATGCTCCTGATGTTCACATCAATATAAAATACAGGTGACGACATGTTATCATTATTAAAAAAAGGGCCGTCGGCGAATACAGTTCCTGCTGAGAAAATTCAGGCAACGTATGGTCGATACCGTATGCAGGCGCTGCTAAGCGTATTTCTGGGATATCTGGCGTACTATATCGTGCGCAATAACTTCACCTTATCCACGCCCTATCTGAAAGAACAGTTAGATCTTAGCGCCACGCAGATCGGTTTGCTCAGCAGCTGTATGCTCATCGCGTACGGGATCAGTAAAGGCGTGATGAGCAGCCTCGCGGATAAAGCCAGCCCGAAAGTGTTTATGGCCTGCGGTCTCGTACTGTGCGCCATCGTCAACGTCGGGTTAGGATTCAGCACCGCATTCTGGGTTTTTGCTGCGCTGGTTGTCCTGAACGGCCTGTTTCAGGGGATGGGGGTCGGCCCCTCTTTTATTACCATCGCTAACTGGTTCCCGCGTCGGGAGCGTGGCCGCGTAGGGGCTTTCTGGAATATTTCCCATAACGTCGGCGGCGGGATTGTCGCCCCGATCGTCGGCGCCGCGTTTGCGATTCTCGGTACCGAGCACTGGCAGAGCGCCAGCTACATTGTGCCGGCCTGCGTGGCGGTGGTATTCGCCATCAGCGTACTGGTGCTGGGTAAAGGTTCGCCGCGCGAGGAAGGCCTGCCTTCGCTGGAAGAGATGATGCCGGAAGAAAAAGTGGTGCTGAAGACCAAACACGCCCAGAAAGCGCCGGAGAACATGAGCGCATTCCAGATCTTCTGCACCTACGTCCTGCGTAACAAAAACGCCTGGTATGTCTCCCTTGTGGATGTGTTTGTCTATATGGTGCGTTTCGGCATGATCAGCTGGCTGCCAATCTACCTGCTGACGGTGAAACATTTTTCTAAAGAGCAGATGAGCGTCGCCTTCCTGTTTTTTGAATGGGCGGCGATTCCGTCAACCCTGCTGGCCGGCTGGCTTTCCGATAAGCTGTTCAAAGGCCGCCGGATGCCGTTAGCCATGATCTGCATGGCGCTGATCTTCATCTGTCTGATCGGCTACTGGAAAAGCGAATCACTGCTGATGGTCACGGTATTTGCGGCGATTGTGGGCTGCCTGATTTACGTCCCGCAGTTTCTGGCCTCGGTCCAGACCATGGAGATCGTCCCCAGCTTTGCCGTTGGCTCCGCCGTGGGCCTGCGCGGATTTATGAGCTATATCTTTGGCGCCTCGTTAGGCACCAGCCTGTTCGGCGTGATGGTCGATAAAATGGGCTGGCACGGCGGGTTCTATCTGCTGATGGGCGGGATCGTCTGCTGCATCCTGTTCTGCTATCTTTCTCATCGCGGCGCGCTGGAGCTTGAGCAACAGCGTAAAAACAGCGAGCAGGAAGAGGCCCGGCTGGCGCTGGCTGACGCACAGTAAGCGCCTGAACCCGGGGAAACAAGAGCCAGCTTGCTGGCTCTTTTGCCGTTGAGAGAGGAATTGATGTCCGCAGCTGCTCCCGACGACGGTATAAAGCAAGTACCCCTGCCATCACTGATGTTACTACTGAGTGGAATGAACGGCCTACTTCGCCGGGATAATCAGCACTTGACCCGGATAGATTTTATCGGGATGCGTCAGCATCGGTTTATTGGCTTCAAAAATACGTTGATAATCATTGGCAGAGCCATACATCGCTTTGGAGATAGCGCTCAGGGTGTCACCGGATTTGACCGTGTAAAAACGACTTTCCGCCCCGCTTTGCGTCACCTTAACGCCGTCACTGACCTGACCTACGCCAGTGACATTCCCGACCGCTACCAGAATTTTTTCCTTATCCTCCTGCGAAGCGACATCGCCAGTGACCGTGGCGGTGCCATCGTCCGCAACATCAATATTGACCTTTTCGGCGCCAGGCAGATTAAGACCATCGATATGTTTTTTCAGTTTATCGGCCCGCTCTTCTTTACTGTCGCCGGAGACGGCGTCCCATATTTTCTCGCCCGCTTCTTTCACAAAACTTAATAATCCCATCTTTCCATACCTCCTCGACTGTTACATGATCACATCATCATCGGACCTGTTGACCCAATGTCAGGGGGCTGGTTTGCTACCCGCCCTCGCGTCAACTGCCTGAAGCAGCACAAGCCACCATCAAAGTATAATCAATAAGCGTCAAAGTGCAGGATATTTGCCCCACTACGGCAGGAAAGTCTGTATTCCGGCAAGGCGACACGAAATGGAAGCGGACATAGCCCCCAGCCATGCAGAGAAATGATGGCCCCTCGTCGTACAATGGCTGGAGAGGCAATGCCCGGATAAGACGCGGACTACCTGAGCAAGATTTCAGGAGACGCCGCTTCCGGCGCCTCCTGTGAGTCACCTCGCGGCTATTCCTCGTATGCAGCGTGATGGAAATCAATTTCCCACTGCAGTACTTCACCGTAAAGCGCCGACAGCGCTTGCTTTTCCTTTTCACTCAGCGCCATGGCGCAACGGTCGAGTTCGTTCTTTAACCAGAGCGCCTGCTGGTAGAATTCGTCCTCCGCGTGCATTTCCACCCAGCGTCGTAAATCAGCATCGCTCTGTCGATGTTCGCTCGCCCGTCGGCACCAGCGATAGTACATCCACTCCGCACCGAACATCAGGGTCACGATCTGCTCATAGCTGCCCTCGCGGGCGGTTCGCAGCATACCGTCGCGAAAGCGCCGTACCCCGGGCAAATCATCCGGGTACCCAGCGGGATCGATCTGTCGCGCTGACAACACCTGCTCAAACCACGCGATCTGCGTATCAACCAGGGCATTCAGCACGCCAATCAGCCAGCGCTGCTGATGAATACCCGGCGCTTTGCTGACCCCGAGGGCAACAATCGCGATGGCCGTCGCGACAAAGTTGCCCTCAAACACCAGATAGCGGTTGAAGACGGCTGTCGGCAGTCGATCCTGTTCAATATCAGTGACAAACGGGTGCTGCTGCATCGCCTGCCACGCCGGTTGATGTTCGCGCAACAGGCGTTCGCTAAACGCTTCCATTAGGCTTCCTCCAGCGCGGCCTGAGCGACCGACATAAAATGCTTCACCCGGGCCAGCTCAACATCGTTCCACCAGACGCCATCGACCTTCATCGTACTGGCCACAATGACCCCCTGGGTCCGCCCGAGGATCTGCCTCACGTTAGCCGGCGTTACCCCGGAGCCCACCAGGAGCGGTAGCGCCGTCGCCGCGCGGATCTCGTCAATTTCCGCTATCGTGGCGCTATCGCCCGTGCGCTGGCCGGTGGCGATCACCGCGTCGGCCTCGAAGAAATCGACATCGCGCGTCAGCTCCTGAATCGAACGATCGGCGACGATGGCATGGCTACCGTGCTTGACATGGCTATCGGCAAAAACGCGAATATGCTCAGCGCGCAGCATACTGCGGTAGCGCAGCGCCTTTGCGGCCGCCCCTTCGATAAATCCTTCGTTGGCGATATAGGCGTTGGCCCACTGGTTGACGCGGACGAAATCGGCGCCGCCCGCCAGCGCGATGGCCATCGCCGGGATCGCCGCGTTAGCCAGGACGTTAATACCCAGCGGGACCGCAAACCGCTCACGAACTTTCTCGGTAATGACCGCCATCAGCGCGGAGGTTTCATGGCCGATGTCCTCAGGTTTGGAAAACGGAATATCGCCGTGGTTTTCAATAATCAGACCATGAACACCGCCTGAAATATAATTTTCAGCATCGCGAAGCGCACGCTCAACAATATCGGAGACTGATTTTCCTCGATATTTAGGTGCACCAGGAAAAGGATCGCAATGAATAACGCCAATAACGGCTTTGCTTCGTGAAAAAATAGCTTGTATTGCATTGGTTTTTTCTGCTGAGATAGCAACCATCTTATCCATCCTGTTAAGGGAACACTATGCGTGTTTACGTTACCGGTAATATTGCTGTCGATGAAACCTGGTCTATTCCGGATATACCGAAAAAAGGCACTTCCATTCACGGCGTTAAAGTTTCGCAGGATATCGGCGGTAAAGGCGCGAATCAGGCGATTATATTATCCCGCTGTGGAATAGAGACGCGTTTAATTGCCGCCACGGGAAATGACAGCAACGGCGCCTGGATCCGCCAGCAGATAAAAAATGAACCACTGACCTTACTTCCCGACGACCCTTTCAATCAACATAGCGACACCTCGATTATTTTAAATAGCGCTGATGGCGACAATGCCATCATTACCACGACGGCGGCTGCCGACGCCTTCAGCCTTGAGGATATTATTCCGCATATGGCGGATGCCGCCGCCGGCGATATTCTGCTGCAGCAGGGCAATTTCTCCCTCGATAAAACGCGGGCGCTGTTCCGGTACGCCAAAACTCTCGGCATGACCACGGTGTTCAACCCCTCGCCCGTCAATCCTGACTTTTGCCATCTGTGGCCGCTCATCGACATCGCGGTAGTCAATGAATCCGAGGCCGAGCTGCTTCAGCCCTATGGGGTGAAAACCTTAGTGATAACCCAGGGCGCCGCTGGCGCCTGGCTGGTTCAGGCGGGACAGCGCCAGTTTTGTCCCGCCGTGCCCGCCGAGGCGCTCGATACGACCGGCGCAGGCGATACGTTCCTCGCCGTCATGCTGGCCTCCGCCCTGATGCGCGGCGTCGCGCCGGATGACCTGGCGCTGGCGCACGCCAGCCGCGCTGCCGCCATAACCGTTAGCCGCCGGGGAACGCTCAGCGCGTTTCCCGGCAGCCATGAGCTCGCCGCCCTGTTAACCCAGGACGGCGCGCGTTGACCTACTTAAACAGCGGACGGTAAGCATCGACGTTCGCTTTGGTCACCACCGTCGCCGGAACCAGAATGGTTTTCGGCACGGTTTTTCCCGACGTGATGCTGTTCAGCGCATTCAGGGCCTCGGCGCCCATCTTTTCCGGATCCTGCTGCAGGACGGCGGTCACGTAGCCGCCGTCAATACCGGAAATCGCCTTCGCCGTCAGATCCCAGCCAAACACTTTAATATCCTTCTGCCGCCCCTGGTTTTCTACGGCGGCGATAGCGCCGAGCAGCGCGGGTTCGCCGGTGGCATAGATTGCTGTCAGATCCGGGTTGCCGGTGATCAGGTTTTCCGCCGCGGTCATCGCTTTATCCTGCACGTTCTGCCCGTCGACCACGTTAGCGATGGTAATGTTCGGATTGCTTTTCAGCGTCTCTTCGAACCCTTTCTGCCGCTGGTTCTGGATGGCCGAATTCAGCGCGCCGACAATCCCCACCCTCGCCTTGCCACCCATCTCTTTCTGCACGTAGTCCACAAAATATTTACCAATAATTCTGCCGCCTTCAATATTGTCCACGCCGACCTGGGCCGCCTGTGGTCCGGCCGGTAATACGGCATCAATCGCAATCACCGGAATGTTAGCGGCGGCGGCTTCTTTTACCGCTGGCATAATTCCGTTAACGTCGATAGCGGCGACCAGAATGCCTTTAACGCCTTGCTGAATATAGTTTTCTATCGCGTCGTTTTGCGCCACGGGATTATCGTTAGAATTGAAAATAACTAAATCCTTGCCGCTGGCCTT
>ENA-UPSY01002500-UPSY01002500.1-human-gut-metagenome-genome-assembly--contig:-NODE-2500-length-15480-cov-3.755307_pt1 | contig 15480 bp, 14 predicted proteins | sample MGYA00250044_ERZ773365 | MGnify/ENA primary metagenome ERZ773365 (study PRJEB29103, sample SAMN06111932) | human gut metagenome | biome: human gut; feature: ankylosing spondylitis patient; material...
CAGAAGGCAAATGAGTTCAAGAGCAGCATCTGGATCGAAAAAGACGAGAGACGCGTGAACGCCAAGAGCCTTCTCGGCGTCCTGTCACTTGGCATCGTGAAGGGCTCGACGATCACCCTCGTGGCCGACGGCGCCGACGAGCAGGAAGCGATCGATACCCTGACCGCACTGATCAATTCCGATTTTTCCGAGTGATCCCAACAACATGAAACCGAAACAGGGGCGTGTCATCAGCACGCCCCTGTTTTCCTGACCGCAGATTTTTTTCGGCATCGCAGGAGCAGACTATGGAAAAACTCCGACCCGAGCAACTGCGCGAAAAGGCCAATATGCTCCCACTGCTGCCGGGCGTGTACATCATGCTCGACGAGCACGGCGAGGTCATCTATATCGGCAAGGCGAAAGCGCTCAAAAACCGCGTCACGAGCTATTTTCGCGGCGAGCACCTGCCGAAGGTGGCGGCCATGGTCGCGCACGTTGCGGATTTCAATGTCATCGTCGTGCAGTCCGAGTTCGAAGCGCTCGTGCTCGAAAACTCGCTCATCAAGCTGCACAAACCCAAATACAACATCCTACTCAAGGACGACAAGGGCTATCCCTTCGTGCGTCTGGACGTGACGCAGCCGTACCCGACGTTCTCGCTCGTCAATCATACGGAGAAGGACGGCGCGAAGTACTTCGGCCCCTACGGCGGCCGGAGCATGACGGCCGAGATCATCGACACTGTATGCAAGACGCTGCGCCTGCCGACGTGCACGCGCCGCTTTCCGCGCGACATCGGCCGCGCCCGCCCGTGCCTGAATTACCACATGGGCACCTGCGCGGGCTACTGCCTGAAGGACGTCACGCGCGCGGAGTACCTCAAGGCCATCCGCGAGGCAGAGATGATCCTCGACGGCCGCACGGCGGAGCTCACGGCCGAACTGACCGAGCAGATGCAGGCCGCGGCCGATGCGCTGCGGTTTGAATACGCGGCGTCGCTGCGCGACCGGCTGCGCGCCATCCAGGGCCTGCAGAACCACCAGCGCGTCATCGCCACGGCCTACTCCGACACGGACGCCGTCGGCTTTCAGCGCGGGGCCAAGTGCTGCTTTACCGTGCTGCACTTTACGGACGGCAACCTCACCGGCAAGGACAAGTCGTTTCTCGACGAGCCGATGGAGCCGGACGGCGAGGCGCTTGCCGCGCTCGTGCAGCAGTATTATGAGGGGCGCGGCGCCTATCCGCGGCAGGTGCTGCTGCCGTGCGCGCTCGAGGGGCAGGAAGCGCTCGAGCGCCTGCTCACCGAGGCGGCGGGGCACAAGGTCGCGCTCGCCGTGCCGCAGCGCGGCGACAAGTGCCGCCTGACGGAGATGGCGGCGAACAACGCGCGCGAGGAGATCCTCATCGCAACGACGAAGGCGCAGCGCAGCCTCAAAACGCTCGAATGGCTGCAGCGCGCGCTCGAGCTCGACGCGCCGCCCGAGCGCATTGAGGCGTTTGACATCTCCAACCTCGGCGACAGCGGCATCGTCGCCGGTATGACCGTGTTTCAGCACGGCCGGCCGCGAAAATCCGACTACCGGAAGTTCCGCATCCGTACGACGGACGGGCAGAACGACTACGGCGCCATGCACGAAGCGCTCACGCGCCGCTTTCAGCACTATCTCGACGGTGATCCGGGCTTTTGCCCGCTGCCGGATCTGCTGCTTATCGACGGCGGCGCGGAGCACGCGAGCGTTGCGCAGGCGGTGCTCGACGGCTTCGCTCTGTCCGTGCCGGTGTTCGGCATGGTCAAGGACGACCGCCACCGCACGCGCGCGCTCATCACGCCCGGCGGGCACGAGATCGGCATCGCCGCAAATCCCGCGGTCTTTTCCTTCATCGGCACGATCCAGGAGGAGACGCACCGTTTTTCCATCGACTATCAGCGCCGGCTGCGGCGCGAGAGCCTTGCGTCCGAGCTCGATCAGATCCCCGGCGTGGGCGAAAAGCGGCGCAACGCGCTGCTGCGCGAATTCCGCAGCGTCAAGGCCATCCGCGCGGCCTCGTATGAGGCACTGTGCGCGGCCGTTCCGGCGGGCGTCGCCCGCGCGGTCTACGATCACTATCACCCGAAAGGAGAATCGCCATGCGTGTGATCACAGGTACGGCGCGCGGCCGTAAGCTGCGCGAGCCGGAGGGGATGGCTTCCCGTCCCACGACCGATAATGTCAAGGAGTCCATGTTCAACCTCATCCAGTTCGACATCGAGGGACGGCGCGTGCTCGACCTCTTTGCCGGCACCGGTCAGCTCGGCATTGAGGCGCTCAGCCGCGGTGCACGCAGCGCCGTGTTCGTCGATGAGAGCCGCGCGGCCGTGCAGCTCGTGCGCACCAACCTCGCGCACTGCCGCCTGCAGGGCGACGTCGTGCAGGGGGAGGCGCTCGGCTACCTGCGCACGTGCGGAAAATTCGACCTGATCTTTCTCGATCCGCCGTATGATACGGGATTACTTGACAAAGCACTTGCAAATGTTGTACAGTTTGATATATTAGCTGAGGGCGGCATCATCGTGTGTGAAAGCCGCCGTGAAAAGGAGCTCCCGCAGCTCCCTCAGCCATATTATCTGCTTACGGAGCGCAGCTACGGCAAGATCAAGCTCACGCTCTACGGAAAGGGAACCCACGCATGAAAACAGCGATTTACCCCGGCAGCTTTGACCCCATCACCCTCGGTCACCTGAACATCATCCGCCGCGCATCCACGATTTTCGACCGCGTCGTCGTGTGCATCATGCCCAACGCCGGGAAACTGCACCCCATGTTTACGCGCGAGGAGCGGGTGGCGCTGGCGCACCGCGTCATCGGCCGCTTCCCGAATGTGGCGGTGGACACGTTTGACGGCCTGCTCGCCGAGTACGCCAAGACTTTCCCGGAGGGCGCGGTGATCGTCAAGGGCCTGCGCGCCAATACGGATTTTGAAAACGAATTCCAGATGGCGCTCATCAATAAGAAGATCAATCCGGAGCTCGACACCATGTTCCTGACGGCCAGCCAGAAGTACACGTTTCTCAGCTCGTCGGTCGTCAAGGAGCTTGCCGGTTACGGTGCGGATCTGACACCGTTTGTACCGTGTGAGATCATCGAGGACGTGCGTGCGCGCGCCATGCGCAGCGAATGATCGGATCCGGGAAGTTTTGACCGGCTCTGCCGGAAACACGCTTTGGGAGGAAACAAAATGGACAACGAAGTCATGGAACTGATTGACCAGCTTTATACCATGGTGTCGGAGGCATGGGGCGTGCCGCTCGGCAACGAAAAGTGCATCGTCGAGCGCGACCAGGTTCTCGAGATCCTCGATGAGATCAAGACCGCCATGCCGGTCGAGCTTTCCGAGGCGAAGCGTCTGGTCTCCGCCCGCGACGAATTCATCAACAACGCCAAACGCGAGGCCGAGGGCATCCGCAATCAGGCAGAGGAGCGCGCCCGCGCGCTCGTGAACGATCAGGAGATCGTGCGCATCGCCAAGGCACGCAGCAACGAGATGCTCGCCTCCACGCAGGCCAAGGCCGAAGCTCTGCGTCAGGCCTCGAGCCAGTTTTGCGTGGACGCGCTGCGCCGCACGGAGGAGGCCATCTCCGCCGCACTCGGCAACGTGCAGCAGGCACACGCCGCGTTTCAGGGTGTCGCCGGCAGCACGGCCGCGCCCGCAGCGCCCGCTGCAGCACCCGCTGCGCGTCAGCCCGAGATCCACTTCGAGGACGATGCGCCGCTGGATGAGGAAGTCAACTGACTGCCGCTTAACCGCACACATGAACCGCCGCCGGAGCATCCGGCGGCGGTTTTGCGTTTTGCCGAAAATTTTTCCCACACAACGCGCTCCCGGTGTTCCCGGCGGGTGCTTTTTCCCGGTTTGGCGGCATATCTTGTGCCGCCATTTCCTTTTTTCGGCGCGAAACGCAAAGCCTTGTGACCGGGAAAACAACGGTCGAATCGCCAGAAATGTCGGAAATTGCAAGAAATGGGCGGGAATTTCTCCTTGCAATTTTTCCGTCTTGCCACTATAATGAGGATATCGTGTGGGGCGAAGTGGTTTAAAAAGCATCAAAAGCCCACGCATGGGGCGCGAAAGTGCACGATTTCGGAGAAGGGGGGATGCAGCATGACCGGTATCTATCAGCATACGCTTGACGCCAAAGGCCGTCTGTTCATCCCGGCCAAGCTCCGTGAAGAACTGGGCGACACGTTCTATGTGACGGTCTCGCCCGAAAAGTGCCTGTCGGCCTACAGTCAGGAAAACTGGAAGGCGATCTCCGAGAAGGCGGCGGCCATGACCAATCTGCAGCAGCGCAAGGTGCGCCCGCTGTTCGCGTATGCGGCCCGCTGCGATCTCGACGGACAGGGACGTATCCTCCTGCCGCAGCACCTGCGTGAATTCGCCGGCCTGACCAAGAGCGTCACCGTGGTCGGCAGCAACAACCATGCGGAGTTCTGGGATAGCGCGCGCTGGGATGAGATCTGCCCGCTCGAGGCGCTGCCGGAGAACATCGCCGCCGTGATGGAGGAGCTGGATTTCTGATGGACGCCGGACATATCCCCGTGCTGCTGCACGAATGCATCGACAACCTGAACATCCGCCCCGACGGCATTTACGTGGACGGCACGCTCGGCATGGGCGGCCACTCCGAGCAGATCGCCGCGCGTCTCACGACCGGAAAGCTCATCGGCATTGACCGCGACGAGACGGCCATCGAGCGCGCCGGTGCGCGTCTGGCGCCGTTTGGAGACCGTGTGCAGCTCGTGCACGGCAACTTCCGCGACGCGGCCGCCATTCTTGACCGCCTCGGCATCGACGCCGTGGACGGCATGCTCTTTGACCTCGGTGTCTCCTCGCCGCAGCTCGACGAGTCGGAGCGCGGCTTTTCCTACATGCACGACGCGCCGCTCGATATGCGCATGGACGCGACCGAGGGGCTGAGCGCATGGAACGTTGTTAACGAGTGGCCGGAGGGTGAACTCAAGCGCATTTTGTATGAATATGGCGAGGAGCGCTACGCACCTCGCATCGCCGGGGCGATCGTTCGCGCCCGGGCGCAGCAGCCGATCGCGACCACGATGGAGCTGGTCGACGTGATCCGCTCGGCCATGCCGGGCGCGGCGCTGCGCGAAAAGCAGCATCCCGCCAAGCGCAGCTTTCAGGCGATCCGCATCGCCGTGAACGACGAGCTGGCGGCGGTGCGCGAGATGATGGACACTGCGCCGGACAAGCTCCGCGTCGGCGGGCGGCTGTGCGTCATCAGCTTTCATTCCCTCGAGGACCGGATCGTCAAGACCGGCATCGCCCGGCGGGAGCACGGCTGCACCTGCCCGCGCGAGGCACCGGTGTGCACCTGCGGCTTTGTGCAGACGCTGCGCAGCGTCTCCCGCAAGCCGATCCTGCCCGGTGAGGAGGAACTCGCATCCAACCCCCGCGCCCGCAGCGCGAAACTTCGTGTCGCAGAGCGTGTCTGAGAAAGGAATCCGTCATGGCATCTCCCGCTTCGAGAAAACGGAATACAGCGCGCATGGACGGCAACGCGGCGTATGACCTGCGCAGCACGGCTGCGGAGGAGTACCTGTACAGTGCCGCTCCGGTAGATCTGCCGCATGCACCCCGGCCGACGGAGACCGTCGTCCCGGAGTCCGCACCGAGGCCCAAGCAGGCGATCGCCCCGATGGCGGTGCTCGGCTTTGCCATTGCCGCCGTGCTGATCGTCTTTTCGCTCGTCGCGCGCGTGCAGCTCTCGCAGGCATCGGCGCAGGTGTCGGCGCTGGAGGATCAGTACACCGAGCTGCAGGAGCAGCAGACGCGCCTGCGCATCGACTATGAGAGCGCGTTCAACCTCACGGAGATCGAGGACTACGCCATCCATGAGCTCGGTATGCAAAAGCCGCGCAGCGATCAGCTCTACTACATCAGCAGCAGCAATGCCGCGGATACGGCGGTGGTTCTGGACCAGACCGCGGCAGAGCCGCTGAGTCTTGCTGACCGTTTCGGCGATTTCCTCACCTCCATTGTGGAATATTTTCGATGAGCCAGCCTGTATGATAGTACCATCCCCGCAGAAACAAGGAGACAGACATGGCGAATGAAACTTCCGGGCGCCGGGATAACCGCGTGCCCTTTCGAGCAAGTACCAAAACACCGAATATCATGATGCTCCGCCGCACACGCCTGCTTTTGATTGTGTGCGGCATCCTTGCATTTGCTGTCCTTGGCATCAAGCTGTTCAACGTCATGATCGTACACCATGACGAGTACGAAAAAATGGCAATTGACCAGCAGGTGCGCGAGACGGAGATCACGGCCTCGCGCGGCGCGATCTATGACACGAACGGCAAGATCCTGGCCATGAACGCCTCGGTCGACACGATCTTTATCAGCCCGGCCGAGATCACAAAGAACAACGAGGACCCGCAGATGATTGCGCGCGAACTTTCTGAGATTCTGGACGTCGATTATAATAAGATCCTGAGCATGACGAAAAACACCGACCGCTGGTATGAGGTCGTCAAGCGCAAGGTCGAGCCGGACGTGTCGGAAAAGGTGCGCGCGTTCAAAAAAGAGAAGAAGCTCATCGGCGTCAAGATTGAGCCGGATACCAAGCGGTACTATCCCTACGGCAGTCTGGCCGCGCACGTCATCGGCTTTGTCGGGCAGGACAACGAGGGACGCTACGGCCTTGAGCAGCGCTATGACAGCTACCTCACCGGCAGCACCGGCCGCATCATCCGCGCAACGGACAACCGCGGCACGGATATGCTCTTTGTCAACTACGAGGATTATTACGACGAGACGAAGGGCGACGACATGAACCTGACCATCGACGCGACCATTCAGTATTACCTCGAAAAGCACCTGCAGCAGGCGGTCGAGGACTACGACGTGCAAAACGGCGCGGCCGCCATTGCTATGGACCCGAGCACCGGCGCGATCCTCGGCATGGTCTCGCTCGGGAATTTCGACCTGAACAACTACCAGAAGGTCAGCGACAAGGATCAGGAGGCCATCGACGCCGAGACCGATCCCGATAAGCGCTCGGAGCTGCTGACTGCCGCGCAGCAGAAGCAGTGGCGCAACAAGGCGCTCTCGGACACCTACGAGCCCGGCTCGACGTTCAAGATCATCACGCTGGCCATGGCGCTCGAGGAGGGCGTGGTCAGCGAGAGCTCGTCGTTTTACTGCGGCGGCAGTATCCCCGTGCTCGGCCGTACCGATCCGGTCAAGTGCTGGAAGACGGCCGGTCACGGCAGCCAGACGCTCACGCAGGCCATGCAGCACTCGTGCAACGTCGCGCTCGTGCAGATCGGTCAGCTTGTCGGCGCGCGCACGTTCTACAAATACGCCGAAGCGTTTGGCTTCCTGAATCTGACCAACAACGTCGACAGCAGCCTCACCGCCAAGACCGGCATCGACCTGTCCGGCGAGAGCGGCAGCATCTGGTGGAGCCAGAACACGTTCTATGACCCCGAAAACTTCTCGCAGCTCGCGGCGGCTTCGTTCGGCCAGACGTTTACGATCACGCCGCTGCAGCTCATCACGGCGGTCAGCGCCTGCGTCAACGGCGGCTATCTCATGAAGCCGTATGTGGTCAAGAGCATCGTCAACGGCGACGGGGAAGCAGTCGTGTCCAATTCGCCGACCGTGGTGCGTCAGGTCGTGAGCGAGCAGACGAGCGCTACCGTGCGCCAGATCCTGGAGCAGGTCGTCGGCGATCCCGTCGACGGCACCGGCAAGAACGCCTACGTCGCCGGCTACCGCATCGGCGGCAAGACCGGCACGTCGGAAAAGGTCGCGCAGGATGCGGCCGGCGGCGCGAAGGAATACATCGTCTCGTTCATCGGCTTTGCGCCGGCGGATGACCCGCAGATCGTCATCCTCGTGCTGCTCGACACGCCGAGCAACAGCACCGGCATCTATATCAGCGGCGGCCAGATGGCCGCGCCCGTCGTCGGCAAAATGATGGCGGATATCCTGCCGTACCTCGGCGTGGAGCCGTCGTACTCCGAGACGGAAAAGACACATATGGATAAGACCGTACCGAACGTGACGGGCCTGTCCGTTGAGCAGGCGAAGGCCGCGCTCGCGGAGGTGGGCCTGCAGGCGCGCATCTACGGTGATGGCAGCACAATCACGGCACAGCTTCCGGGCAGCGGCGCGGTCGTGGCCAACGGCAGCACCATCCTGCTCTATGCCGGCAAAGAGCCCTCGGCCGACAAGGAGACGATGCCGGATCTGTCCAATCTCAGCTATCAGACAGCCCGCGACCGCATGGCCGCAGTGGGGCTGTATATCAAGACCAGCAGTTCGATCACGGATACCGCGGCGCAGGTCATCTCCGGCCAGAGCGTCGCCGCAGGCACCCAGATCGATCACGGTACGGTCGTGGAGGTCACGCTCGTGACCAGCGATTCGGGCATGCTGGGCCGATACTGACGAACAACGGAGGTACGTTTATGAAACTCAAGCGACTGCTGTCCGTTCTGGACGTGTGCGAATGCACCGCCGATCCGGAACTGGACATCCGGGATATCAGCTTTGACTCGCGCACCACGCAGCCCGGCGACCTGTTCGCCGCCGTCTGCGGGTATGAGTCCGACGGGCACCGCTTCATCGGCGCAGCCGTCGCACGCGGCGCGGCCGTCGTGCTCTGCCAGAAGAAGCCGGAGGTCGATATACCGTATATCCGCGTGGCCGACAGCCGTCTTGCGCTGTCACGCATCTGCTGCGAATTTTTCGGCAATCCGTCGCGCGAGCTGACCATGATCGGCGTGACCGGCACCAACGGCAAGACCACCGTCACCACGCTCATCAAGCACATGCTTGAGCAGTGCCTGCACACGAAGGTCGGTCTCATCGGCACGAACGCGAACGTCATCGGCGACGAGGTGCTGCACACCGAGCACACCACGCCGGACACATATGAGCTGCAAAAGCTCCTGCGCCGGATGGTCGATGCCGGCTGTACGCATGCGGTCATGGAGGTGTCGTCGCACTCACTCGTGCTGCACCGCGTGGAGGGCATCCGCTTCCGCGTGGGCATCTTCACGAACCTGTCGCAGGATCATCTGGATTTCCATAAGACCATGGAGGCCTATGCGGAGGCCAAGGCGCTGCTGTTCGCGCAGAGCGACATCGGCATCGTCAACGCCGATGACGAGTGGGCGCACGTCATGCTCGAGCGCGCCAAGTGCCCGATGCAGACCTACTCCGCCAAGCGCAACGACGCAGATCTTGTGGCCAAGGATATCCGCCTGAGCGCGTCCGGCGTGCGCTTTGTCGCCATGAGCGGCGATGCGATCGCGCGCATGCGCCTCGGCATCCCCGGCATGTTCTCTGTTTACAACGCGCTGAGCGTTATTGCCTGTGCGCGCGCGCTCGGCATCTCGCTCGATGACTGCGCGGCCGCGCTTGATACGGCAAAGCCCGTCAAGGGACGCGCCGAGCCGCTCGAGACCGACGGGGACTACACCATCCTCATCGACTACGCCGTCACGCCCGACGCCATCGACAACATCCTCACGACGGTGCGCGAGTTTGCGCCCGCGCGGCTGGTGTTCCTCTTCGGCTGCGGCGGAGACCGCGACCGCGGCAAGCGCCCGAAGATGGGACGCATCGCAGGTCAGAAGGCGGATTTCGTCATCGTCACGAGCGACAATCCGCGCACGGAAGACCCGGAGGCGATCATCGCCGATATCCTTCCCGGTCTCAAGGAGACGCACACGCCCTATGTCGTGCGGCCCGACCGGCGCGAGGCCATCGCCTACGCGATCGAGAATCACTGCCCCGGCGATGTCATCATCCTCTGCGGCAAGGGCCATGAGGATTACCAGATCATCGGCAAGACGAAGGTGCACATGGATGAGCGCGAGATCGTCGCCGAAATACTCGACAAGAGGAAGAGAGAGAAAGAGAAATGACACTGAAGCTGATACTGGCGTTCGTCATCGCGTTTGCGGTGTCGGCCGTCGTCGGATTTTTCCTGGTTCCGTATCTCAAACGGATCAAGGCGGGGCAGAGCATCAAGGAAAACGGCCCCACATGGCATATGTCCAAGCAGGGCACGCCGACCATGGGCGGACTGATGTTCATCGCCGCGATCGCGGTCGTGTGCCTGTCAGTCGGCTTTGATTGCATGGCCGAGGGCGAATACGGCCACCTGTTTTGTCTGGCGTTCGCGCTCGTGTTCGGCGCGATCGGCTTTCTGGACGACTATGAAAAGCTCAAGAAAAAGCAGAACCTCGGTCTGACTGCCGGCAAAAAGATCCTGCTGCAGCTGGCGGCGGCCGTGGCGTTCATTTTCCTCATGCGCCGCTTCGGATATGTCGCGCTCGACAGTCTCTACATCCCGTTCTGGAACAAGACCGTGGCCATCTCCGAGCCGCTGTATGTGATCTTTGCCGCCTTCGTCATCGTCGGCACGGTCAACTCCGTGAACCTCACCGACGGCGTGGACGGTCTCGCCGCGAGCACGACAATGCCGGTGTGCATCTTCTTTGCCGTGCTGTCCATCCTCTGGGGCGAGCGTTTTTTGTCCCTCGGCGTGTTCGCCTCCGGCATCGCCGGCGGCCTGCTGGGCTTTTTGATCTATAACTTCAATCCGGCCAAGGTGTTCATGGGCGACACGGGCTCGCTCTTTCTCGGCGGCGCGGTCGCGGCGCTGGCCTTCGCCTATGATATGCCGCTCATCCTCGTGACGGTCGGCATCATGTACATCGTCGAGGCGCTCTCGGACATCATTCAGGTCGGCTATTTCAAGCTCACGCACGGCAAGCGCGTGTTCAGGATGTCCCCGTTCCACCACCATCTGGAGATGGGCGGCTGGACGGGTCACAAGTGGAAGGAAAAGCAGATCGTGGCGCTGTTTGCCGGCGTGACGGTGCTGTTTGCAGTTTTGTCGTTCATCGGCGTGTTCCACCGCTTCGGCGTGTGAGGCGCGCGCCGCGGTGCAGGGAGGTGCTTATATGAATATTTCCGATCTGAGACTTCCCGCGCGCCAGGCGAAAGCGCCCGCCGGGCCGAAGCGCGGCAGCTTCGACCTGCCGTTTTTCGTGCTCACGCTGCTGCTGCTGGCGATCGGCGTCATCATGGTGCTCTCGTCGAGCTTTGCCCGCGCCTATGCACAGGGCAAGTCGCCGACGTATTATTTCGTCCGGCAGGCGGGCTTCGCCGTTGCCGGCGTCGTGGGTATGATCCTGTTTTCCCACGTGCGCATGGCGACGTACCGCCGCTGGTCGCTGCTGCTTTTGGGCGTGAGTATTTTCCTGCTCGCCATCGTCTGGATCCCGCACATCGGCGTGGTCGGCGGCGGCGCGCGCCGGTGGCTGAGTCTCGGCTTTACGACGTTTCAGCCGTCGGAGATCGCAAAGATCGCGGTCGTGCTGTTTTTCTCGAGCATGATCTGCACATACAAAGACCAGATGCAGACGATCCGCTACGGCGTTGTGCCGTTCATGGTCATCACCGGCGGCATCGTCATCCTGCTCATGCTCGAGCCGCATCTGTCGGCGTCGATCATCATCATGGCGCTGGCGATCGTGATGATGTTTGTCGGCGGCATCAAGCTCTCGTACCTGCTCATCGGCATGGGCGGCGCGGGCGCGCTGCTGCTGATCGCGGGCAAGTTCGTGCCCTATGTGCACAAGCGCATCGTATCGTGGCGCGACCCGTTCGCCGACACGAGCGCTGCCGGATATCAGATCGTGCAGTCGCTGTATTCCATCGGTTCGGGCGGCTTTCTCGGGCTCGGCCTCGGCCAGAGCCGGCAGAAGTACCTCTATCTGCCCGAGGAGCATAATGACTATATCTTTTCCATCGTCTGCGAGGAGCTCGGCTATGTCGGCGCCATTGCGATCCTGATCCTGTTTGCGCTGCTCATCTGCCGCGGCTACTGGATCGCCGCGCACTCGCCCGACCGCTACAGCTTCCTCGTCGGCGTCGGCATCACGACGCTGCTGTCGATCCAGGTGTTTCTGAACATCGCGGTCGTCACAAATCTCATCCCCTGCACCGGCATCTCGCTGCCGTTTTTCAGCTACGGCGGCACGGCGCTGCTGATGCAGCTCGGGGAGATGGGCATTATTTTGAGCATATCGCGCGACATTCCGACGAAAAAAGCGCGGTAGCATCCGATTCTGCAAGCTGTCTCGGCGGCGCGTGCCGCCTGAGTTTCGATATTCCGGGAGGGACTGACTATGAATTTTCTCTTTACCTGCGGCGGTACCGCAGGCCACATCAACCCCGCGCTCGCGGTCGCGGGCGTTTTGCGCGACCGGATGCCCGACTGCGGCATCCTCTTCGTCGGCGCCAACGGCAAGATGGAGACCGACCTCGTCCCGCGCGCGGGCTACGACATCGTGACCATTGAGGTCACGAACATCCACCGCAGCCTCAAGCCGTCGGAGATCGTGTATAACTTCCGCTCGCTGCACAATGCGCGGCAGGCGACGAAGGACGCGCGCAAGATCATTGAGGACTTTAAGCCCGATGTCGCCATCGGCACGGGCGGCTATGTGTGCTACCCCGTGCTCAAGGCGGCGGCGCAGCTCGGCATTCCGGCCATCGTGCATGAGTCCAACGCCGTACCCGGCCTGACGACGAAGATGCTCGCCGGCGCGGTCGACCGTATTCTGGTCGGCTTCGAGGAGAGCAAGCAGCACTACAGCGAGCAGGAAAAGGTCGTCGTCACCGGCACGCCGGTGCGCGGCGCGTTCACGGCCTGCTCCAAGGCGGAGGCCAAGCGCCAGCTCGGGCTCGATCCCGAAAAGCCGCTGGTCGTGTCGGTGTGGGGGTCGCTCGGCGCGTCATACATGAATGAGATCATGACGGCCTTTATTACCCGCGCCGCCGTGACGGGTGCACCGTTTTCGCTCATCCACTCGGCGGGGCGCAACGGCTATGAGAAGATGCACACGGCGCTGCTGGAAAAGTGCCCGGCCGATCTCGCGGCGCACGGCATGGATGTGCGGCCGTACATCTACGATATGCCGCTGGTGATGGATGCGGCCGATCTTGTGCTGTGCCGCGCAGGCGCGTCCACGCTTGCCGAGCTCACGTGCATCGGAAAGCCCGCCGTGCTCATCCCGTCGCCGAACGTCACGAACAACCATCAGGAGCGCAACGCGCGCGTGCTCGAGCGCGCCGGCGGGGCCAAGGTGCTGCTCGAAGGGTCGTTCACGGCGGACGACCTGTATAACCTCGTCAGCGACCTGCTCTCCGACGGTGCACAGCTTGCGCAGATGGCGGACAATATGCGCGCCGCCGGCGTGAGCGATGCCGCCGAGCGCATTGCCGATCTGGTGCTGAAACTGGCCGACCGGCACGCAAAATGACAATCTCGCGTTTCTCTGCATAGGATGGCATGAATTTGCTGTGCGGAGGAAAGATCATGAGCATATGGCACATTTACGGCGGAAACAGGCTGACCGGGAGTACGCGGGTGCAGGGCGCCAAGAATGCGGTGCTGCCGATCATGGCGGCGTCGGTGCTCTCCGGAGGTGAGACGGTTCTGCACAACGTGCCCGATCTGCGGGACGTGACGACCACGCTGCGCATCCTGCAGCATCTCGGCTGCACGGCGGTGCGCGACGGGGACACGGTACGCATCGATTCGCGCGGGATGCACTGCGATTTCATCCCGCACGCACTCATGCGGGAGCTGCGCTCGTCGGTCATCTTTCTCGGCGCGATCCTCGCGCGCTTCGGCACGGCGCGTCTGTCCATGCCGGGCGGGTGCGAGCTCGGGCCGCGGCCGGTGAACCTGCACTTGGACGCACTGCGCGCACTCGGCGCGGAGGTCACGGAGCGCGGCGGCGACATCATCTGCCGGGCGCACGCGCTTCAGGGGCGGCGCATCCTGCTGCCGTTTCCGAGCGTCGGCGCGACGGAAAATGCCATGCTCGCTGCCTGTGCAGCCGCGGGGGAGACGGTCATCTGCAACGCCGCGCGCGAGCCGGAGATCGCCGACCTGCAGTGCTACCTGCGCAAGCTCGGCGCGGACATTTCCGGCGCGGGCACGTCCACGGTCACGGTCGGCGGCTTTCGGCCGCGGCCGTTTGTCGAGCACACGATCATGCCCGACCGCATCGTCGCAGCGACGATCCTGTGCGCTGCTGCCGCCTGCGGCGGCGAGGTGGAGCTGCAGGATGTAGATCCGGCACACTTTTCGACCGTTCTGGACTCGCTTTCTGAGGCGGGATGTGCTATAATCACAACGGCGTCCGCCGTGCGCCTGACATCGGATGGACAGCTCACGGCGCCGCGCCCGGTCGTCACGCAGCCGTATCCGGGCTTTCCCACGGATGCGCAGCCGCCGCTCATGGCGGCCTGCCTGCGGGCAAAGGGCACCACGGTGTTCACCGAAAACATCTTTACCAACCGCTACCGTCATGCCGAGGAATTCCGGCGTCTGGGCGCAGCCGTCAGCATCGAGGGCCGTGTGGCGTATGTCACCGGCGTCGACCGGCTCACCGGCGCGCCGCTCACGGCAAGCGACCTGCGCGGCGGCGCGGCCATGCTTGTGGCCGGGCTTTGCGCCGAGGGCGCGACCGAGCTTTTCGACGACGGGTATATTGACCGCGGGTACGATCGCTTTGACGCGTGCCTGTCGGCGCTGGGCGCTGACGTGCGCTGCGCCGCGCCGCGGTGAAAGGAATCTCTGCCTATGAAACAATCGAAGCAGCCCCGGCAGCGCCGTGCGCGCCGTGTGCGCCGTCCGTCCGCAGGGCGGGGGAGATCGCTGCTGCAGCCGCTGATTTTCCTGCTGATCTGCGTGGCGCTTGTGCTGGGGATGAGCGTGTTTTTCCGCGTCTCGAAGGTCGAGGTCGTCGGAAACTCCATCTACACGGCCGAGGAGGTCGTTGACGCCTCGGGCATCGGCAAGGGCGACAACCTCTTTTTCATCAACCGTTTCTCGGCGGCCAGCCGCATCTTCAGCAAGCTTCCCTATGTGGACAAAGCAAAGGTCACGCGCGCCCTGCCGAACCGCGTCACCATTACGATCCAGGAGAGCAGCGCCATGGCCTATGTCAAGGCGGACGACGGCTACTGGGTCGTCGACCAGAACTGCAAGCTGCTCAAGTCCGTCACGGACAGCGAACTGACCGGCCTCGCCCGCATCGACGGCATCACGCCAGTGGAACCGAAGGTCGGCGAGGTGCTCAACGCCGGCGATGCCGACGCGCCGAAGGTCACGTACCTTGCGGCAATCCTCGGGCAGCTGCTCACGCGCGACATGGCGTCCAAGGTCACGGTGATCGACCTTGCGGACGCGGCGAGCCCGAGCTTTCTCTATGACGGACGGTTCACGGTGCGTCTCGGCGCAAACGAGAATGTCGAGTATAAATTCGGCATGCTCCAGAGCGCCATATCGCAGCTCACGGCCGGCGATACCGGCACTATTGATCTGTCGATCGACAAACGCGCACATTTCAGCCCCGGCTGATTGTTCACAAAAAAAGATTGACCTGATAAGGAAAACGA
>ENA-UPSY01002517-UPSY01002517.1-human-gut-metagenome-genome-assembly--contig:-NODE-2517-length-15403-cov-4.125147_pt1 | contig 15403 bp, 5 predicted proteins | sample MGYA00250044_ERZ773365 | MGnify/ENA primary metagenome ERZ773365 (study PRJEB29103, sample SAMN06111932) | human gut metagenome | biome: human gut; feature: ankylosing spondylitis patient; material...
TATGTATTACCGATAAATCTGATGGTTTAAAACTATTATTTATATCTGCTATCATTGCATTTACAATAGTTTCTTCAACATCTTTAAAGCCACAACCAATCGTTGCATTGCCTTGTGTCTGCATATTCTTATACCACTTCTTGTACTTATTAATTCTAGCAGCAATATCAGCATCTTTGCCGTTACTATTGTTCCATTTCTGCCAAGTGTCAGGATTGGTTAATTTACCTATAGTGAATTGTAAATCATTACCTTTCTCCATAGGTATTCTATATACTATATTGAACGCAACAGGTTCTACTTTAGTAGAGTCATAACCCTGTTTGTCTCTAGCTTTATCAGTGCCTTCTTCGTTAGTATCATCTTTCCTGATTTCTAGATTGAACGTACCATTATTCCAAACTTCTGTACCCAGTCCAGCTAAGTATTTATAACCATTGTCGCTTAGTTTCTGAATGAAGTCAGCATCAAACTTCTCGCCAAATGTCAAGTAGTTTCTAACGTCTACTAACATATCCTTGGCAGGTTGTAATGTATTAGTATCATACTCTACATTACTTCTAGTGAAGACGTTCAAATCATCAACTACATCATTCCTTACCACTCTAGTAAATTTACCATCGGAAGTTTCTGCCATACCATATCTCATATACCAGCCGTATGCTCTAATTCCAGAAAGAGGTTCACTTAGTAATGATTCATCTATAACAGATTCTTCTCCTTTACCCTCTATATCTGCTAAGAACTCATTTTCAAGCTCATTAGTGCCAGTCATAGTTCTACTAGGTGGTATAAATGTAGGAGCTTGCACTTCCTTAGATTTCTCTTTAGTTGTAGGAGTAGGCTCTGGTATATCAGTAGATTTTACTGGCTCCGGAGCTTCTTCTGGATTAACTGGAGCAGGTTCAGGTATAGGTGGCTCCTGTGCTTTCCTAGAAGGAGTATATCCCTCTAATTCGGCATTAAATGCAGCCATTCTAATTACCTTGAATCTATCTATCACAGCAGAAGGGTCAGAAGTAGTAGATGTATATTCATCTTGACGTAAATTAGCTTCTTTGATAATAGTTCCCATGTTGCTATTAATAAAATAAGCTCCGTCCTTAGAACGAGACATCATAGTATAAAATGACTTCATATAATCAATAAGTCCAGAGACTGTATTTGTATTATACTTACTGAAGTTTACATCAATTATAGCATGTTTAAACTCAGAACCTTGAACTGATTTAGGAGTACGCATAATAATCCTACTATCTGCCATATTAGTTAGCATTTTGTAAGTAGGAGTATTCTCATCATCATACACATATCCGACTTCTCCGTCCCTTTCTAGTATTTGTCTAACATCGTCCTCGGTAATAGCAGTGACAAATTTACTTCCATTAAGGATATTGTCTTCGTCCTGATAATAATGTAGCTCCATCATGTTACTTATTGTATCTTTGACATTATTAACAGCATTAGCTTGACTCTCTGAATCAGCCATTTGTTCTGGAGTAAATGTCAACACACTCAAAGCCGCATTTACCGTAGTATTATTATCATTCTGTTGAGTATTAGTAATACGTAAGCTAATATCCAGCTTAGGAGTTCTGACCATTAAAGATTCAGATGACTTAACATTATAGACAATGCTGGTAGGATTCTCATATCCATTCTGATTTAAGTCTCCTAGTGGAACAATAGTTACATTGTTCTTATGTGCCCAATTAGACAAATGTTGCATATAAAGGCTATTTACCCAGGTAGCCTCATCAATAAATACAAGCCTCGGAGTTTGAACATCGTTATACTCTATATCTTCATTGATAATGGCAGCTCTATAAGATTCCATTACTGTTCCACCAGGCGATGTAATGGGGCCAAGTTCTTCTATTGTGAACTGCTTAGACTCCTTATTATTATGTAATATATCATTAGACAGCTCTGCATAATTAGATTCTCCCAATACATGACTCATTAAATCCTCTATAGTAAACGCTTTACCTTCACTTCCTAAAGAAGACACTAGATTATCTACTTGTTGTTTAGTTGGACCTACTTTCCATATCTCTGCATCAGGATAGTACTTCTTAACAATGTTCTGAATTAACTTAGCAATAACAGCTGTCTTACCAGCACCACCAATACCGTCTACCATTACAGTATTCCAGTATCGTATTAACTCGCTACCGTAAGTTCCTTTAGGAGTATCTATATTATTAACAGCAGCATTCATTATATCCGGATTAACTGCCATAGCTGTAGCCAGATATGCAGCATATTCTTGTGAATATAAAGGAGCATAATTAGCATCTGTCTCAACAAGGGATTCTCTTAAGTAATAATCAAAGTCTGACTTTTTAAGAGCTATCATTGCATGTAGTAGCATATAAACATCATAATCCTCTAAAGATTTAGTTTCCGGGCTAAATTTGGTGTTTCTTTGCTCTACTAAGTTATTAATGTTGAATTGATTTCTTACATCAGAGAATAGGTCCTTCAATATAACTTGTGGAGAATCTCCAGTAGTTTGCACTATCTCCTGGAAGTTGTCATATAGCTTGTTCTGTAATGAACTAAGTTCCTTAGAGATAAGCGGATTGTCATAGCTAACATTGTCAATATCATCAAGAGTAGGGGTTGGCATAGTATCTATATCTTTAAATAGCTGCATGCCTTTATACTTAAGTTCTTTTAGGAACTGGTATCTATCCTTACCCTTTAATATATTAGCTGTCAATTTAGATATTTGTTGACCTGTTCTACCATGTTTGCTAAATTGATTAACAGCATTCATTCTGGACAACTCTTTCAAGAATGTGAGTTGCCTAGTTATTAATGCCAACTCCTCTTTCATGATTGCAGCTATATCACCTCTAATAATCCCATACTTCTCTTCCTTCGGGAAGTAGGTTTCTAAGAAGTAATTCATAGTAGCATTGTGTCCAAATGGATTATTGATGTCTAAATCAGTAGTAGAACTGGCGTCAATAACAGCACTAAGCATGTCTATGATTTTGAATGCTTGGTCTATTTCCTTCTCCTTATTACCGTCCAATACGTAGTCAGATACAGAAGGGGCATTCTCTAGTCTTCTATTCTCATCTCTTAGTAAGTCAAAGATAGTGAGTTTGCTTCCATATACAGTATTAGTAAGTTGGTCAAGGAAATCATATACTGGACTAGTTTTGATTTGTAAAACATCCTTCCTTAATTGAGCTATAGTAGCATTAGTAGGATTAGACATTACAAGACTTTCCATATCCTTAGCTGCTTGTACAAATGTCTTCTCGAAATTATTTATTCTCTCTTCGACTTTCTCCATTACTATAGGAGCGTCTTCCGAAGGGTACACATCCCCATTGTTGTCCATGAAGTCTAAAGTGTCATAAACAAGTCTCTTTCTATGTACATCAGAATGAAGAATATTATGAATATTGTCTATAACAGTATCCAAATTATTACCGTCTATGTCTTTTAATGTTTCTAATAAGGCATCATATATAGGATGTGGTATTCTGTTCCCGTCTATATCTAAAACTGGTACATCATTTGCAATAGCTTTTAACACTACATCAAATGCTGCTTCATTAGAGATTTTGTCTCCAAGTACACTTAATAGAATCTCCTTGGTATCAGCATCCATAAATCCAAACTGCATAGCTTGTTGTATTACAGCTTGCACTCTTCCGATTACTTCTAGATTCTGAACTTCAATAGCTTGACGTCTTAGGTCTGCGTCAACTTCAGACTCACCTTCAATAGGAGAGAATCTTTCTCTTACGAACTTCTTGTTTAGTACTGGTCTAATATTCTTGTCTCTTCCTAATTTAGAAATAAGTACCTGTTCAGCATCAGCACCTTCTGGCACATCTAACTTGTCAACAGTGGCTCTTAAATCGATTAGATTATTATATGCCCATGCTTTGAACTTATAATAATCATCGTAAGTTACTGTGCCTTCTTCAAGTTTAGTAGAGAAATCTTTATTAAGCTTCTTAAATATACCATATGCTGTATCAAGAGCTTGCATCTTGTCTTGCTGTTTATAAGATGCATAATCAGACTCGTAACCTTTAACTTGTTCAGGAGCCATATCTTGGAATCTTTGTCCTGATTTGAACTCAACAAAATCCCTAAACGTTGGTGCATAGAAGAATGCATTTACACTATTATCAATAGCAAACAGCATTTGTCCAGTGTAGTATTCAGAGAATGTTCCGTCTAGGAATTTCTGTTTCTTCAAATCAAGGTCAGCCTTCTCTTGTCTTAGCCTTTGTAAGTCGTCAGCATAAGTAGTACTCTTCTTACTTTCTGTTCCAGTGTCTTGTGTATTAGACTCTAATGCAGCTATCTTTCTACGAACTTCTACAATGTCAGAAACTAAACTATTAAAATCCTGAAGCATTTTGCCATTATATCCATTCTCTATAGCTCTACCGAACTTCTGCCCGTCTGATACTTCAAAGCTAGCCAGAGCTTTCATCCTAATGTCTCCCATTACCATTTTGTCAAGAAGCTGTTCATCAGAGAAGTTAAGTCCTTCTTGATTAATAACAGCGTCAAGATGCTGTAGGTAATTCTTAGTCATGGTATAGACTGCTTCATTTTGATTGTCACTAGGAGTAGTAGGAGAGGTCCATATTGTACCTTGGTCTGTATCTTCTGTCTTAGTAGCAGATAGATTCTTATTACCAAGCTTACCCTTTCTCCGCATATCATTTAACTCTTCCATTAACTCACTAGTTCTGCCATTTCTAATAAGGTAGATGAGTTCTTGGTTAGTTTGTTCATTAGTAGCCTTCCTATTCTGTGCAATATCTACACCATAGACGATAGCACCACCAAGAGCTCCTCCGAAGAAGTTCATACCATATCTTTCGGCTGCATTCTCCCAAGCATCAAGTTTCTGCTTGCTCTTAGTGTAACCCATTTCTTGAGCCCAGTTAAATGTAGCTTTCGATAGGTCGACTACTAATTCTTCAGACATCTCTTCCAGACCTTCACCCATAGCCTTACCTACGAATCCTGTAGTATGATTTCTGATGTCGGACCAGTAATTAGAAGAATATTGTTTAGCAGTATTAAACATCTTAGCCAGCTTGTTAGGCTTAGGCATGTTACTAGTAGCAAGTTGGCCCAGCCCCTTATTAATTTCTCCAGTTACTTGTGAGATAGCCTTTCTGTAAGTGAGAGCGTCTCCTTTAAGTTCTGGGAAGAATAATTCACCAAGTCCAGTTCTATCAACTGCATACATGCCAGCTACTGCTCCCCATGCTATAGCTGCTGCTTCTGCTCTATCAGCTCCTTGCTCTATAGCATCTTCAAAAGTCTCAAGACCTTGCATCATAGCCATATAACCTAGAGCTGTATTAGCTGCCATTCTGTTATTTCTTTTAAGAATAGTCTCAAACGCTTTTGTACCTTTAAGCCTATTCATCTCATACAAGCTGCCTATGGCTCCTTTATATTTATCAGGATTAGAAGCCAGTAATCTAGTTGATTCCAAATCAGCAGCTTGCATTGCAGCTTTGTACTTCTTATCTGTACCTAGTAATGCATTCATGCCTTTGAAGATAGTTCTTTGCTGTCCCCACTGTAATGCCACATCGGTTACTAAATCAAAGAAATTCTCTGCTGACATCAATTTACCTTGAGAGTATTCTGATTTAGAGCCTTTAAATGTTCTACCTATACCTTGTATTAGATTAGCTGTAGGCGTATCTTCGTTCAGTCCTAGAGTAGATTTATAAATAGTGGGTAGTATATCCATTAACTGAGCACCAATCATAGCTCCTCCATATACCAAATTCACATAAGGTACAAATAAAGGTGCTAGTGAAGTCACTGTCTTCATAACAGTACCAGTAACAGACTTATCAAGTCCGTCAGAATCAAAGAAGTCATATTTATTAGCAGCAGAACCGTCTACTGTGAAACTGTCAAACATAGATTTAAACTTACGACCATAAGCTTCTCTTCCGGCTAGTGTCTCGTAGTAGTAGGTTCCTTCGTCATTGTATTTAAGGTCACCTTTACTATGCTTAACTATTCTGCCAGAGTATGGGTCTTTATGCTCTCCGTCTGAATCCCATTGGGCAAGTACTAAAGGTTCTGAAAGTGATTTCAAGAAACCTAATGGGCTGCCAAATAGAACATTATCATTAGGAGTATAGTCTTCGTACTTACCAGTTTCGTAGTTAAATACCTTCTGTGTTTGTGCTAGTTCTGATGCTGTCCATTCTCTATTATCTGTGCGTCCTATTTGTGACACACCAGTCTTCAATCTATCAGGATTAAGTACCCTTCTAACATTAAAATTAATAGGTCTATCCTCTGCGTCATTAGGTTTTAATTGAGAGTATGGGTCCCAATCAACGTCCTCCATGATTGTATCCTCGAATTGGTCATTGGCAAACTTTTGATAAGTAAATGCAGCACTATCATACTTTTGGTTAAATGCTACTTCATTAAACTTACCATTCTCATCCTTAAACATTTCTTGGACAAACTTACTATTCCTGTAAGTATTCTTATCTAGTAATCCAGTATTATCAGCTGTTAATCCCACATCTCTAAAATTGTCCATAGTAAATGAAGGATTCTCTAATTGAGCTACAAACCAATCATTAGGTTTCTTTATATCATTCATATCAATTATTTAATATTTTAGATGTACTTGGAGTCATAAATGAGTCTAATTTAGCTGCTCTAGCTGCCCTTCCCTTTAGGATTGTCATATCTCCCCAGTCAGCAGGTACAGTAGGATTCTCGCCAGCGACGTTAAGAGCTAATCCAGCACTCTCTCTTAGTGGCATATAAGCAACTGTTTTATATATGTCATCATAAGGTTTCATTCCAAGTGTTCCTTTAAATAAGTTCTCTATATCATCAGGGTCAACATTAGGCATACTTCTGATATTAGTCATATAACCTTCCCCTGCCCTATCTACATCAATTGCACCTTTCTTGCTGCCAAACCATGGGTCTTCCCCGCTAGCATATACGTTAGTCATTAAGAAAGGACGGAATTTAGATTTGTCCCAAACTAGTCTTCCGTTAGCATCTTGCACCATATATCCTTCTAAGTCATGCTTCATAAGTATGCTCTGCACTTCATCAGCACTTATATTAGCTCCTCTGGATTCTATTTCTTTTTGAGCTTCGATGAATCTAGGCATAAGTTCAAAGTCTGGAGCTATACTGCCGTTTTGGTCATATGTGTATGGTAGAACTGCCCTTGCAAGTTGAGTTCCGTCATATAGCACCTGCCCAAATTTAGAAGAATCGACTTTCTGATTGCCTAAATGAATGCTATTACTGTCAACAATACCTCCAATTCCAGACATTAGTAATGACTCTAATGAGCCTTTAGCAACTAAGTTACCGTCTTGTCCTTGTGGTGTACCATAAAATACAGCATCCGCTTCCATTTGGTAACCTTGTCCGGGATTAAGTATGTATTTGCCAGCATCTCCATTCTCCCCCATATAATAAGACATAATAGGTTTAATCTGCATAGTCTTATTAGATTTAGAGCCAGATTCAGATGCTCCCTCTGTGGCATTCTTATCATAATCTACTTTAATAGAATAGTCAGAATCAATTCCAGATGAAATCATACCAGCCAGTAATTCATATGCACCTTTAGTAGGGTCCAATCCAGACAATGCAGCCTTACCTCTTAGTAAAGCCTTTGCATTATTAGGCATGGTAGACAGCAAGTAAGTAAGAGCTACTCTAGCCTTCTTTGATTGGTCAGTATTACTTTCTGTAATTTTATACACTCCGTCCTGTCCAGCAGCTAGTAATTCGTCTATTCCCTCCTTTATATCTTTACCTTTCTTAGTTTTAAAGAACTCTTTAGAAGTGCTATCCTTACCTATTTTACCAATGAGGTCCCATACTGTCTTATTAATACTATCCATGCTGACTCCATTAGCAATTACAGTTGATATATTATTAGCATACGGCAATTTATTAGCTCGTAGGTCGGCCAGGTCGGCATTAGTAAGAACTCTATCACCTTGCTCTAGAGTTGCTTTAGTAGTAATTCCGTCCTCTCCCATTACATAATATCTGCCGTCAGTAGTAATCGCCATTTCACCAAAGGAGCCATTCTTCTGTGACTCTGCTATAGCATCTTTTAGTTGAGTTTTGCCCTCTCTAAGTCTTGCCATTAGTTGAAGAGTTCTTCTATAAGCTGTGGCAGTTTGATTTGGATTGAATGGGTTGTTCTGACTACTGAATAGATTACCTATTTCTTCAGCCACTGCATCAGTGTCGCTAATAAGACCCTCTTTATACAGAGCAGTAATCAATGATTTATCTATACCTCCTATTGTATTCTTATCTGCTTCTGCATTGCTGCTCATTGCTCCTTCAACATAGGGAGCCGTAGGTTGCGGTTGAGGAACGTTAGTATAGCTAACAAAGGCGGGAATACCCCCGCCCTGTAGCTTCTGTATTTTATTTATTATTTCCATGACATTCCTTTCTTAATTAGTTCAGAAGTTAATGAAGACATATGTTTAATCATATCAGCATGTTGCTTCTTCGCTGCCATTATGTCTTTATGGAATTGCTTATTATCTGCTAGCATTCTTCTGTTGAAATCCTTAGCTCTTTGAATTATAATCCTTTCCTGGGCTGTCAACCTTCCACCCTTAGCATAAGTATATGGGGTATTAGGAGAAGGAGTAGTTCTTTGGAACATCCAAGGCATTCCAACATTATTTCTAGAATAATTAAGCATATCTGTATTGTACTGTCTTAATAATTGTTGCTGTTTAGCTGTATCCCCAGCTTGAACTGCTGCATCATATTGTGGCTGCATTGTAGATAGTAACCCCTGCCTATAAGATTCAGCATCGTATTGTTTACGAGCTGCTCTATTCTGTCTGAATTGATTTTCAATGCCAGATAGGTAAGGATTAATAACTTGCTGATAATTAGCTGTAGTCTTAGCAGAATCAATTTGCGCCTTAGCAGCATCAATTTGTAGCATTGAAGCTCTATTTCTATTGGCAACATCAGTTCTTCTAGCTTTAGCAGCATCCGACTCTTGTTGAGCCATCATTCTTGTCTTATAGAACATATCAGCATCAGCCATATCTCCTTGGAATCTTATATCACCAGCTTTGTTCTGTGCTTCTAATTCTCCAGCAAGCTGAAGCGATGCATCAGAAGTTCTAGGTCTAGCGGCAAGAGATGTCAAATTAGAAGCTTGCCTATCAGCAGATGCTTTAGCAAAGTAGTTACCAGTAATGGGTACAGTGTTCTCATATGTATCTATTAGCAATGGTTTTAGTCCAGCTTTGTACTGTTCAGCTGCCTTGTTATTAGTTGCCAATCCTCCAACCATTCTGCCTAATGCTATCACATCCTCTGGCAATACACTAAAACCTCCTAAACCTTTCTTTTCACCTCCAGCTGCTCCGCGTACAGTACCGTCTCCGGCAGCTTTCTGTGACCTTTTAGCATCTCTAATTTGCTTCTTAGTAGGATTACTACCCATAGCTGGAACTGGAGATTCTAGTTTAGTTGGCATAGCTGGTTGTGGATTTCCACTAGTAATACCTGCTGCCTTAGCTTTAGGCATAAAATTCAACATCCCGGTGTCTAAATTCTTAACAACATCAATATTATCATTAACTCCAGCTCTAACTTTAGCTAGATTATCAGCACTGATATTGTTAGTTCCTAGATGTCTTAACCAAGTTTGGTCTCCTGCATATCCGTCAGCAGTCCATTGAGTACCCTTGTCAGAACTTCCACCTCTACCTGTTATTCTACCAGATTTAACCAGACTAGCCATAGTTCCAGTATTCACTTTAGTATTAGTATTAAAGTTAGTCTGATAGTTAGCTACGTTCTGATTATAAGATAATCTAGAAGCCCCAGGCTTAGTAGCAGTAAATCCAAGATTACTGTAATCTCTTTGCATATTATTGTATGTACTAGCATTTGCTGGGTTAATCATGCCTAATGTGTCGTTGTAACCAGCACTTCCTAAGACGTCTGTGTTCCAATTCAAATCATTAGCAGATTGTACATTACGTATAGCTTTACCTCCTTGATATTTAGGAATTAACACTCCTCCGTTAGCTTTCTTAGTAACTCTGTCATCCTTAGACTTCTTCTTAGTCTTAGGTTTAGATTGCTTCTTAGGAAGTTCTCTTTTAACATGAGCAGTACTACGTTTGGGCGGATTAACTAATTCCCATAAGTATCTGGCATTCTTATCGGTAATTGTATTAGTAGGAGTAACAGTAATTTCAGTTGGAGTTGGTGGAGCGTATATGTTTCTTCTAGGAGTTACATCCTCATATCCAAAATCCTTTTTATTCTTAACTGCTTCATCCCATACTTTATTGTACTCACGTTCAGCTACTGGTTGGAATACTTCTCTGTAAGTCCTTTCCTTATTAGCTCTAGCTGCTCCAGCTAATGGTTGTTTAGGTGAAGGTTGATTAGTAGCCCATGCAGTCAAAGCTTCATTTCTAGCTTTTTGAGCTTCTCTAGCTTCAGCCTGCTTATTAAGCCTTTCATTCCTAATAGCTTCATTACGTCTGTTTCTATCTCCTGTGGCTCTAGTTTGTGCCAGCTTGTTTGGGTCAGTAATGTCTACAACTTGTCTTGACTTACCATCTCCCATGTGAAATACCCTGTTAGACGGAGTTACTTGATTAGGGGCAGGTAATGCTAACAGCTCTGAAGGCTTAGCTTGACCTTTATTAAGATTTCTGTATTTGAAAGAGTTGTACCATTGAGCTGGCTTATCAAGACCAGGAATAGATATAACTCCAGTTTGCATTCTTTTAACTATTCCCTTCTCTGAATCTGAATAGACTAGAGGCACTTCGATATCACCTTTAGTAGTGCTGACTATTTTAGTTTTGTTGAAGTTGTATTCTGGTCTTACTACAGAATTGGGCAAACTAGTTATAAACGGATTGTGCCATGAGAAATTAACTTGACGACCTAATCTATCATCACTCTTAGTAATCTTCTGGAAAGCTGCCTGTTGGTCTTTGAGTTTACCATGACTAGCTATCTCGTCCAACTGCGCTCCAGTGACAGTGTATTCTTTACCAGTAGCGCTAGTTATTACATGATTTCCAGTAGCAGCAGCATTTCTAAGCTGTTTAGATTGTATTTGGCGTTTAACCCCTTTACCACCCCCAACTACAACTTTTATTAGTTCAGCCAAGTTTCTATAATCATCTACGGAAAGGTCTTTTGGGTTAGTAGCCAACTTTCTAGCTGATTCTATACCAGGGCCTGTATAGTTTATTGCAGCTGCTGCCGATAATAGTCTTGGAGTCCATTTTATAAGATTCTTGACTACCTTACTACCTTTAGCTGCCGCACCCAGTCCGGGAATTAATCCAACTGTATCTAAACCTAAATTCATAGCTAGACGTCCTGCATCTCCCCAGTCAAGACCATCTTGGCCCCAATCAGCTCCAAAATTGGCCAGTGTTCCAGCATAACCTACTACCCCAGCTCCAGGTATCATAGATATTAAATCAGCACCTATAGCCCCAAGCCTTGCATAATCAGAAGCAGTGAATCCAGTATCTGCTGGCTTTCTGCTATCATTAACGGCTTGTTGTGGAGATTTACCAGATGCTACAGATTGTTCTACTTTAGCTTCCTTGTCAGCTTGACGTTTAGCATCTCTCTCCCTAATAGCTTTAAGTATTTCAGCATTAGCAGCTTCCCTATTAAACCCTATGCTTCCTCCCTGTTGGAAGTATGAACCTCCCCGCTTTGGTACTCTAGGAGCAACTCTAGGTTTTGAACTATCAGTAGGATTCTCATAATGAGCATAGGCTATCTGTTGCAACGCAGGTATATCTAGCATAGATACTTCCTTGTACTGTTTAGTTTCAGGATTATATGCTATACTAGTATAATTATTGAAATCGTATGTAGTGGGCACTGCTACAAAGCCATCGCCTATGTCTGGGAACTGTGACCTCATGACACTTAAGGCAGCATCCATATTATTAACTATATGCTGTCCGTTGTCTGGTCTAAATGAAGTTCTTCCTAATACATTGGTAAAGTAATTTGCCATGTCTGGTTGACCTTTCAAGTAATCCAGTAAGTTGTCAATATTGTAATTAGGATTAACATTGCCGAAATGTCCTGACATGGAAGATTTAAACGGATTATTCTTTCTATAATCCTCAAAGTATTTCTTAGTAGCTTCAGTCTTCAGTTCAGCCTTGTTAGTATCTATTATTTCTTTCTCCTTATTAGCTTGGTCTCTTAGACCTTTCTCTACATAGGCGTTAATTGCTTCGTCTCCTAATATTCCTTTACTTTTGGCATCTGCTATTAAGGACTTCCTGTAAGCATCTATCAAGTTTACATCACTACCTCCTTTAGAGACTTCGTCATTTAAATAAGTACCTAAATCTCCATAGCCCATAGCGGCAGAGAATTTTAGGTCTTCAGGGTCATATTTATTGTCTTCTAGAGCTTTTAATAGATTAGAGCTTCTCTCTATCCAATTCTCTCTAGTTCCGAATACATCTTTGTTATATTCTGCTTCTGGATTATTAATGAAATCATTATGACTAGATTGTATTGCTTGTCTTAGGAATCCTAAGCGGTCTTGTGAATTAAACTTCCTCCATAGACTATCATCCCAGTTTCCTCCCATAGCTATATTAGCTAGTCTTTGTTTAAATGAAATTGGAGCTGCCTTAGTTTGAGGTTTCTCTTCAACCTGTGCCTTATAAGGACTCATACCTTTGATATAGCTTAATGCATAATCACCAACTCTGTTGAACGCATTATTCTCTGTATTCTTAGTACCTAATCCTAGAAATTTCTTGTCATATTTACCAGTACTACTCATTTGCCCAGAAGCATCTGTAAAGGTTCCGTCTCCATTCATAGTCACAGTCCCGGACTTAAGACCCTCTATGAATTGACCAGCAGCCTTTCTGAATTGGTCAGCTTTGTCCCCTTTTAGTCCGTTATTCTGTATATAGGTGTCAATGTTTCTATATAAGCCAGATACTAAATCTGATTTGTTATATTTGTTAACATCTTTCCACTCAAACAGCTCTGGTTCTTGTGAGGACTTGCCACCAGTTTGATACTTTCTTATTGCTTGTGACATATCGTATTATAAACTAAGAAAGGGACATATACTGTTTGATATATGCCCCTTTCTAACTTGTTAAATGATTATCTAACTCTTCTAAGTTTAGAACCATTTCTTGCAAAGGTTGGTTCCTCTTGAGGAGCTTCTCCAGGTCCCATACCTCCCTGTGCTGCCGACATAAGAGTCTGACATACAGCTAGAGCTGCTTCGCAGTTACCTGTTTGCACTGCCTGTGCTGCCACTTGAAGAATCTGTTCCATAGGATTACCTGCTTGTGCTCCTTCCGGTGCTCCGCCTTCCATTGGTGCTCCTTCAGCAGGTGCGCCTCCTGCTGCGGGGTCTTGTGGTACAGGAGCTGCACCACCTTGTTGCATAAATCTAGCTACTTTACTTTGAATTTTCATAATTATGTTAATTTAAAGATTGAATTGTGTTTATTATCTCTTGCAAGTCATCGTTCTTATAATCATACCTTAAAACATACAACTTACAGTTATTAGCTTTACATTTCTCTAGTTTATAACTGTCTCTTTCAACAGTTTTATTATATCCAAGTACTCCTCCAAACCTAGCTATAGGTTTATAATGCTGCTCCCCATTATATTCTATAGCAATATTATATTTAGGTATGTAGATGTCAAATCTTTGCTTACCTAGCCAATCAGGACTATATTCATATAATATTTCCAAATCTGGAAATTCATTACATAACCTACTATATAGCTTGTATTGTGACTTGTACAAGCATTTTGGGCAACCATTACCTGATAAGTGTGAGTGAGGAGTCTGGTAGAACTCACCATGAATGGGGCATACTATACAGACATTAACTCTATTAGTAACATATGTAACTTTAGAGTAGTCATATTTATAATTATGTACTTCATTAGCTTTCTCTATAAACTTATCAGTACTATTTCTGCATTTCTTTCCTACAAGTGCTCTGGCACATTTGGGACATCCATGCCCGTTGAACAAATGAAGTGGTTTAGCTTCAAACTCATGAGAGCATACGTTGCATTTAACTTTAACTTTGGTTTTAGCATCTATATATTTAACTTTAGATATGTCTAATTTATCACCAAATGTATTTGTCAGCCTGGTTATGACTTCTTCTTGTGTTAAGTACTTACCCATAACATTATATTTGACTACAAATTTAGTGACTAAATTAGACATATCAAAGCTAACCATTACTATTGTTATTTACATTAATGTAGATAGTAATTATATTAAAATACTATGGTTACTTTTCAGGAGCCTCCACATATTCAGGCTCACGTTCATCTTGCTGTTTTAAATAGGTAAACATCTTCTTCCCGAGTGCCTTATAATCTTTATCTGCCTTAGATTTATCTGCTCTCTTAGCCATACGAATAAGAGTTTTAGTATTCTTTCTACTAAAGATTCTCTCTCCTCCATTTAATTCCATTTGAGTGGAACCATCGGGAGCTATAACCTTCATAGTTGGTACTTCATCATCGTCATCTATGTCAAGCTCATCTCCTTCCTTAATTCCAGAACCTTGATTTACTTCTAATACAAACTGCACATCGTCTTCTTCAGCAATAGTTTCATCGTGCGGTTGTCCCTTATAAACTGATATTACTTCAAAATCTTCGTCAATAAATATTATATCAAGTGGAATGTCAGTATCTTGCATCCAGAAACCAACTGTTTGAGGTTCATCATATATGAACAGCATACCTTCATCTTCAGCAAGCTCTTTCTTGCCTTGCAATCCTTTGGTCTTCTCCTCATCTGTTTGAGCTACCTCTACATTATACTTCTTATCGCCAATTTCTATTCTCATTCTACTACCTCCATTAGACCTGTATTGTCAACAGTGTTATTAATAATTTCATGTGCAAGTAATTTGCCAGCTTCTATAGCCGCGTCATCGCTTCCGTCCTTCATAAGTTCTTCTAGTTTCTTAGTGACTTCTAACCTGAAGATGATTTCATTACGCTCAATTTCAGCATGTTGCTTCAATTTACCACCTTCCTCTTCCGTTACTACAGGTATTCCTTTACTAGTTACTTGTTCATACTCTGGACTAATATCCTCCAAATGATGCTTGTGTGCGTGTAATGCTCCGTCTGGGATTACATTAACTTTACCTCCCTCTGCGAACTTCTTTGGAACATATTTATAATAATCTCCAGTATCAATATATTCCCGAACAGCAATCAATTTCTCTGGTGATATAAAAACAGAACCTAAAACAGATTGTTCCGCAATTAAATCTTGAGGCTGTACTCGTAATTCTGAGGTCTCTGGCACAATTTCACC
>ENA-UPSY01002530-UPSY01002530.1-human-gut-metagenome-genome-assembly--contig:-NODE-2530-length-15324-cov-2.830590_pt1 | contig 15324 bp, 15 predicted proteins | sample MGYA00250044_ERZ773365 | MGnify/ENA primary metagenome ERZ773365 (study PRJEB29103, sample SAMN06111932) | human gut metagenome | biome: human gut; feature: ankylosing spondylitis patient; material...
GGCGACTTCCTCGCGCTCGTCAAAGTGAATTTTTTCCGTACCGAGGACCTGATAGGTCTCATGTCCTTTTCCGGCGAGCACTATCATATCATCTTTTTGCGCGAAACGCAAGGTCATGCGGATGGCCCTGCGGCGGTTCTCCTCCACATAGACGGGCTTCTCCGTCTGCGGGATCCCGGCAAGGATCTCGCGGATGATGGCCATCGGCTCCTCCGTGCGGGGGTTATCCGACGTCACAACGAGCACGTCGGCCAGCCGCGCGGCGATCTCGCCCATGATGGGGCGCTTTGTCCGGTCGCGGTCGCCGCCGCAGCCGAACAGCACGATGAGGCGGCCGCGGCAAAAGTCGCGCACGGAACGGAGAATGTTCTCCAGTCCGTCCGGCGTGTGGGCATAATCGATGAGAACGGTGAAATCGCGGCCCGGCGTGGGCACGACCTCGATGCGGCCCTTTACGCCCGCCGCCGTGCCGAGCGCGCGGCAGGCATTTTCCAGTCCGATGCCGAGGGCGCGGGCAATGCCGAGCGTCAGAAGCGCGTTCGAGACCGTGAAGCGGCCGGGGATGCCGATGCGGACATGCGCCGCCTTCTCCCCTTCCCGCACGTCCATCGCCACATGGTCCGGCGCAAGCTGCACCTGCTCTGCGCGCAGCGCGGCGTCCTTCCCGGTGCCGACGAGCAGCGGTGTACAGGCCGCGCCCTGCAGCATGGTCCGGTAGGCCGGATCGTCCGCATTGAGCACACCCGTCCGGCAAAGCCGGAACAGGCGGGCCTTGGCGGCTCCGTAGGCCTCCATGGTCTTATGGAAATCGAGGTGGTCCTCCGTCAGGTTCGTGAACGCACCGACCGTGAACGGGATGCCGTCCACGCGGTGCAGCGCCAGCGCATGGGACGAGACCTCCATCACCACATGCGTGCAGCCCGCATCGAGCATCTGCCGCAGCAGGCCCTGCAGGGCAAAGCTCTCGGGCGTCGTGCGCTCCGTGGGGACGACGGTGTCGCCGATGCGGTTTTCGATCGTGCCGATGAGGCCGACCTTCGCGCCGAGCGTCTGCTCGAGCACATGCTTGACCAGGCAGGTCACGGTCGTCTTGCCGTTCGTCCCCGTCACGCCGATCATGCACAGGCGCTCCGCCGGATGGCCGAACCAGTTGCAGCCGAGCTGCGCCAGCGCCGCGCGCGCATCGCGCACGCGCACCCACGGCGTGTGCTCCGGCATGTCGTGCTCGCACAGCACGCAGGCCGCGCCGCGCGCAAGGGCGGCGGGAATGAAGCGGTGGCCGTCCGTGGCATAGCCCGAAATGGCGGCAAACAGCTCGCCGGGCGCGGTCGAGCGGGAATCATAGCTCACGCCCGTCAGCTCCAGCTCCGGGTCGGCGTTCTGTTCGAGCACCTCGATGCCCTGCAAAAGCTCGTGTAATTTCATTGCATTCAACCTTCTTTAATCCAGTGCGGTCGTATCCGTGAATGTGACGGCGATCATCGTGCCGCGCGGGACCTTTGTTCCGGCGTCGATGTCCTGCTTTGTCACCACGACGTACCATGCATTCGAATCCGTGCCCTTGGCCTGCAGATAGAGCCCGAGCTGGGACAGCGTCGTGCTGGCCTGCGCCACGGTCATACCCGTCAGGTTCGGCACCTCGACCTCGTCGGTCGGCATGGAATCGTCCGTATAGAGCAGCACGGTCGAATTGCCGGGCAGCTCACGGCCGTGGGCCGGGATCTGGCTGACGATCTTGTCGCCGTCGCCGATGATCTTGTAGTTCAGGTGATCTTCCTCCAGAATGGCAGCCGCCTCGGACTCGGTCTTCCCGGCCAGATTCGGCATGCGGACCGTCACGCGGGACATATCCACCTCGGAATAATCCGGCTCGACGCCGAGATAGGGCAGGATATCCTCCATCACGCGGGCGACGGTCGGCGCGGCCATAACGCCGCCGGAGATATAGGTGCCGGTGGCGGGGTTCGGCGTATCAAGTGCGATGAGTACCACATACTCCGGATCGTCCATCGGCGCAATGCCGACAAACGAGACGATCTTGTCGTTCGTCTGCTGGCCGTTCGAATCGGTCTGGTCGGTCTTTTCGGCCGTGCCGGTCTTGCCGCCGATGCGGTAGCCGACGACGCTGCCGTTCTTTGCCGTGCCCTCCGTGACGACAGACTCAATGATCTGCCGCATCGTGGCGGACGTCTCCTCGGAGATGACCTGCCGCACGACGGTGCGGGCGTTCTGCTGCACGACGTTGCCCTCGGAGTCGACGATCTCCGAGACGACATAGGGCTCGAGCAGGTAGCCGCCGTTCACCACGGCGGAAATAGCCGTGACGAGCTGGATGGGCGTCGGCTTGATGGTCTGGCCGAACGACGTTGCGATGAGGTAGCTCGTGCCGTAGGAGGCGGTGTTGGCCAGGCGCTCGCGCGTGTGGAACACGCCGGAGGCCTCGCCGGGCAGGTCGATGCCCGTCTGCTCCATCAGGCCGAAGGCGCGGCAGTAGTCATACAGCGTGCCGCCGCCCGTCCGCAGGCCGATGTGGGCGAAGGCGATGTTGCAGGATTTCTGCAGGGCCTGCGCCGTGGTCTCGCTGCCGTGGCCGGCATGGTTCCAGCAGTTGAGGATCTGCTCGCGGCCCTCGATCTTCTCGGAGCCGCCGCAGTAGAACGTATCGGCCGTCGTGACTGCGCCGGAATCGAGCGCCGCCGCCAGCGTGAGGATCTTGAACGTCGAGCCAGGTTCATAGCCGTCGGAGACGCAGCGGTTGCGCCACTGCTTCAGGCGGGCGTCGCGCACGGCGGCGTTATAGGCGTTGAAGGCCTCCGTGCGGGCCGTGGAATTTTCGGGCTGCTTTTCCGCCTTGGTGTAAAGCTCCTCGATCTGTGTGCGCAGGTCCTCGTCATAAATTTCCTGATAATCGTTCGGGTCATAGCTGCCGAGCGTGCACATGGCGACGATCTCGCCCGTTTTGCAGTTCATGACGATGCCGAACGCGCCGTTGAGCACGTCATAGCGGTCCACGGCGTCCTGCATCTGCTTCTGCAGATAATACTGCACCGTCGTGTCGAGCGTCAGGTGGATGCTGTCGCCGTCGGACGCCTGATAATACTTCTCATAGGAATAGAGCATCTGCGTCTCGTAGTTGCCCTTCGTCGTGATGACGGCTCCGGCCGTGCCCTGCAGCTCGTCATTATAATAGGCCTCCAGCCCCTCGGAGCCGACGTTCTCGGTGTTCGTAAAGCCGATGATCTGCGCCGCGACATCGTGATAGGGATAGTAGCGCTGAGAATCCGGCTCGAGATGCACGCCGATGACCTTATCCTCCGCAATGATCTCGCGGACCTTGTCGCAGACCTCCTGCGCCTGGCGGCGCTTGATGACCTTGTAGCGCAGGCTCGTATCGGCGGCCTGCTCCTCGATCCAGCCCGCATCCAGATCGAGCACGGCCGCGAGCTTCTTTGCCAGCGCCGGGACGTCGACCTTGTTCTGCGACAGCTCCAGCGGGTCGAGGAAAACATTCTCCACGCTCGACGAGGCCGCCAGCACATTGCCGTTGCGGTCATAGATCGTGCCGCGCGAGGCGGTGACGCTCGTGCTGCGGGTCTGGTTGCGGATGGCCTTTGCCTCATAATAATCGTGGTCGACGAGCATGAGCTTCACGAGCATGCCCGCCACAGCGCAAAAGCTGACGACACCCAGCAGGATCATCAGGAAAAAGATGCCCTTGCGCACATGGGTCGTCGAGACCTCCTCGCGCTTCGGCGCGCGGCGGCGTCTTCTCTGCGGTTGCTGCTTCATAGTATTCCCTCCCGGGGCAAAACAGTGGAAAAAAGATGGGCGGCAATTCTCACTCACCGCCCATGCTCTGTATACGATATGAATCGGGCGGCGGGACCATGCCTGAAATGGCCGTCCCTCCCGAAATTCTGCGGCAGGCTCAGGAGAAGTAGTTGATGGCGTCCGTAAAGGCGCTGCGGAATGCGTCGATCACGCGGACGAACACATTCTTCTCCGCAGGCGCGGCATAGACCTCCGTCGTATCGTCCGCATCGACCTGCACATAGATGATCTGCGAGCTGCCCGGCTGGCGCATGCCAAGCTCCTTGGCGCGCTTTTCGATCTGCTCGAGATCGAGGGCATTGTCATACTGCGACTGCAGTCTGGCCTGCTGCTCCTCCAGCGTGCTGAGCTGCGTCTGCAGCTTGCCGACATCGCTGCGCGCCTCATAGAGGCGGATATAGCTGAACACCACCAGAGCAAGCATCAGCACGGCGGCGGCCGCGCCGAGCGCCGTCAGGGGCGAGATACCCAGACGTGCACGGACATGGCGCGCCGGCTTGCGCCGCGCAGGCGCGTCCGGCAGACGCTCCGGCTGCTCCAGAGGCTGTGCGGTATTCCGGCGGCGGACATCATAGGCCGCCGAGCCGTTGCTGCGATAAGGGTCTGCCATGGTGGCTCATCCTTTCTGTCAAAGTTTTTCCGCAACGCGGAGCTTTGCGCTCCGGGCGCGGGGATTTTCCTCCAGCTCCGCAGGGCCGGAGACGATAGGCTTGCGCGTAACGAGTTTCACGAGCGGCTTTTTGCCGCAGACGCACACCGGGAATTCCGGCGGGCAGGTGCAGCCGCGCGCCGCCTGCTGCATCTCGCTCTTGACGATGCGGTCCTCGAGCGAATGGAAGGTGATGACGGCCAGTCTGCCGCCGGGATTGAGGCGGCCGACCGCAGCCTGCATCATGCGGCTGACGGCGCCGAGCTCATCGTTCACGGCGATGCGGATGGCCTGAAAGCTCCGCTTGGCGGGGTGCTGCTTCTCGCGCAGCGCCTGCGCGGGCATCGCGCCGCGGATAATCTCCACGAGCTGGCCCGTCGTCTCGATCGGGGTGTGCTCCCGCGCGCGGACAATGTGCTTGGCAATGACGGGGGCATAGCGCTCCTCGCCGTATTCCAGAAGGATGCGCCGCAGCTCCTCATACGGCCAGTCGTTCACGACATCGCGGGCGGTCAGCCCCGCCGTGCGATCCATGCGCATATCGAGCGGTGCGTCATGCATGTAGGAAAAGCCGCGCGCCGCGTCGTCGAGCTGCGGCGAGGAGACGCCGAGGTCGAAGAGCATGCCGTCCGCGCCGGGGATGCCGAGCTCGCCCAGCACCTCGCCGAGACGGCTGAAGTTGCTGTGTACCAGCGTGACGCGGTCCCGATAGTCCGCGAGCCGCTCGCGCGCGGCCGCGATGGCCGTCTCGTCGCGGTCCAGACAGATGAGCCGTCCGCCGCCGCTCAGGCGCCGGGCGATCTCCAGCGAGTACCCCGCGCGGCCGAGCGTCCCGTCGACATAGATGCCGTCCGGGCGGATGTTCAGCCCCGTCAGGCACTCATCGAGCAGCACCGGCTTGTGGCCGTAGGCCAGATCTTCTTCTGCGTTGCGGTCAAAAGCCATCGCTTACAGCCCCATTTCTTCCATCGCCGCCTGCAGCTCGCCGGAGGAGAAGGCCTCCTCCTCCATCCTGGCCCAACGCTGGGCGTCCCAGATTTCCACGCGGTCGAAGCTGCCGACCACGATCACTTCCTTGTTCAGTCCCGCCTTCTGGCGCAGGTCGGCGGGGATGAGGATGCGTCCCTGCGCATCCGGGTCACAGTCCGCCGCGTGGGCAAAGATCATGCGCAGCTTTTTCAGCGAACTGTACGACTGCTCCTTGAGCGCCGCCATTTTCTCGTTCCAGCTCTCGTCGGAGAAGAGGGACAGACACATATCCTGTCCGATGATGAGGTGGAAGTTCTTCCCGCCCAACTCCTCGCGCAGCTTGGCAGGAATGAACAGGCGACCCTTTGCGTCGATATTATGGGCGTATTTGCCGGTCATGCCTGCCACCTCCTCTTCGCCACGCCGCGGGAAAATCGTGGGGAGCGGCACCACAAACATGGGTTTTGGCGCTACTATCCCCCACCCGTGTTTTGAGTATACCTTTGTTTCGCAATTGCAAGTGCTTTTTTTCGCGGCTACGCGGACGTTTTTTGGCGGTTTTTTCCATTTTTAGCATTCAATCCGCTTAACATAAAACATTCGTTTCAAACTTCGGAAACAAAAGCAGGCCAGAAGCACTATATATAGTGCTTCTGGCCTGTAAAGCCGCAACATCTTGCTTAAATTAAACAAAAGCTGGTTCGTACGGGCCAACCTTTGTTGTTTTCTACAAAATTTCTGTCAAAATTCTGTCACTCTGTCGAAGTGTCCGTCTCCTCCGCGCTCTGCTCGAGGGCGGAGGGCTTCTGGTTGATCTGCTCCTTCTGCGCCTGCATCTGCTCCTGTGAGGCGGCGCGGAAGCGCACACGGGACTCCTTCACCTCGTCGAGCGCCATCTGAATGGCCTCCTCGGTGCGGCGCAGGGCGTCCTCGGTGTAGGTGTTGGCGACGTGATAGAGCTCCTTGCTGCGCGACTCGGCGCGGCGGATGATCTCGCTGCTGCGCTGGCGCGCCTGCTGCAGCGTCTCGCTCTCGGAGACGATGACCTTCGCGTCGAGCTCGGCCTGACGCAGCATCTTCTCAACCTCTTTCTTCGCGGCGGAGACATACTCCTCACGGGCGCGGACAAGCTCCTGCGCCTTCTTGATCTCGAGCGGCAGCTTCGCGCGGACCTCGTCGAGCAGGTCGAGCGCCTCATCGCGGTTGATGATGCACTTTTCCGAGCTGAAGGCGGCGCTCTTGGCCTCGTCGATCATGCCATAGAGCATATCCAGCAAGCGCTGTACATCTTTTTCTTCCATCCCGTTACCTTCCTTTCAATTTCTCCGCGACCGGGGCAGGCAGATACTGCTCCAGCGGCTGGTGATAGCGAATCATCTCTCGCGCCATGGTGGAGCTGACGTGCTGATACTGCGCACTCGCGGGGATGAGCACCGTCTCCAGCTCCGACCAGATGCCCTGGTTGATGTGGGCCATCTGATATTCCTGTTCAAAATCGGCCGCGCCGCGCACACCCTTGACCAGGATGCGCGCGCCCTTTTCGCGGGCATATTCGGCCAGTAGGCCGCAGTGCAGCTCCGCCTCCACGTTCGGCAGATCCGCGATGGAGCTGCGGATCATCTCCAGCCGCTCCTCGGGCGTGAACATGGGATGCTTTTTCTCGCAGTTGGCCATCACGCACACGCACACCTGATCGAAGCACACCGCCGCGCGGCGGATGACGTCCAGATGCCCGAGCGTGATCGGGTCGAAGCTGCCGGGATAAATCGCCGTTTTCATATCGTTTCCTCGTTTCCGCCGCGATGGTACACCGTCAGCTTGATCTTGCCGTAGCGGTACTCCCGATACAGCGTATAGGGGGGCGCGAGGGCGGGCAGAGCCGTCTCCAGCGCGCTTTCCGCCACAATTATACCATGCTCCCTGCAAATGTCAAACCTTGCAATCTCCTCGAGCGCGGGGCCGAGCAGGCCCGCGGCATAGGGCGGATCGAGAAAGATCAGGTCGAACTTCTCCCCCGAGCGGAGGTAGCTCATCGCGTCGCCGCAGCGGACGCTCGCGCGGTCAGACAGGCCGCACAGTTCGAGGTTGTCCTTCACAAGGCGCACCGCGTCCGCCCGCCGGTCGATAAACACCGCCGAGGCCGCCCCACGCGAGAGCGCCTCGATGCCGAGCTGGCCCGTCCCCGCGAAGAGGTCGAGCACGCGCCGCCCCTCGATATCAAACTGGATGATGGAAAACAGGCTCTCTTTGACCTTGTCGGTCGTGGGACGGGTCTCCATGCCCGTCAGTTCCTTCAGTCGTCTGCCCCTGGCAGACCCGGTAATCACTCTCATAGCTTCACGCGCGGGGGTCAAAGCACTCGAAAATCACAAGATTTCCCTCCTGCTCCGCCGCCTGCATCTCCTCTTTCGTTCGGATGGTCCAGTCGATCTCCTGCACCTTATAAAATTTGCGGCACCATGCCAGCGCGGGGTTTTTCCGATCCTGGAACTGGTAGGCGATAAAGTCCGGCTGCACGGCGATGTTCGTCATGAGGTTGCCGAGCAGCCACATGGTGAGCTTTCCGTGCCCCGCCGTCTCCCCGTGGCGCAGGAACTGCGAGGAGAGCTGGCCGCGGATGATCTCCGGCCGGTTCTTGCGCAGCCAGATCAGGCAGCGCGGATCGAAGCTCTCGATGCAGTAGTCCACACGGTACCGGTCGAGCAGCGCGCACGTCGCCGCGGCGAGTTCGGCGTGGTTCCCGCGCTCAGGCTTGAGCTCCACAACGAGGGGCGTCTTCCCTTCAAAGAGGGCGAGCACCTCGTCTAGCAGCGGAATTCTCTCGTCCGTCCCCTCGAGCCGGTAGGCCTTCAGCTCCTCGCTTGTCAGATCCTCCACCAGCACATCGGCGCCCGCCGTGCGCTTCAGACTCGCGTCGTGGATGACGGCGAGATGCCCGTCTTTCAGCAGGTGGACATCCAACTCCGCGCCGAAGCCGTTTTCGATCGCGCGGTGGAAGGCTGCCATGGAATTTTCCGGAATGTGGGGCTTATCGTGATAGCCCCGGTGGGCGTAGCGGTACTGCCGCAGCAGCTTCCAGCCCGGATGGCCCCGGCGGCAGCGCAGCAGCGTCCACACCTCCGCCAGCACCAGCAGTATCAGCAGAACTAAAATGAGTGTCAGCATCAGTTATCCATATCCTCCAGTGCATCCAGCCCCTTCTTCGCCTCGGGGCGGCTGTCGCCGTGGTGGACGAAGAGCATCGTCACAAACGCCAGCGCCGTGAACGCCGCGGCGTACGGGAACAGAACGTGCATCCCGAGCTTATCCATCAGCAGACCCGAGAGCATGGGCGTCGCGACCTGCGCGGCCATGGACGCCGTGTAGTAAAAGCCCGTGTACTTGCCGACGTCGCCGCCCGAGCACATCTCCACCACCATCGGGAAGGAGTTGACGTTGATCGTCGCCCACGCGATGCCCGCGAGGGCGAACATCGCGTTCATGAGCATGGTCGGGCTGCTCGCATTGAGGAAGCTCGCCACGGTGAAGGCCGCCGTCAGCATCAGGACGCCCGCGAGGATCGTCTTCTTGCGCCCCACCTTCGAGGCGATGAAGCCCACGGGGAGATAGGCGACGATGGCCGCGGCCTGCGCGATAATGAGCGTGAGGTTATAGTCCTTGTGCAGGATATTGGAGGCGTAGACGGAGTATTTGCTCGTGACGGCGTTGTAGCCGAAGAACCACAGTACGATGCTCAGCAGGATGAACACCAGCGACTTGATCTCATCCATTGAGAGCCTGCGCCCGCCGCCCTCGCCGTTCTCGCCGGATTCCTCCAGTCCGAGGGCCACGGACTGCTCGCGCATCTCGGCGGCCCACTCCGGCTCGCGCACCGTCAGCATGAACACGACGAGTGCCGCAAGCATAACCGCCGCGATAATGCCGAAATAGCCGGTGTAGCTCATGAGGGAGTTGTGCACGGCGGAGGTGGCGAACACCATGCCGAGAATCAGCACGAGGATGCCGCCCGCCGAGCCCATGAGGTTGATGACGGCGTTCGCCTTCGAGCGCAGGGGCTTGAGCGTGACGTCCGGCATGAGTGCGACCGCGGGCGAACGGAACACGGCCATCGACACGAGAATCATGAACAGCAGCACGATGGAGAACACGAGCGTCGTGGGGCTCTCGGCCGTCGCCTGCCAGGCGCAGGCCTGCCGCGCGGGGACGACGTAGTTCGTATAGTCGGGGTTCGTGACCATCTCGCCGCCGTCCTGCGTGATCTGGCTGCGGATGGCGGTGAACTCCTCGAGCGTGAACTTCTCGCCGAGGACGAACTTCTGCCCTGCGGGCGTGATGAGCGTCGAGCCGCTCTCGCGCTCATAGATCGTCTCGAGCGCCTGCGGATCGTCGATGGTGGAGACGTCGCGGATGTGGCGGAGCTGCGCGCCGTCGACGAACGAGAGCGCGATGAGCAGCACCGCTGCGATGAGCGTACCGACGACGATGAACGGCGTGCGGCGGCCGCGGCGGCTCGTGCAGCGGTCGCTGATCGCGCCGAACAGCGGCAGCAGGAACAGCGCCAGAATGTTGTCGAGCGCCATAATCACGCCCGACCACGCCTGACTCATGCCGAACTTGTTCGTCAGAATCAGGGGAATCGTGTTGTCATACGCCTGCCAGAAGGCGCAGATCAGGAAAAAGGCAAAGCCCACCAGAATTGTGCGTTTATAGTTGAGTTTCATCGGTTTTCCTCCATCTCGCGGCAGATGGCCGCGATGTCCTGCAGCACCCACGTCGGGTGGATGTCAAATCGTTCGATGTCGGCGCACGTCCCCTCGCCGGAGAGGACAAACACCGTGTCGACCCCGGCGTTTACGCCGCAGGCGACGTCCGTATAGAGCCGGTCGCCGACGACGACCGTCTCCTCCTCGGAAAAGCCTGTGCGCTCCATCGCGAGGCGCACCATGTCGGGCCGGGGCTTGCCGACAAAGACCGGCTCACGCCCGGTCGCGCGCGTGAGCATCTGGCACACGCTCCCGCAGTCCGGCACTGAGCCATACCACGTCGGGCAGACCCAGTCTGGGTTCGTCGCGACGAACGGGACGCCGCGGCCGAGGAGAATGCACGCGTCCTCGAGCTTCTGAAACGTCAGTTCCGTGTCAAACCCGCACAAAAGTACCTCCGCCCCGTCCTGCCCTGCGGCGAGGGGAACCCCCGCCTGCTCCAGCTGGTGCGCAAACGAGCGCGTGCCGAAGACGTAGCACCGCCTGCCGGGGTGGTGCAGCCGCAGGTGACGGATGGCGGCGTCGACGGAGGTGACATAGTCCTCCCGCGCCGTCTCGATCCCCATCGCGCGGAGCTTTTCGATATAATCCTCCACGCCGCGCGAGGAGTTGTTCGTGAGGAATACGGCCCGGCCGCCGCTCCCGCGCACGCGCGCCAGAAATTCCGGTACGCGGTCAAAGAGCCGGTCGCTGAGGTAAATCGTGCCGTCCATGTCCAGTAAAAACAGCCGTTTTTGGGAAAGCTGCGCCATATTGCGCCCCCTATGCGTAAAAATACAGTGTAACTATAGCACAAAGCCGTCCCGCTGACAAGCGCAGCGGCGGTATTTATTCACAAAAAAGCGCGTATTATGAAAGCCCGCAGACTATTTTCCCGGTCTGCGGGCTTCGCTCATTCTTTTTCGGCGGCAATTTCTCGGTAGAATACGTCGAGCACGCCGCGGTAGTTTTCGTGCCACGGCTTGTTCTTGCCGCAGTAGTGGACGATGACGCCGTTTCGCCGCACCCAGTCGGCGTCGAGCTGGGGACTGCGCAGGTCGGCGTTGTGGAACGCCAGAATCCGGTCACTGAGGTTATAGCGCAGCGGGTCGAGCAGGCGGACGTGCTCGCCGCAGACGGCGGTGAGGATGTCCTGATCCGGTAGGACGAGCGCATTTTTCTTCTCCTCCGCGTAATCGCGGATGCGCGCGATATCCAGCCCCTCGCGGAAGGCCGGGAGGTTATAGAGGATCACGCCGGAGTTGAGATACGGCGTATCCTTCCCGAGATCCATGCCCAGCCGCACCTGATTGAGCTTCGAGAGCGCGTAGCGCACATGTGTGCAGGCCATGAACCACGCGTCGCCGAACGGGAGCGTCTCCAGCTCCGTCAGGGGGTTGACGACGACGGTGTCGACGTCGAGATACAGGATGCGCTCCATGTCGCGCGGCAGCAGGAGCGGCGCGATCAGCCGGTAGTAGATCTGGCGCGGATAGCGCTCCGAGGACGGGAAGCCCTCGAACAGCTCCTCCTGCACGGTCAGGAACGTAAAGTGCATCCGCTCGCCGCCGAAGCGGCGGATGGCCGCCTGATCGGCCTGCGTCAGGTCGGAGTGGAGTACATACGCCTCATAGCGTTCATAGCCTCCGTTTTTCAGGATGGAGCGCACGCAGGTGCCGAGCAGCGGGATAAATCCCCGGTCGATGCAGAACAGGAGGTTCATCACGCTCACCCGTTGAGAATCTGCATGAACTGCTCGCCGGTGATCGTCTCCTTCTCATAGAGGAAGTTCGCCAGCTCGTCGAGCTTTTCGCGGTTGTCGTGCAGGATCTGCAGCGCCTTCTCGTGCTGGCGCTTGACGAGGGCGACGACCTGCCGGTCGATCTGCGTCTGCGTCTCGGCCGAGCACGCGAGCGACGCGTCGCCGCCGAGGTACTGGTTCGTGACCGTCTCGAGCGCGACCATATCGAAGTCGTCGCTCATGCCGTAGCGGGTAATCATGGCGCGGGCGAGCTTTGTCGCCTGCTCAATGTCGTTCGAGGCGCCGGTGGTCACGGAGCCGAACACAACCTCCTCCGCCGCGCGGCCGCCGGTGAACGTCGCGATCTTGTTCTCCAGCTCCTCCTTGTTCATGAGGTAGTGGTTGCCCTCCTCGACCTGCATCGTATAGCCCAACGCGCCGGAGGTGCGGGGGACGATGGTAATCTTCTGGACGGGGGCGGAGTTCGTCTGCTTCGCCGCGACGAGGGCGTGGCCGATCTCGTGGTAGGAGACGATGCGCTTTTCCTGGTCGGTCATGATGGCGTTCTTCTTCTGATAGCCCGCGATGACGACCTCAATGCTCTCCTCGAGGTCGGATTGCGTGGCAAAGCGCCGGCCGTCGCGCACGGCGCGCAGCGCGGCCTCGTTGACGATGTTCGCCAGCTCCGCGCCCGATGCGCCGGAGGCCATGCGCGCGATCTTGTTGTAGTCCACGTCCTCGGCGACCTTGATCTTGCGGGCGTGCACTCTGAGGATCTCCTCGCGGCCCTTGAGGTCAGGCAGCTCCACGGGCACGCGCCGGTCAAAGCGGCCGGGGCGCGTGAGCGCCGGGTCGAGGGACTCGGGGCGGTTCGTCGCGGCGAGGATGATGACGCCGGTGTTTCCTTCGAAGCCGTCCATCTCGGTCAGCAGCTGGTTGAGCGTCTGCTCGCGCTCGTCGTTGCCGCCCATCTGGCCGTCGCGCTTTTTGCCGATGGCGTCGATCTCGTCGATAAAGACGATGCAGGGCGCCTTCTCCTTCGCCTGACGGAACAGGTCGCGCACCTTGCTCGCGCCCATGCCGACGAACATCTCCACGAACTCCGAGCCGGAGATGGAGAAGAACGGGACGTTCGCCTCACCGGCGACGGCCTTGGCGAGCATCGTTTTGCCGGTACCCGGAGGGCCGACGAGCAGGATGCCCTTGGGCATGGACGCGCCGATTTCCTGATACTTGCCGGGATCGTGCAGATAGTTGACGATCTCGGTGAGGTTCTCCTTCGCCTCGTCCTCGCCGGCGACGTCGTCGAACTTGATGCCCTCGGCGGACTTGACATAGACCTTGGCGTTGGACTTGCCCATGTTGAACATCATAGAGTTGCTGCCGCCCATCTTCTTCATCATGCTGCGCGAGAGGAGCTGGCCGATGAAGATAAACACGAGCAGCGGCACGATCCAGCCGAGGATGCTCGTGAGCACGTAGGTCTGCTCGATCTCCTCGCCGGTGGTGGAGATGCCCGCCGCCAGCAGACGCGAGATGAGGTCGTCGTCCGGCACCATGGCCGTTTTATAGACGGTGGAGCCGTCGGCTTTCGTAAAGAGGATGCGGTTGTTCTGCTGCTGGATCTCCACCTTGCCGATCTCGCCGTTTTCGGTCATGGTGACGAAGGTGTTGTAGTCCACGTCCTGAATCCGGTGCTCGGCCATCCACGGCATGGCAAGGAGGTTGAACAGCAGCAGAAACATCAGCACGAGGATGTAGTAAAACAGCAGGGGCTTTTTGGGGGATTTCACTTCATTCATACAGATTCCTCCGTTTCATTTGGGGACTGGGATTGATTGGTCTCATCGCAGCTCATCTGCAGGTCGATGGCCGAGAGCGCCGCGAGCAGCGCGTGGCGCACGGCCTGCGCCGCGAAGTCGATGGCGTATTCGCCGTAGAGACTCGCCGCCTCGGCCCGATCGGCGTCGCGGCAGGTGTTCTCGCCGTGGAGATACGCCGGCAGCTCGTCGCGCAGGATGCGCTGCACCTCGAGTTCATACGTCAGCTGCGCCTGAGACAGCGCCGCGACGGCGGGCGATCGGCTCTCGCGGACGCTCTCGCGCATCTGCAGCTCACGCTCGCGGCAGTCCTGCCAGAGCGCCTGCAGCTCGCGGCGCACCTGCTCGTGATCCGCCTGCTGATACAGGCGCAGGCGGTCGACGGCGTCGCCGTACTGCCGCTCCAGCTCGCAGAGCTTGCCGGTAAAGACCCCGGGGGTTGGTTGCATGGCTCACACGCCCTTTCATCTTTGGGATAGCTCTTTTATAGCAGACCCCGGCGCGGTTTTCCACTATCAGTTTGCCCGCCGTGTCCTGACAAAAACGCAGGAGTGTCAGAATTTTTGACACTCCTGCGGATCTGTCCGGACAGACGGCGCAGATTGTAAATAGGCAAATTGCCCGCCCGAGGGTATGCTGTTATTTGACGGGGAACGGCCCGTCCTCCCCGATGCGGCCCGCGAGCAGATGGTGCATCTGCCGTGCGCGGCGGGCGCGGTCGGCGCTCTTTTTCTCGCAGCTCTCGAGCAGCAGCCCCACGACCCCGTATGTGCAGAAGCTGAGCGCCGTGTCCATGTCCTCGTACGAGAGCCCCGGCACGGGGCCTCTGCGCTCGATCACCTCTTTTAAATAGGTGCGCACGGAGCGGACGAGGAGCCGCTCGACCTGCTCGCGCTTTTGCGAGTGGAGGAGCTTCTGCAGCAGCTCCGCCGACTCCTCCGACGTCTCGAGAAAGCCGCGCAGGACGGCCTCCGGGTCGTCGGCGGCGAGACTCTGCTCGAGCAGGTGCGAAAACGCCTGATCCAGCGACCACTCGATGACCTCCAGAATGTCCTGAAAGTGATAGTAAAACGTCTGGCGGGAGATGCCGCAGGCCTCCACCAGATCCTTGACCGTGATCTTGTCGATATTCTTTTGCTTTGAAAGCCGGATGAAGGCCTCGGCGATCATGGGCTTGACCTGAACGGGCATGGTGTTTCCTCCTGATCGGTTTACATCGTTGCTCTTTTACGGTATAGTGTATCATAAGAACAGGGAATTTGTCCACATATGATCTGCGCGGGTTTCTCCGCGCGGGAAAGGAGTTTTCTTCATGTCGAAAATGCTTCGGCGGGTGCTGACCGTCATTCCGGCCGCGGCGGTGCAGGCGCTCTGGATTCTGCTGCTGGTGAAGTGGCTGTCGCCGTATGCGGCGTACATCACGCTGGCGCTGTCCGTCGCGGCGGTGCTGCTGGTGCTGTTTATCATCATTAAGCGTGACGAGACGGCGTATAAACAGCGGCAACCATCTTCATTGCTTTTGTGATCTGCTGGATGTTGGTGACAGATTTAATGCGCCCTTTTATATCACGC
>ENA-UPSY01002535-UPSY01002535.1-human-gut-metagenome-genome-assembly--contig:-NODE-2535-length-15306-cov-2.267976_pt1 | contig 15306 bp, 11 predicted proteins | sample MGYA00250044_ERZ773365 | MGnify/ENA primary metagenome ERZ773365 (study PRJEB29103, sample SAMN06111932) | human gut metagenome | biome: human gut; feature: ankylosing spondylitis patient; material...
GGGATCTGGTCGCCCGGTGCATGGACGAGGGCGCGCGCGGCATCTCCGCCGGGCTGATCTACCCTCCGAGCCGCTACCAGAGCCTTGAGGAAACGGTAGCCGTAGCCAAGGCCGCGGCGGCGCACGGCGGCATCTACGACGTGCACATGCGCAACGAGGCCGACGCCATCGCCGAATCCGTGGAAGAGGTGATCGCCATCAGCGAACGCTCCGGCATCCCCGCCATGATCACCCACTTCAAGATCCGCGGGAAAAAGAACTGGGGCCGCTCCGCCGCGCTCATCCGGCGCATCGACGAGGCCCGCGCCGCCGGGATCGACGTCACGATGGCCCAGTACCCCTACACGGCGGGGAGCACGTTCCTGCATGTGGTCATCCCGCCGTGGTACCACAGCCGGGGCGTGGACGGCCTGCTGCGGGCCCTGCGCGAGGAGCGCGGCGCCATCAAGCATGACCTCGACACGCGCATGGACTGGGAAAACTTCTCGCAGTCCGTGGGCTGGGAAAAAATCTTCGTCTCTTCGGTGGTCAGCGAAGCCAACCAGCCCTGCGTGGGCAAGAGCATCTCGCAGATCGCCGCCGAACGGGGACATGCCGACGCCGCCGACGCCGCCTTCGACCTGCTGGTGGAAGAACAGCTCGCCGTGGGCATGATCTCGTTCGGGCTCGACGAGGCGGACATCACCGCGATCATGCGCCACCCGGCCGTGAGCTTCATCACCGACGGGCTCATGAGCGGAAGGCCCCACCCGCGCGCCTACGCCACCTACCCCCGCATCCTCGGCCGCTATGTGCGTGAGCAGGGCGTCCTTTCCCTTGAGGAGGCCGTCCGCAAGATGACCTCGCTCCCCGCCCGCAAGATCCGGCTGCGGAACAAGGGCGTCATCGCCGAGGGCTACGACGCGGATCTGGTGGTCTTTGACCCGGATACCGTCATCGACAAAAACAGCTATGACGATCCCCGCGTGCATCCCGCCGGGATCGCGCACGTACTCGTCAACGGCGTGTTCGTGGTGGAGGACGCCGCGCTCACGGGCGCACGGCCCGGGAGGGTCATCAGGGACTAGCCGCCCCGCAAGGGAAACGGCCCCGTGCCGTGGGAGGCCCGCCTGACGGGAGGGGCCATCCGAAGGGAACCGCGCCGGGGACGCCCCCAGCGCGGAGCACACAAGGAACGGCTGCCCGTGCGGAACGCGGGGCCGCCATAACAGGCTGCGGAAACAATACTCGGATCCCTGCGCCGAAACGGACGGCGGGGGAACGCTTTCAGGTGCCGGAGCGTATTGCCTTTCTCATGACGGGTAGGCATACTTTCACGCCGGAGGACGGAGCTTTCCCCGCCGCCGCATATCCCTTTCCGGAGATTCCCATGCTGACATCATCACAAAAAGTTTTCGACGTTCTGGAATTCCTCTGCGCCAACGGCCCGCACAAGGCCCTTGAGGTAAGCAAGGCCCTGTCTCTGCAAAAGAGCTCGGTGCACCGCTTCCTCAACAGCCTCATCGAGTTCGGCTATGTCCGCAAGGACGACCAGACGGGGCTTTTTTCGGTGACGCTCAAGGTGGTGCAGCTCGGCGCCATGGTGAGCAGCAAGATCGACATGGTGGAAACCGGGAGATCGTACATGCGGGAACTGGTGGCCACGTTCGATCAGGCCACGGTCAGCTTCGCCACGTTCATGGACAAGCAGGTGCTCGTCCTGCGCCGCGAATACCCCCGCAACTGCGTCACGCGCATCGATCTGAGCCAGCAGCTCCCCGCCTATTGCACGGGGCTCGGCAAGGCTCTCCTCTCGACGAAAAGCGAAGAGGAAATCGACGAATACATCGCCACCGTCCCGCGGACGGCCTACACCCTGCATACCCTGACGGACGGGGCGCGCCTCAAGCAAGACCTGCTCGCCGCCAAGGAAAAGGGATACGCCGAGGACATCTCCGAAATCAGCGACTCGCTCCACTGCGTCGCCGTGCCCATCCTCACCCCGCACGGCGGGCTCTGGGCCATCAGCCTTTCGGGGCATTGTTCCGTCATCCGCGAGTACGGTGTGGAAAACATCGTGAAGCATCTGAAAAAGGCCGTCTGGGATATGACCTCAGGCTATTCCGCCGCGCCCGTCGCCTGACCCGCCGGTTCGCCCGCGCCCCCGGCAAAGCGCCCGTTCAGGAAGCGCCCGCCGCGCTGCCGCGAGGCATCCGGGCTCCCGCAATGCCCTTGCCGGAGGCCCCTCCGGGGATGGGATGAAGCGGCAAGGTGAACCGCCCCGACGCGCCCCTCGGCGGAACCCCTCCGGGGGCGGCATGAGGGGCGGCTCCCGCCAACGGGAGGGGGAAGCCATCAGGCCGCCGGACAAGGCAAGGGGTGCTTCACTGGGGACACGCCATGAGTACGACTCTGATCACAAACGGCATCGTCGTTGATGCCGGAACCATGCGCCCGCTGGACATCCTCATTTCCGGGGAACGGGTGGAAAGCCTCCTCCCACGCGGCTCCGAGGTGCGGGCCGACCGGGTCATCGACGCCTCCGGGCGCTACGTGCTGCCCGGCATCATCGACGCGCACAACCACCCCGTCTACGCCGACCGCATCGACCGCCTGTCGCGGGTGGCCCTGTCCGGCGGCGTCACCACCGTCATCCCCTACATCGGGGCCGTCGCCGCATGGGGCAAACAGGGCGGGCTGGTTCAGGCCATCGACGACTTCATCAGGGAAGGGGAAACCGGTTCCTGCATCGACTTCGGGCTGCACTGCACCCTGACCGCCAACGTCATGGAAGAGGCCGACGAAGCCATCCCCGAACTGGTCGCGCGCGGGGTCATTTCCTTCAAGGCGTTCACATCCTACAGGAAGCGGGGCATGAAACTGGAGGACGACCAGATCCTGCATCTCATGGAACTGGTCGCGCGCGAAAAGGCCCTCCTCGCCTTCCATGCGGAAAACGACGCCATCCTTGAACATCTGGAAGCCAAGGCCGTTGCCGAGGGGCGCGAGCATCCCCGCGATTACCCCGCGACGCACCCCAACATTTCCGAGGCCGAGGCCATCTTCCGCGTGCTTTCGCTGGCCTCTGTCGCGGGCTGCAACATCTACCTGCCGCATGTCACCTGCAAGGAATCCCTCGAAGCCATCAGGCTGTTCAGGAAGTGGGGCACGGTGCCCACGCTTTTCGCTGAAACCTGCCCCCACTATCTGACGCTGGACGACAGCCAGCTTGCGCTGCGCGGCAACCTCGCCAAGATGTCCCCTCCCCTGCGCAAGGAGGCAGACCGCGAGGCGCTCTGGGAGGCGATCCGCAACGGCGAAATACAGGTCGTCGCTTCCGACGCGGCGGGGCACGCCACCGCCGCCAACGAACCGCTCTTTGCCGAAACCTTCCGGGCCCCGCACGGCGCGCCCGGCGTGGATACGCTTTTCTGCGTCACGTGGAACGAAGGAATTGCCAAGGGCCGCGTCGCCATCCCCGACCTTGTGCGGCTCTTGTGCGAAAACCCCGCGAAATGCTTCGGCCTGTATCCAAGAAAGGGAACCCTCCTCCCCGGATCGGATGCGGACGTGGTCATCGTCGATCCCGGAGACGACTGGATCATCCCCGACAGGAACGAGCACATGGCCGTGGACTACAGCCTGTTCGCGGGCATGGGCTGCCTCGGCAGGCATCGCACCGTGCTGCTGCGCGGCGCGGTCGCCTATGAGGACGGAAAAATCCTCGACGACGCCCGGCGCGGCGTTTTCCTGCGCGGCAGCCTGCCCGCCTAGCGGCGCACCGACACTGAAGGAAAAGGGCCAAGGCTGGGCGGAATTCCGTCCAACCTTGTCCCTTGTCCTGTGCCGGCCCCGCCGCGCTGCCTTCCTCCGGCAGATAACGGCTCACAAAATATGGCGGAGGAAGCCTACGCCCTCAGAGTCGGCGTGCCTTCAGGCGCCGCCCGCATCCAGGTGGCGCATCACCGCCACTTCGTCACAGTCGGGGAAACGGGGGCAGTTCGCACAGACGATCCAGACGCGCTGGGGCAACAGATCCTTGCTCACCACGCCAAAGCCGTTCCGCTCGAAAAAGCGTACCTGATACGTCAGCGCGAATACCCGGTCGATGCCTATCCTGCGGGCATCCTTACAGCACTCGTCCACGAGGATGTTGCCGAACCCGTTCCCCCGCCACGGCTTGGCAATGGCGAGGGAGCGGACTTCCGCCAGGTTTTCCCAGATCACCGCCAGCGCCGCGCAGCCGATGAATTCCCCGCCGCCGGTTTCCAGAATGCGGAAATCCCTGATCTGGCCGTACAGGTTCGACAGCGAACGCGGCAACAGCAGGCCCTCCGCCGAACATTCCATGAGCAAACCGTGGATCTTCTTCGCATCGCACATCCGCGCGGGGCGCAAGACTGGTTGCATGATACAACGCTCCTGTCCAAAAAGCGATTCAACAAAAAAGAGCGGCCTTCATCCCGGAACAAGCTGCGGCGCATGGCCCCTTCCACGGGCCTCTCCCGTAGCGGTTCCGACTTCAAGGCCGTTGTGCCGCTTCACACTGGCGCTATCCCCGCCGAAACCCCTTCGGACAAGGACTTCACCTCTCTTTCGATTGAAACTATCCGTGATGATATACCTGTTTTTGTCGCCAGCCACAACAGTTGGCGGCGTCAATCCCCCTTTTTCTTACGGGATGGGGCAACGACACGTCTTGGGGCAACTCCGGGTTGCGGGCGCTGCCATGTGCTTTACTGCGGGAAGGATAGATTCCGTAACGCCCCGCTTATGATGCGCCCAGCCACGGCTAGGGGGTCTTCGGCGTCCACGCCCCCGGCCACGTTCCTGCCGCCGGGCACTGAGGCCGAAGGGAAGATCGCTTCCACGGATTCGCCCATACCGATGGACACGTTGCGCATATCCCCCGTTGACATTTGCGGCAGACCCCATATTCTCCGGCAATCTTCCGCCGATGGCCCGCGCCGGCGGCCATCTTTGCTCCTCTTCGGGTACGCCATGCAACTGCGCATCAAGCTTTACGATCTGATTCTGGCCTTCGCCAACGCGCTGGACCAGGTTCATCCGGCCCTGACCGGCCACCACAGGCGAGTGGGTTTCCTTCTCGACAGGCTGGCCGAACGCCTCGGCCTTCCCTCCGAGGAGCGGGAACGGCTCTTCCTCGCCGGGATCATGCACGACGTGGGGGTCATCCCCCTGAAAACCAGTGCGGAAGATCTCGTCTTCGAGCGCGAGCGCTATCTCCATCCGCAAGCGGGCTGCCTGTTCCTGCAAAACTGCCCCACGCTGGCCGAAGAGGCGGAGCGGGTGCGCTTCCACCACATGTACTGGGAAAAGGCTTGTGACAGGGGGCTCGCCGCCCGCGAAGGCAGCCTCATCAACATCGCGGATCGCGTGGATGTGGATCTGCGCGCCAAGAACGATTTCCGGGAGGCCGTGGAGGGCGCGGATCGCAGGGTATGCGAACGACGCCCCGGCATCTACTCGCCCGACCACATCGAGGCCATGCAAGACATCCTGCACGACGAGGAAACGCTCAATGACCCCGCCGGGGCGCACATGCGCCTCCCCTCCTTCGTCCGGCGGCGCTACGGCGATCAGATCCTCACGCCGCAGGAAACCATCCGGTTCAGTACCCTGTTCGGGCACATCATCGACTCGTGCAGCCCCTTTACCGCCACCCATTCCACGGGTGTGGCCCACATGGCTGTGGCGCTCGGGCGTCTGACGGGCATGGGGCAGGATGACCTCGACACGCTGTTCGTCGCGGGTATGCTCCACGACATCGGCAAACTCGGCATCCCGCTGGCGCTGCTCGAAAAACCCGGGCAGCTGACCGACGAGGAATTCCCCAAGGTGAAGCGCCACGCCGACCTCAGCCGCCTGTGGCTGGACGCCGTACCCGGCTTCGAGCGCGTGAGCGTCTGGGGCGGCGGGCACCACGAACGGTTGGACGGCAAGGGCTACCCGCTGGGCCTGAAGGGCGAGGAGATCCCTCTCCCCTCACGGATCATGGCGATTGCGGACGTGTTCACGGCATTGACCGAAGACAGGCCCTACCGCAAGGGCATGACGCCGCCCGAGGCCCTGCGCATCGTGAAGGGCATGGTGAAGCAGGGCCATCTTGACGGCGACCTGTCCAGGCTCCTGTGCGATCATGCCGACGAACTCGACGCCGTCCGAGCCTCCTCGCAGGCGGAGGCACGGCGAGGCTTTCAGGCCCTGCACGACGCCTGTGCCGAGCCCGACGAACGGCTGCGGGATTAGGGCCTCCGTACGCGGGCAGCGCCGGCGGATCTTCCCGCGTGAGGAGGCTGTGCCCCGACCGGCGGTTTCCCGCGCGGCTTCCGTTTCCGGATGGCCTTTCCTCGAAGAGGCCTTCCGGCGGGCCCCGTCCCGCCCACCCTTGTTGCTGAAAGGCAACATGTATAATCCCCGTGACCCTCAAACGAACGCGCAGGAGCGTATGCCGTTGCCTCAAATCCGTATCGTCAGCATTTCCCCTTATCCGGAAATGGAAAGGATCGTTCAGGATGTCATCGCGGCCCATCCTCAGCGCGGGCGCATCGACAACCGCATCATCACCGCGACCGTGGACAGGCTCGACCTCTCGGAACTGCACGACTGCGACGCCATCATCGCCCGGGGCTATTCCGCCCGGCGGCTGAAGGCGCAGGAACTGGGCGTTCCCGTCATCGACATCGCCATTTCCGGCTACGACGTCATCCGTTCCATTCAGGAATGCCAACGGCGGTTTCAAACGCGGCGCATCGGCTTCGTCGGCTTTTACAACGCCTTCAACGGGATCGAGCAGTTTTCCGGCATGTTCGGCTGCGACATCCGCGTCTACATCCCCGAATGCGCGGCGGAGATCCGGCACGCGCTGGAACTGGCCAAGCAGGACGGCTGCGACGTCATCGTCGGCGGCTATTCCGTGCAGCAGGACGCGGGCCTTCTGGGGCTGCCCGCCATCCTGCTGCGCACGGGCCGGGAAACCTACGCGCAGTCGCTGGAGGAGGCCATCCGGACGGTCACCCTCGTCCAGCAGGAGCGTATCCGGACGGAAACCTATAAAATCATTACTGAGTCGGTGAAGGACGGCTTGCTCTACGTGGACGCCTCCGGGATCATCCGGCTGGACAATCCCGCCGCCTGCCTCATGCGCGACGCCCCACTCAAGGACGTGCCCCTCGAAACGGCCTTCCCCTGCATGAAGGACAGCTTCAGCCGGGCGATGCGCGACTGCGCGGAAATTCAGGGCGAAGTGCGCAAGGTGCGCGGCGTTTCCATCACCTTCGACTGCACGCCGGTAGCCGTCAACGGGATCGCGGCGGGCGTCGTCATCAGCTTCCAGAACGTGGACAAGGTCCAGCAGCTCGAAGGGCACATCCGCAAAAAGCTGAGCAACAAGGGGCTGACGGCCAAGCACCACCTTTCGGACATCGTGCATTGCAGCCGGCTGATCGACGAGACCATCGAGGACGCCTGCCGCTACGCCGCCGCTTCGTCCAACATCCTGATCGTGGGCGAGACGGGGACGGGCAAGGAACTGTTCGCGCAGGGCATCCACAACGCCAGCCAGCGCCGCAACGGGCCGTTCGTAGCCATCAACTGCGCGGCCCTGCCTGAAAACCTGCTTGAAAGCGAGCTGTTCGGCTACGTGGAGGGCGCGTTCACGGGGACGACGCGGGGCGGCAAGATGGGGCTTTTCGAACTGGCCCACAACGGGACGCTGTTCCTCGACGAAATATCCGAAATCCCGCTGAACATGCAGAGCAAGCTCCTGCGCGTGCTCCAGGAGCACGAGGTCCGGCGCATCGGCGACGACCGGGTGACCGCCGTGGACGTGCGCATCATCTCGGCGACCAACGTCAACCTCCACAAGCTCGTCGCCGCCAGACGCTTCCGGCAGGATCTGCTCTACCGCCTCGACGTGTTGAAAATCACGATCCCGCCCCTGCGCCGACGGGGGGAGGACGTCATCGAGCTGTTCCACTTCTTCCTCAAGAAATTCTGCTGGAAGAACCGCGAGGCCCTGCCGGAGGTCGCCCCGGACTCGCTCCACCTGCTCCGGGAATACCCTTTCGCGGGCAACGCGCGGGAACTGCGCAACGTCGTCGAGCGGGCGGCCGTCCTGCGCCGCAACCGGGACGTCCTGACCTCCGCGGATCTCAACAGGGCCCTGCATCCCGAGGACATTGAGGAAGTGCCGCCCCTTCTTGCGGCAACGCCAGCGCCCTTCCCTCCCGAGGCCCCGCAAGCCTCCGGGCCGGACAACGAAAAGGACAGGCTGCTCGCGGCCCTGCGCGCCTGCGGCGGCAACCGGACCCGTGCCGCCCGCGAACTGGGCATGGACCGAACCACACTATGGCGCAAACTCCAGAAATATATACAGAAATAACCAGTACATCCAACAGGTTGCCCTTTTGGGCGCAAGGCCGCCGCTGCAACGGATTGTTGCATATATGTTGCAACGATCCGTTGCAACCGTATTCCGTTGCAACAGCCCGCCGCCCTCCTCCCCGCCGTTTCACGGGTGCGCCGCGTTCCCGTCCCCCCCGCTCTGTTTGAACAATCAAACGTCTCTCAGAAGGCCGCCGATGTTTGCCAAATCCACCCGGCGGCTCCGGAAGGCGCGCGCCCGGCACACTGCCGTCACCGCTCTGGCACCGAACTTGCTAAATAACGCCCGGAGAGAATGTCTGTTTCTATTATTGCGGAGGAGATAGAAATGTCGAGTGCCTATGTATTGGTAGCCTTTGCCGTCTGTATTTTGCTGATGATACTCTTCATCTCAAAATGGAAGATCCACCCCGTCACCAGTATTCTGGTCGCAACCATCATTCTGGCCATATCCATCGGAACCCCGTGGGACAAGATTGAAGGCATCATCAACAAGGGCATGGCGGACACGCTGAAGAGCATCGCCATCGTCATCGTGCTCGGATGCATCCTCGGTAAAGTCCTTGAAGAGACGGGAGCCGCCGTCAGCATCACCAAGGCGACCGTCAAGCTCTTCGGTGAAAAACGCGTGCTCTGGGCCATCCTGCTGGCCTCCGCCATCCTCGGCATCCCGATCTGGGCCGACACCGTGGTCATCCTGCTCATCCCCATCGTGTCCAATCTGGCCCTCCAGACCAACAAGTCCATGATGTCCTACGGCACGGCATTGTATATGGGCGCGCTCGTCACCGCCTCGCTGGTGCCGCCGACCCCCGGCCCCGTGGCCGCCGCCGCACTGCTCCACCTGCCGCTCAGCGACGCCATCATGTGGGGCGTCCTCATTTCAATCCCCTCCGTCTTCGCCGCCGGGCTGTACTGCCTCACCCTGAAGGAGCCCGTGGCCCCACAGGACGAATACATCAAGTCCGCCGAAGCCTCGAAGGACAAGCCCCTCCCCTCGGTGGGAACCTCGCTTGCCCCCATCATCCTGCCGCTGGTGCTCATCTTCCTGAACACGGGCATCAACGCCATGTTCCCGGACACGACCGTTGCGAAGGTCTTCAAGTTCGTCGGCTCGCCGCTCGCCGCGCTCCTCGCGGGCTGCCTGTTCTCGCTGGTGCTCACCGGCGCCGAATGGCGCTCCAAGAAGGTCATGAACGACTGGGTGGAATCCGCCCTGCGCTCCTCGGCCATGCCCATCATGGTCACCGCCATGGGCGGCGCGCTCGCCGCGTTCATCAAGAACGCGGGCGTCGCCAACGCCGTGGCCGAAACCGTGGTGCAGTTCAGCATCCCCGGCATCATCATCCCGATCCTCATCGCCGCGCTCATCCACGTCATCACCGGCTCCAACGCCCTCGGCGTCATGACCGCAGCGGCCCTCGTCGAGCCCATGCTCGGCGCGCTCGGCATCTCGCCGCTCGCCGCCTTCCTCGCCTGCGGCACGGGCGCGCTCATGTTCAAGCACGCCAACTCGTCCGGCTTCTGGGTGACCGTCACCATGTCCAACATGGACATCCGGCAGGGCATCCGCGCTGTCGGCGGCGGCTCCACGGTGGCCGGGGTCACCGGCGCGGCCATCACGGTCATCCTGCACTTCGCCGGGATCATCTAAACCAACGGGCGGGCCCGGCTGCCTCCCCCCGGCGGCCGGAGCCCCCAATGCGCCATGCAAGGACGCATGGCATGGGAAAGGCGGGAACGCATCAAAACCGTCCCCGCCTCTCCCCGTCATAAAGGAACGGACATGGATACTTTCGTCACCAAGGCCGCCCGCCTCAACGGCCCCCGCGACATCGAACTCATCGAACGCGAACTCGTCTGCGGCGAGGACGACATCATCGTCAAGAACCACCTCATGGGCATCTGCGGTTCCGATAAAAACTTCTACCGCGGCTACCTGCCTCCGAAGACCGCCGAATTCCGGCAGGACCCCAAGTTCCCCTTCCTGCTCGGGCACGAGAGCGGCGGCACGGTCGTTGCCGTGGGCAGCCGGGTGGCCGACTACAAGGTCGGAGACAAGGTCATGGCCTTCGGCTGGAACAACAACTTCGCCGAATACTTCGCCGCCAAATCCTTCCAGCTCCAGCCCGTGCCCTATGGCCTCGACATGGACATCGCCTCGCTGGGAGAACCCATCTCCTGCGCCATGTATTCCGGCCTGAACAGCGGGGTGCAGCTCGGGGACACCGTGGTGGTCATGGGCGGCGGCTTCGCCGGGCAGATCATCGCCCAGTGCGCCAAGCGCAAGGGCGCGTACCGCGTCATTGTGGTGGACGTGCTTGAGGGCAAGCTGGCCCTCGCCCGCAGGCTCGGCGCGGACATCACCCTCAACCCCGGACAGGACGACGTCATCGAAGCCGTCAAGGACCTGACCAACGGGCTCGGCGCGGACGTGGTGGTCGAAGCCGCCGGGACAGCCGAATCCTTCAACGCCGCCAGCGAGATCATCAAACACAACGGCAAGTTCGTGTTCTACAGCTGGGTCACCACCCCGGTGACGCTGAACATCAGCCGCTGGCACGACGACGGGCTGGAATTCATCAACACCTGCCTCGTGCACCACACCTGGCAGCAGCGTTATGTCTGGTGCCCGGAAGCCCTGCGCCCGGTGGCCCAGGGGCTCGTCGACGTCAAGCCGCTCATCACCGACGAATTCAAGCTGGACGACATCAAGGCCGGGTTCGACCTTGCCGACAAGGACGATGCCGCCATCAAGATCGTATTCAGGCCGTAACCGGGCCGGGCCGCCGATCCCGCCTCCCCCGGAAATGGAATCGCGCGGCCTTGCCGGAAGGCCCCGGCGTCCCCGCCCGTGGGCGCACGCCGCTGTGCAAGGAAGACCAAGGAAGAAACCATGAGTACCTGCCCTGACTGCGAAACCGGCCGGAACCTGCTTGCCGGAGCCTGCCGCTCCGTCTTCCGGCGCGGCCTGACCGGCGGTTCCGCCGGAAACATGAGCCTGCGGGTCGAGGGGGGCATCCTCGCCACGCCCACGGGCATCCCCTTCGGCGAGCTGACGCCCGGGAACCTTTCCCTGCTGGACGAAACGGGCGCGCTCGTCAGCGGCCCCAAGGCCACCAAGGAAGCGCCGTTCCACCTCGCGTGGTACAAGGCCAACCCCGATCACCTCGCGGTGGTGCACCTGCATTCGCCGTGGGCCGTGGCCGTCTCCTGTCTGGCGGATCTCGACCCCGGCAGCCCCCTGCCGCCGCTGACGCCCTACCAGCTCATGAAGCTTGGGCACCTCGCGGTCGCGCCGTATGCGAAACCCGGCTCGGCGGAGCTGTGCGCGGGCGTCGCCCGCCTCGCCCCCGGACGCACGGCCCTGCTGATGGCCAACCACGGCTCCATCACCGGCGGCGCAAGCCTGACCAAGGCGCTGGACGCGGCGGAGGAGCTGGAAGCCACCTGCCGCCTCTACCTGACGCTGCGGGGCCTGCCCGTGCGCTGCCTGGCTCCGGAGCAGACCGCCGAACTTCTTCCCCCCAAAGGAGCCTGATCCCATGACTGCCGTTCTTGGCTGCATCGCCGACGATTTCAACGGCGGCACGGACCTTGCCGTAACCCTGAGCCGCAACGGGATGCGCACCATCCAGCTTCTGGGTGTGCCGGATACCGCGCTGGCCTCGGAAGCCGCCGCACAAGCCGACGCGCTGGTCGTGGCCCTGAAGATCCGCACCGTCCCCGTGGAAGAGGCCGTCAGCCAGGCCCTCGCCGCGCTCGAAGCCCTGCGCGCCGCGGGCTGCCGCCAGTTCTTCTGGAAATACTGCTCCACCTTCGACTCCACCCCCAAGGGCAACATCGGCCCGGTGGCGGAGGCCCTGCTCCAAGCCCTCGGCGGCGACCGCGCGGTCGTCTGCCCCTCCTTTCCCGAAAACAAGCGGACGGTCTATCAGGGCTACCTTTTCGTGGGCGACAGGCTGCTGCACGAAACCTCCATGCGCAGCCACCCGCTGACGCCCATGACCGACGCGAACCTCATCCGGCTCATGGACGCGCAGTCTTCGCGCAAAAGCGGGCTGGTTCCGCTGGAAACCGTCCGGGAAGGCGTCGAAGCCGTCAAAGCCCGTATGGATGAACTTGCGGCGCAAGGCACGCCGTGGCTCGTCTGCGACGCGCTGTCCGACGCGGATCTGCGGGCCATCGGCGCGGCCTGCGCCGGGCACGCGCTGGTCACGGGCGGCAGCGGCGTGGCCCGCGGGCTCGGCGTCAACTTCGGCATCGGCGCGGACGGCCCCGTGCCCCCGGCCCCCGTCAACGCGCCGGGCCTCGCGCTCGTGCTCGCCGGAAGCTGTTCGCAGGCGACGCAGGCGCAGGTGGCGCGGTTCACGCGGCAGCGCCCCGGCTTTGCCCTCGATCCGCTGGCCCTTGCCGAGGATCACGGCGGGTACGTCGCCGAGGCCGTCGCCTTCGCCCGCAGGCATTGCCCGGAAGGGCCGTGCATCGTCTACTCCACGGCCTCCCCGGACAGGGTCGCCGCCACGCAGGCCCGTTTCGGCAGGGAAGCCGCCGGAGCCATGATCGAGCGGGCGCTCGCCGACATCGCCGCCGCGCTGGTGGAAACCGGCGTCAGGCGCATCCTCGTGGCGGGGGGCGAAACCTCCGGCGCGGTCGTGTCCCGCCTTGGCGTGCGCGCGCTGCGCATCGGCGAAACCATCGCGCCCGGCGTGCCGTGGACGGAAACGCTGCTCGACCCGGCCAACCCCGGCGCCCCGCACCTTGCCCTTGCCCTCAAGTCGGGCAATTTCGGCGGCGAAGACTTTTTCATGCAGGCGCTCGGCCTTCTCGCAAACGCCAACTGACCGCGAAGGGATTCCCTCCGCTTGGAGCGCGCCGCGCTCCCGCCGGAGCCTGCTTTTCATCCGCAACCACAGGGAGTCATCATGTTCTACGAATCGCTGTTCAATCCGTCCATCCACCGCCCGGTCAAGGCCTGCCTCACGGGCGCGGGCGAATTCGGTGCGTCCTTCCTCTTCCAGGCGCAGGGAATGCCCCTGCTCGAAGTCCCCGCCGTGTGCACGCGTACCGTGCAGCGCGCGGTGGACGCCTATGAAAACGCGGGCATCCCCGCCTCCAAGGTCCGCGTGTGCGAATCCGCCGAGGACGCGAAGAAGGCTTACGCCGACGGCTTCAACGTCGTCGTGGACAGCTTCGAATACATCGCGGACCTCCCCCTCGACGTGCTGGTGGAAAGCTCCGGAGCGCCCGAAGCCAGCGCAGCCGCCGCCGAGCTTGCCATCGAGCGCGGTATGCACGTCGTCATGGTCTCCAAGGAAACCGACTCCGTCGTCGGCTCCATCCTGGCGCGCAAGGCGGCTGAACGCGGCCTCGTCTACACCACCGGCGACGGCGACCAGCCCAGCCTGCTCATCGGGCTCATCAGCTGGGGCCGCGTCCTCGGCATGAACATCGTGGGCGCGGGCAAATCCAGCGAATACGACTTCATCTATGATCCCGCGCGCGACATGGTGCTCTGCCCCGGCCAGAAGCAGGAAATCGCCACCCCCGGCATGGGCTCGCTGTGGCAGTTCGGCGACCGCCCGGCGGAAGAGGTCGTCGGCAAGCGCCGCGCCATGCTCACCTCTCTCTCGCACCGTTCCGTGCCCGACCTCTGCGAAATGGCGGTGGTCGCCAACGCCACGGGCATGATGCCGGATCGCCCGCTCTTCCACGCGCCGGTGGCCCGCATCGACGAAATGCCCGATCTCTTCTGCCCCAAGGCCGACGGCGGCCTGTTCGACGCGCCGGGGCGCCTCGACATCTTCAACTGCTTCCGCCGCCCCGACGAGGCGAGCATGGCGGGGGGCGTCTTCATCGTTGTGGAATGCAAGGACAAAAAATCGTGGCAGGTGCTCAAGGCCAAGGGGCACCCGTGCAGCCGCAACGACCGCTACGCCGCGCTGTACCATCCCGCCCACCTGCTCGGCGTGGAAACGGGCACCAGCGTCCTCGCGGCGGCCCTCATGAAGCACGCCACCGGCGGCGGCAACCTGCGCCCGCTGTGCGACCTGTGCGGGCGCGCCGTGCGCGACCTTCCCAAGGGGACCGTCCTTGACATGGGCGGCCACCACCACACCATCGACGGCGTGGAAGGCGTCCTCAACCCCGCCGCCGCCATCGGCCCGGACGCGGCCCTGCCCTTCTACCTGCTCAGCCACCGGACGCTGTGCAGGGACGTCCCAGCCGGGAAACTGATCACCCTCGGCGATCTCGACATGCCCGAAGAATCCACGCTGCTCCGCCTGCGCCGCGAACAGGACAAGGCGTTCGGCCTCGTGAAGTAAGCGGCGGGCAATCCGCCTTCAGGGGGGCTGGCAAGCGTGCCGCCCCCTTTCCCAAAAGACAGACAGGATCACCTCTTGCCGGGGCGATCCTGTCTGTTTTTTGCAAAAGCCCTCACGGGAAAGGCGGCCCGCAATGGCACGGGCACGGGCAGCGCCTCCGGGAAACAAACCGGAATGCGCGGCGTCTTCGCACCGTTCCCGGCTTCCCCCAAAGAGCCGACCGCCGAGCCCATCCCGAGCGGGAACGGCGGCAAAACGCCTTCTTCTTGCAACACACCCGCTCTCTTCCGCCCTCACCATGAACCGCGGCGGGCCTGCGCATGGCCCGCCGCGGTTTCCTGTTTTTGCGGATTGCCCGAGCCCCCTTTCAGTCAAAGGGAAAATGCCCTATACCTTTTCAAATTTAAAGTGACATAACGCTCGGAAACAGTTCCGATGCCCCGCAACACGGTGTGGATTCTGCCGAAAAAGACGCTTTCCGGCGGAACGGGCCTTTGCTCCGGATAGCGCCGCCCGCCCCCGGATCAGCAGAGCCTGCCGCGACGTCCCTTTTCCCTGAGCGGTCCCCCCTGCCCCATAGCGGGAACCCGCCTCC
>ENA-UPSY01002551-UPSY01002551.1-human-gut-metagenome-genome-assembly--contig:-NODE-2551-length-15218-cov-52.372763_pt1 | contig 15218 bp, 16 predicted proteins | sample MGYA00250044_ERZ773365 | MGnify/ENA primary metagenome ERZ773365 (study PRJEB29103, sample SAMN06111932) | human gut metagenome | biome: human gut; feature: ankylosing spondylitis patient; material...
GCTGAACAGCAGGCGGCGCCGACGGAAGCCCCGGCGGCCGAGCCGGCCGACCCGCGTAAAGCCGCGGTGGAAGCCGCTATCGCCCGCGCCAAAGCGCGCAAAGCCGAACAGCAGGCCGCGGCGGCGGAAGCCCCGGCGGTCGACCCGCGTAAAGCCGTGGTGGAAGCCGCCATCGCCCGCGCTAAAGCGCGCAAAGCCGAACAGCAGGCGGCGCCGGCGGAAGCCCCGGCGGCCGAGCCGGCCGACCCGCGTAAAGCCGCGGTGGAAGCCGCCATCGCCCGCGCCAAAGCGCGCAAAGCCGAACAGCAGGCCGCGCCGAGGGAAGCCCCGGCGGCCGAGCCGGTCGACCCGCGTAAAGCCGCGGTGGAAGCCGCCATCGCCCGCGCCAAAGCGCGCAAAGCCGAACAGCAGGCCGCCCAGGCGGAAATCGCGTCAACCGCAGCCAATGACGACCCACGCAAAGCGGCCGTCGCCGCGGCGATCGCCCGCGTTCAGGCGCGCAAAGCAACACAGCAGGCAGTTAACGAGGAATAAATGGTTTTCAGAATCGCAAGCTCCCCCTATACCCATAACCAGCGGCAGACTTCGCGCATTATGCTGCTGGTGCTGCTCGCCGCCGTGCCTGGCATTGTGGTCCAGACATGGTTTTTCGGCTGGGGCACCGTCCTGCAGATTGTCCTCGCCGCTCTGACGGCCTGGGCAATGGAAGCCGCTATTCTCAAACTGCGCAAACAGCCTGTTGCGTCCACCCTGAGGGATAACTCCGCCCTGCTCACTGGCCTGCTGCTGGCGGTGAGTATTCCGCCGCTGGCCCCCTGGTGGATGGTGGTGCTCGGCACCGCCTTTGCCATAGTGATCGCCAAGCAGTTGTACGGTGGACTCGGCCATAACCCCTTCAACCCGGCGATGATCGGCTACGTCGTGCTGCTGATTTCCTTCCCGGTGCAGATGACCTCCTGGCTGCCTTCATACGAGATTGCCGCCCATATCCCGGCGTTCAGCGATACGCTGCAGATGATCTTTACCGGTCATACCGCCGCCGGAGGCGACATGGCCAGCCTGCGGCTGGGTATCGACGGCATCAGCCAGGCAACCCCGCTGGATACCTTCAAAACCTCCCTGCATGCCGGACATAGCGTCCAGCAGGTACTGCAGTTGCCGGTTTACGGCGGCGTTCTGGCGGGCCTGGGCTGGCAGTGGGTGAATATCGCCTGGCTGGCGGGCGGACTATTTCTGCTGTGGCAGAAAGCGATCCGCTGGCATATCCCGGTCAGCTTCCTCGTCAGCCTTGGCCTGTGCGCGACCCTCGGCTGGATCTTCTCGCCGCAGAGTCTGGCCTCGCCGCAGATGCATTTGCTCTCCGGAGCCACCATGCTTGGCGCCTTCTTTATTCTGACCGACCCGGTGACGGCTTCGACAACCAACCGCGGCCGTCTGATCTTTGGCGCCCTCGCCGGCCTGTTGGTGTGGCTTATTCGTAGCTTCGGCGGTTACCCGGACGGCGTGGCGTTTGCCGTTCTGCTGGCGAATATTACCGTGCCGCTGATCGATTACTACACCCGTCCGCGCGCGTATGGCCACCGTTGAGAGAGCGAAGATGTTAAAAACCATGCGAAAACACGGCGTCACGCTGGCGTTGTTTGCCGCCGGCTCCACCGGGCTAACGGCGGCGATCAATGAGTTGACCAAAAGCACCATCGACCAGCAGGCGGCACAGCAGCAGAAAGCGTTATTCGACCAGGTTTTACCTGCCGACCGCTATAATAACGATCTGCTCAAGAGCTGCTATCTGGTCAGCGCCCCGGCGCTGGGCAAAGGCCAGCATAAAGTGTGGATAGCCAAAAATAACGACCAGCCGATCGGCGCGGTCATGGAAGCCACCGCGCCGGATGGCTATTCCGGAGCGATCCAGCTGCTGGTGGCCGCCGATTTTAGCGGCACGGTCCTCGGCACCCGCGTGACCGAGCATCATGAAACCCCGGGTCTGGGGGATAAAATCGAGCTGCGCCTGTCGGACTGGATCACCCATTTTACCGGGAAAGTCATCCACGGCCAGGGCGACAGCCACTGGGCGGTCAAAAAAGACGGCGGCGATTTTGACCAGTTCACCGGCGCCACCATCACCCCCCGGGCGGTGGTCAATGCCGTTAAGCGCGCAGGCCTGTATGCACAAACGCTGCCTGCGCAACTTCCTGAATTCAGCGCCTGTGGAGAGTAACCATGAGCGAAGTTAAAGACGTCATCGTCCAGGGTCTGTGGAAAAACAACTCCGCTCTGGTTCAGCTGTTAGGGATGTGTCCCCTGCTGGCGGTCACCTCAACCGCCACCAACGCCCTTGGGCTGGGTCTGGCGACGACCCTGGTGTTGACCCTGACCAACCTGACCATCTCCAGCCTGCGCCGCTGGACCCCGGCGGAGATTCGGATCCCGATCTACGTGATGATTATCGCCTCGGTGGTGAGCGTGGTGCAGATGCTGATCAACGCCTATGCGTTCGGTCTGTATCAGTCGCTGGGGATTTTCATCCCGCTTATCGTCACCAACTGCATCGTGGTGGGCCGCGCCGAAGCCTTTGCCGCCAAAAAAGGATCGGCGCTGTCGGCGCTGGACGGCTTCTCTATCGGTATGGGGGCCACCTGCGCGATGTTCGTGCTGGGCTCCCTGCGCGAAATCCTCGGCAATGGCACGCTGTTTGACGGCGCCGACAGCCTGCTTGGCAGTTGGGCAAAGGTCCTGCGCATCGAGGTTTTCCATACAGACACTCCTTTCCTGCTGGCTATGCTGCCGCCAGGCGCCTTTATTGGCCTCGGCATGATGCTGGCGGTAAAATACCTTATCGATGAACGTAGCAAGCAGCGGAAGGCGCAGGCGGCCCGGGCCGACTCTGTCGCACCGTCTGACGCGACAGGGAAAGCGTAATATGAACAAAGCCAAACGCCTGGCGATCCTTACCAGGCTGCGGGACAACGATTCCCACCCCACCACCGAGCTGCACTTCAGCTCGCCGTTTGAGCTGCTGATTGCCGTCCTGCTCTCGGCGCAGGCGACCGACGTGAGCGTCAATAAAGCGACAGCCAAACTCTACCCGGTGGCCAATACGCCTGCGGCGATGCTGGCGCTGGGGGTGGAGGGCGTGAAATCCTATATCAAAACCATCGGCCTGTTTAACAGCAAAGCGGAAAACGTCATCAAAACCTGCCGGATCCTGCTGGAGCAGCACAACGGCGAGGTACCGGAGGACAGAGCGGCCCTGGAGGCGTTGCCCGGCGTGGGCCGCAAAACCGCCAACGTGGTGCTAAATACCGCCTTTGGCTGGCCGACGATCGCCGTAGACACCCATATCTTCCGCGTTTGCAACCGGACGCAATTCGCCCCAGGGAAAAACGTCGAACAGGTGGAAGAGAAGCTGCTGAAGGTGGTTCCCGCCGAGTTTAAGGTCGACTGCCATCACTGGCTTATTCTGCACGGCCGTTACACCTGTATCGCTCGCAAGCCGCGCTGTGGCTCCTGCCTGATTGAAGACCTTTGCGAATTCAAAGACAAAGTTTACGCCTGATCGTCTTACTCACGACCATAGCCTAACTTTAGGTTATGGTCCGCATTTAGCTATTTAACCCGCCGCTAACACCACATAAACCGCATTTTCATGGGCTATTATCCGGTTATATAACAAACAACCAGCGCATTCATTTTTTAGCGTCGCAAAATTTCTATGCATTTGTGATCCAGATCATGCTCGCAACTCGATGTTGAAAGAATGTTATTAAAATGGAAATAAAAGTCAGGCAATACAACGGCTGATCAACGATCACCAGGATAATAAGCCATGATTTTTTAGGATAATGGACCATATCACTACTTTATTGCGCAATCAGTAGAATATATCGCCTTTACGGGAAAAATGGGCGAATCAAAAAGATAAAAATAGCAGCGATAACGTAACGGTGAAATTTAACTCTGGATAACATTCATATGACCGGAGCATTATACCGCTCTGATTATGTGTAACAGATTATTACAAAGGCCTTGCCTGATGCGCCAGGATAGTGAACATTACCTGCCGTTTTCCCTCCAAGAATAACTATAAAGGCGGCGGTCCAACGAGATTGCGCCCCGAACACCCCCCAGTAAATATGGGATGTAAAAAAAGAGGTATATGTGTCTACTGCAAACAATAAACCAGCAGAAAGCGTGAGTCTGAACGCTTTCAAACAACCACGCGCGTTCTATCTCATTTTCTCGATCGAGTTGTGGGAGCGTTTTGGTTACTACGGCCTGCAAGGGATCATGGCCGTTTACCTGGTAAAACAGCTGGGTATGTCGGAAGCGGATTCCATTACTCTGTTCTCCTCCTTTAGCGCGCTGGTTTATGGCCTGGTCGCCATTGGCGGCTGGCTGGGCGATAAAGTGCTGGGTACCAAACGCGTCATTATGCTGGGCGCTATCGTGCTGGCCATCGGCTATGCGCTGGTCGCCTGGTCCGGTCATGACGCCGCTATCGTCTATATGGGTATGGCGACTATCGCCGTCGGTAACGGCCTGTTTAAAGCCAACCCGTCTTCCCTGCTTTCTACCTGCTATGACAAAAACGATCCGCGTCTGGACGGTGCATTTACCATGTACTACATGTCCATCAACATCGGTTCGTTCTTCTCGATGCTGGCAACTCCGTGGCTGGCCGCGCGTTTCGGCTGGAGCGTCGCCTTCGCCCTGAGCGTGGTGGGGATGGTGATCACCATCATTAACTTCGCCTTCTGCCAGAAATGGGTGAAACAGTACGGTTCGAAACCGGACTTTGCCCCGGTGCATATGGGTAAACTGCTGGCGACCATCGCTGGCGTGGTGGTGCTGGTCGCTATCGCTACCTGGCTGCTGCACAACCAGGGTATCGCACGTATGGCGCTGGGCGTCATCGCGCTGGGTATCGTGGTGATTTTCGCCAAAGAGGCGATGGGCCTGAAAGGCGCCGCGCGTCGCAAAATGATCGTCGCCTTCCTGCTGATGGTAGAAGCGATCGTCTTCTTCGTACTGTACAGCCAGATGCCGACCTCTCTGAACTTCTTTGCTATCCGCAACGTGGAGCACTCGATCCTCGGCCTCGCCTTCGAGCCGGAACAGTATCAGGCGCTGAACCCGTTCTGGATCATGATTGGTAGCCCTATTCTGGCCGCCATCTATAACAAGATGGGCGACCGCCTGCCGATGCCGCACAAGTTCGCTATCGGTATGGTGCTGTGCTCCGGCGCGTTCCTCGTCCTGCCTTTAGGGGCGAAGTTCGCCAGCGACGCCGGTATCGTCTCGGTTAACTGGCTGATTCTGAGCTACGCGCTGCAGTCTATCGGTGAGCTGATGATTTCCGGCCTCGGCCTGGCGATGGTCGCTCAGCTGGTTCCCCAGCGTCTGATGGGCTTCATTATGGGCAGCTGGTTCCTCACCACCGCCGGTGCGGCAATCATCGCCGGGAAAATCGCCAACCTGATGGCGGTACCGGAAAACGTCACCGATCCGCTGGTGTCGCTGGAAGTGTATGGCCACGTGTTCCTGCAGATCGGTATCGTCACCGCGGTCATCGCCGCCCTGATGCTGCTGACCGCGCCGAAGCTGAACCGAATGACTCAGGACGACAGCGCGGACGTAAAAGCACGCGAAACCGCGGCAGCCTGACGCCGCAGGGAAAACCAATTATTTTTAAGCCGCTAACGTTAGGTTAGCGGCTTTTTTTTTACCCCTGGCGGGACTAACATACAGAAAACTGCAGCCACGAGGAGTAACGCATGAAACTGTTCTACAAACCCGGCGCCTGTTCCCTCGCCTCACACATCGCCCTGCGCGAAAGCGGCCTGGATTTCACTTTGCAGAGCGTGGATCTGGCAAGGAAACAGCTGGAAAACGGGGAAGATTATCTGCTGATCAACCCGAAAGGTCAGGTGCCGGCGCTGCTGCTGGATGATGACATCCTGCTTACTGAGGGCGTGGCTATTATGCAGTACATCGCCGATCAGGTGCCGGACCGCCATCTTCTGGCGCCCGTGGGCTCCGTTGCCCGTTACCAGACCCTGGAATGGCTGAACTACGTCGCTACCGAACTGCACAAAGGCTTTACGCCGCTGTTCCGCCCGGACACCCCGGAGGACTATAAGCCCGTTGCGCGCGCGTTGCTCGAGAAAAAACTGCAGTACGTGGATGCCTCGCTGGCGGATAAACAGTGGCTCACCGGCCATCGCTTCACTATCGCCGATGGTTATCTGTTCACGGTGCTGCGCTGGGGCTATGCGATTAAACTGGATATGGCCGCCTGTAGTCATATCGGCAGCTGGATGGCGCAGGTGGCGGCGCGTCCGGCAGTGGCTGACGCACTGGCAGCGGAAGGCTTAAAGTAAGACCAGAGACTGCCCGGCGCTCTGCCGGGCAGAGTCGGAAAGTTACAGTCGGGTGGCGCTGAAGCAGTGCTCCGGCACAGCAATACGATCCTGCGCCGCCACCACCTGCAGTTCATACTCCTGCATGTTTTTGGTGGTCAACATGATCTCGTACACTGCGGCGGTGACGTGCTCAAGCGCGTCGCGCAGGCTGGCGCCCTGCAGCAGTTTCACCAGCAGCAGACCGCTGGTCACATCGCCAACGCCCACCGGCTGACGCAGGCCAAAATCCACCAGCGGCCGGCTGATATGCCAGGCTTCATCTGCGGTCACCAGCAGCATCTCAAAACGGTCCATGCTCATGCCGGCGCGGGAAAGATGCTTAACCAGCACCACCTCCGGCCCCTGGGCAATCAGCTCCCGCGCGGCGGCCACCGCCTCGCTCACGCTGGCGACCGGATGACCGCAGAGGATCTCCAGCTCCACCAGATTAGGCGCAATGATATCGCTGGCCGGCAGCGCATAGCGCACGTGGAACTCCGCCACGCCCGGGGCGACGATGCAGCCCTTCTCCGGATGGCCCATCACCGGGTCACAAAAATACTTCGCCGCCGGATTGGCCGCTTTTACCTGACGCACGATGCCCAGGATATGCTCGCCCTGTTCAGCAGAGCCGAGATAGCCGCTCAGTACCGCATCGCAGGTCTGCAGCTTATCGATAGCGGCGATGCCCTGGACGATCTCCGTCAGGTGCGAAGGCGGCATCACACAGCCGGTCCATTTGCCGTACTGCGTGTGGTTAGAGAACTGTACGGTATTGAGGGGCCAGACATTGGCGCCCAGGCGGCGCATCGGGAACTCGGCGGCACTGTTGCCGGCGTGGCCAAACACAACGTGAGACTGAATGGCGAGGATGTTCTTCATTTTCTTACCACAACCCTAAAAAGAAAAAGGGCGTGGTTTCCCACGCCCTGGTAGTATTTTTTTATTTCCAGCAGACCAGGCAGTAATTCTTCTTACCGCGGCGCAGCAAGGTGTAGCGGCCGAACAGGCGATCGCTGTCGGCAAAAACATATTCCGGATCGGCCTGTTTTTCACCGTTGATGGTCACTGCGTTAGAGGCGACGGTTTTACGCGCCTGGCCGCGGGACGGCTGCAGCACGGAATCCACCAGCGCCTGCAGCAGATCGGCGCCCTTTTCCATCTCAATCATCGGCACGCCGTCCTGAGCCAGCTGTTCGAAGTCAGCTTCGCTCAGGTCGCTCAGGTTGCCGTTGAACAGGCTCTCGGTAATGCGTTTCGCCGCTTCCAGGCCCTCTTCGCCGTGCACCAGACGCGTCACCTGCTCTGCCAGCACGTACTGGGCGCGCGGCGCTTTACCGCTGTTTTTATCTTCTTCTTCCAGGGCATTGATCTCTGCGATGTCCATAAAGGTGAAGAACTTGAGGAAGCGATAGACATCAGCATCCGCGGTGTTGATCCAGAACTGGTAGAATTTATACGGACTGGTCTTTTTCGGATCCAGCCACACGGCGCCGCCCTCGGTTTTGCCGAACTTGGTACCGTCCGCTTTGGTAATCAGCGGCACGGTGAGGCCAAACACCTGGTTCTGGTGCAGACGACGCGTCAGATCGATACCGGAGGTAATGTTGCCCCACTGGTCGGAGCCGCCAATCTGCAGCGCCACGCCGTGCAGCTTGTTCAGGCAGGCGAAGTCGTAACCCTGCAGCAGATTGTAAGAAAACTCGGTAAAGGAGATGCCCTGATCGTCACGATTCAGGCGCTGCTTCACCGCTTCTTTGTTGATCATCTGGTTAACAGAGAAGTGTTTACCAATATCGCGCAGGAAGGTCAGCACGTTCATGCTGCCAAACCAGTCATAGTTGTTCGCCGCGATCGCCGAGTTGTCGCCGCAGTCAAAATCAAGGAACGGGGCTACCTGTTTGCGGATTTTATCCACCCACTCCTGCACGGTATCCTCGGTATTAAGCTTACGCTCAGCGGCTTTAAAGCTTGGGTCGCCAATCAGACCGGTAGCGCCGCCCACCAGCGCCACAGGTTTATGACCTGCCTGCTGGAAGCGTTTCAGGCATAACAATGGAACAAGATGCCCCAAATGCAAGCTGTCAGCGGTAGGATCGAAGCCGCAATAGAGCGCGATCGGGCCTTGCGCCAGTCGCTCTGCTAACGCTTCCTCGTCCGTCACCTGGGCTACCAGCCCCCGCTCTTGCAATTGTTTAATCAAGTTACTGCTTGCCATCAAATTCTCCATGTATAAACGACTGCACCTCTGCCGGTACACGACTTTTCGCCAGATGCGAAAAGTACATAGAATAAAGCGCCGGCCCTTTCAGCGCCAGCGCTTCGATAACTAATTTCGGCAATTACGGTGCCAGGCGGTCGATTTTCCAGGCGCCGTTATCGCGCTGGTATAAAAAGCGATCGTGCAGGCGATGTTCACCCCCCTGCCAGAACTCCATCTGCTCGATGCTGACGCGGAATCCGCCCCAGAAACTCGGCAGGGGCACTTCACCCTGCTGGAATTTCTGCTTCAGCTCGAGGAATTTGCTCTCCAGGATACCGCGGGCAGAGATCCGGCTCGACTGTTGCGAGACCCAGGCGCCGATCTGGCTGTCACGCGGGCGGCTGTGGAAATATTTGACCACCTCCAGCGTCGACAGGCGTTCCGCTTTGCCGATCACCATCACCTGGCGCTCCAGCATATGCCACGGAAACAGCAGGCTGACCTGCGGGTTATTTTCAATCTGATGGGCTTTGCGGCTGCCGAGGTTGGTATAAAACACCAGCCCTTTTTCGTCGTAATGCTTAAGCAGCACAATGCGCTGATAGGGTTGGCCGCGCTCATCAACGGTGGCAACCACCATGGCCGTTGGGTCGGCGAGTTTCGCGTCGCAGGCCTGACGCAGCCAGCGCTCAAACAGCGGCAGAGGTTCAGCAGGAAGATCGTGGCGACGCAAACCGCCACGGGTGTATTCACGGCGCAAGTGCGCGATTTGCTGGAGTTCGTCGTTATCAGACATGGCCATTGAGGATATAGTCAAAAGGTGGCGTTATTGTGCGCCCCCCGGACAGAAATCTCAACGTTTGGCGGTCTGCAGCTGGCAGTTATCGAGGACGATGCGGTCGCGCTTATAGACGGTGGCGGTATCGCCTTTCGACCAGAAGACATAGACGCCGTCGGTGTAGCGCGCGCCGGAAGCCGACAGCCCCTCTGACAGATTCAGCTGCTGATTGTCATAGATAAAACTAACCTGCTGGCGTTGGTTATTGCGATGGACCGTCAACGGTTTCTGGTCGCATTGATACTCCAGCGTGTCCGTCTGCATCCGCTCGACAAACTGGTTGTAGTAGCTACAGCCCGCCAGCATAAAAGGTACAACTGCGATAAGAATTTTTTTCATTCGTTTGCCTTCGACTTTCCCGGTCACGGAGGGCACTCCGCCCTCCGCTTAACTTGTCCAGTTTACCGGTCGCGTCGTCTTTAAGATTTCAGTTAACTCCGATTCTGCGGCGGGTTAGCAGGGAAAATGGCGCCCAGCACCGTGGCTTCGCTGGCGCCGGTCACGGAGGGCAGATTACCCGGCAGGCCGGCGATCGTGCGCCAGGCCAGCCAGGCAAAGGCCAGCGCTTCCATATCATCGCCGCTGATCCCCGCCTCATCGGTGGTGGAGACTTCGGTTCCTGGCAGCAGGGCCGCCAGGCGCGCCATTAACAATGGGTTACGCGCGCCGCCGCCGCACACTAACAAACGCTCGCAGCCGCCGCTTAACAATACCTGCTCACTGATGGTCACGGCGGTTAATTCCGCGAGCGTTGCCTGCACATCCTGCCCGCGCAGCCCAGGATAACGAGCCAGATGCTGCTCCAGCCAGCCGTAATTGAAATATTCCCGACCGGTGCTTTTCGGCGCCGGCAGGGCAAACCATGGATCGCTCAGCATATCCTGCAGCAGCGGCAGGAGCACTTTGCCTTCGCTGGCCCATTGGGCGTCCTTATCGTACGGTTTGCCCTGCTGGCGCCAGATCCAGGCGTCCAGCAACATATTTCCCGGTCCGGTATCATAGCCCCGCACCGGCTGGCCCGGCACCAGCAGCGATACATTAGCGATCCCGCCGATATTGAGCACCATCCGCCGCTCAACGGGGTGCGCCAGCAGCGCATGATGGAATGCCGGCACCAGCGGCGCCCCTTGCCCGCCAAGCGCCATATCCCGGCGACGAAAATCCCCCACCACGGTGACGCCGGTGTGGGCGGCGATCTGGTTGTTATCGCCAATTTGCATCGTATGCGGCGCGTCGCCCTGGGGTTCATGCCATACGGTCTGTCCATGGCAGCCGATGGCAATAACGTCGGTGGGTTTGAGCTTTTCCTGACGCATCAGCGCCAGCACGGCATCGGCAAACAGCCGCCCCAGTCGGGTGTCCAGACGACCTAGCTGTGAAAGGGTCAATGACTGGCCCTGGCAAATCGCCAGAATCTCTTCTTTTATCGCGTGTGGGATGGGCCAGGTGAGACTGGCCTGCTGCGCCACCATGTTTTCATTGATGGCAGCCAAAACGACATCGATACCATCAAGGCTGGTACCAGACATAACGCCAATAAAGCGACCCGATCTCATACGTTGTTCCTTCATTCCATGACCCTTGTATATCCTTCACTCCACCATAAAGTGTCCGCTAATGCTATGTTGTAATAATACTTTTTAACAATAGAGCGACAATTCAGAGAACATCGTAAAGAACCGGCGTTTAGTTATGGTTGAAGCACCATTAATTATTATTTTTTGTATAGTCCGGAGAGAAGCTATGCCCGCCGACGACTAAATGCCATATAATTAACCGCATGGACGTTCAATTGAACACCTTCGGTGAACAGGAGATTCATAAATGATTTTACGTGTTTTGGCTGTATCGATGATTGGTTTCACGCTCGCAGGCTGCGTGAGCAGCAGCGGCCTGTCCGGCGATGTTTATTCCGCATCTGAAGCCAAACAGGTGCAGAGCGTGACATACGGTACCATCGTGCATACCCGCGCCGTACAGATCCAGAGCGGCGACGACAGCAATGCCATCGGGGCGATTGGCGGTGCGGTGCTGGGTGGGTTCCTCGGGAACACCATCGGCGGCGGTACCGGACGCTCTCTGGCCACAGCGGCAGGTGCGGTCGCGGGCGGCGTAGCCGGTCAGGGCGTGCAGGGTGCGATGAATAAAACCCAGGGCGTGGAACTGGAAATCCGTAAGGATGACGGCAATACCATTATGGTGGTGCAGAAACAGGGCAGCACCCCGTTCTCCGTGGGTCAGCGCGTGGCGATTGCCGGCAGCGGCAGCCAGGTCACCGTCTCTCCTCGATAATCCCTCTGACGATGCGGCCGGTTATGCCGCATCGTATTATTCCTCTGCATTTATTACCCCCTAATAGCTTCGCATTAGCATTCAGACATCTTAATTTTTGAATTGCATTAATCATTGCGCCTGCGCAATATTTTATCAGTCATCCCCGACTACTCTTCTGCACATTACTCTTTTTATGTCGACGCAATATCGTTGCCCTTGCTTTTCCCTGTGGAATATTGTCTATGCCCAAACACATGAATCATATCGTTAAACGTCTTATCGTTTATATTTGTATTTGTTTACTGGCCGGGGTCGGCATGACCGGGTTGACGGACTTTTTTCACACCAGATTCAACAGCACTTCATCTACACTATTTCCTCTGCTGACCAGTTTTCTGATGGTGTTTCATATCACTATTGCCTGTTTTATGGGCATGAAATACTGGAGCAGCAAGCGTCGCCTGTATCTGACCCCTGTCGCTTTCGGCTTTGCCTGTTCGGCGTTGCTGATGCTGGGCACGCTCAGCAGCTATCCGGACTGGCTCAGCTGCAATCCCTCGCCGGTGGTGAAACAAAATGACGCCGTCATATATTATTTCTTTCGCAATATAATGATGGCTATCTTATTCATGTCATCAATTATTTTGTATTACTTCCGCCGGCGCATCATGCATTCCTGGAAAGCCCATGTAATGACTTTCGCGGCATGTATTGTTCTTGTATTAACCATTATTTATTTATCATGGCTGTACTCCAGCCACTCGCCGAAGCTGAGCATCAATTTTATCGACGACCTGAATCATACTTTCACCCCGCTGTGGCAAAGTATTATCAGCTGGCTGCTGATGGCAGTCTGGTTTATCACGCTAATATTAATAATTTGCTTGAGCAAACTGCGCAATATTTTCTGGTATAGCGGCGCTTTTTTTTGTAGCGCATATTTGTTCACCCTCTTCCGGCTGCTCTCTACCGTTGGGGAACTCGATCAGGCCTGGTATCAGGCGCGTTTTTTTGAAACGCTGTGCACCCTGTTCCTGATCCTGGTGCTGCTGGTCGACGTCTTTATCCTCTATCGGGAGTCTAACCACAAGTATGTCAACTCCTACCAGAATTCGATCCGCGACCCGCTGACCCGCCTCTATAACCGCAGCTTCTTCTATGACACCCTAAACCAGCAGCTGGCGAAGGTGAAGGCCCAGCATCCGCTGTCGGTGATTATCAGCGACCTCGACCATTTCAAACGCATCAACGATAACTACGGCCACATCGCCGGCGACAAGGTGATCCAATTTGCCGCCTCGGTGCTGGACAGCCATTCGCGCAAGGATGATGTCGCCGCCCGCATCGGCGGTGAGGAGTTTGCCCTGCTGCTGGTCAACACCTCAGAGAACGAGGCGCAGGCGATCGCCGAGCGCATCCGTCTGGCGGTCAGCGCCGAGCAGACCGCTCTGCCAGAGCGGATGACCATCAGCATGGGGGTGTATACCACCCATGACAGAAGTGTGACGGCGGAGGAGTGCGTCCAGCGTGCGGACGAAGCCATGTATGAAGCAAAAAACAGCGGACGTAACCGGGTGGTGATCTGGCGACGCCAGGGCGGGTAAAAAAAGGCCCGGGATAGCCCGGGCCGCAAAAGGATTAATCTTTCGCTTGGAGATCGAGGATATTTTGTTCAAGTTTACGAATTAAGTGGAGCAACGTCTCCACTTCCTGCTTCGAGACCCCCGAGAGGATTTCATCGCGGGTCTTGCCTATCACCTCTTCCATCTCATTGATCAGCGGTTCGGCTTTTTCAGTCAACTTGATGCGTTTGGCCCGCCGATCGCTTGCGCAGGTCTGGCGAGAAATAAGCCCTTTCTCCTCCAGCTGATCGAGCGTACGCACCAGCGACGGTTGTTCAATACCGATGGCTTTCGCCAGCTGGATCTGCGACTGCTCAGGCGGCAGCTGGTGGATGTTATGCAGCGTGACCCAGTGGGTCTGCGTTAACTCCAGAGGTTTCAGGCGATGGTCGATTAGCGCGCGCCAGACGCGAACTAAACGTGCCAGATCAGAACCAAGTGGCGATTCCAATTTCATCTCCTTATAATTAGCTTGCTAAGTTATTATACTGATTTTAGAATAGTGTGCAGCATTTGAATAATCAAAACAAATGAATTACTTGATTCAACAAAAACCAAAACAATGATTTACACTGTTAAAGAGTAGCACGTCCTGAGGTTATCCCTGTTATGGCAAAGGATTTTTGCTTGTGAAACTGAGTCTTAATTCATCCGGATTGCCGCTGCAGGACCTGATGTTCGGCGCATCCGTCTATTTCCCTCCGTTGTTCAAAGCCGTCTTGCTGGGCTTCTTTATCTGGCTGTTTTTACATCGCCAGCTGCGTGACTGGATGTATGCGGGCGACATCTGGCATCCCCTGCTGATGGATCTCTCCCTGTTCGCGCTCGCGGTCTGTCTGGCCCTGCTGTTATTGATTGCCTGGTGATCTACCTGCTATGAAAAAATTAAAATATTTGTCAACGCTGTTGGTGGCGGCCATCGCACTGGTTGCCGCGTGGTTGTTATGGAATTTCTACACTCAGTCCCCCTGGACCCGCGACGGGAAAGTGCGCGCCGAGCAGGTCGGGATCACCCCTCAGGTCTCCGGCAGTATTCTGCAGCTTAACGTGGCCGATAACCAGCGAGTCAAGGCCGGTGAAGTCTTGTTTACCATCGACGACACCCCCTACCGCATTGCGGTGCTGAACGCCCAGGCGCAGCTGGCGAAAGCGCAAGCTGAGGTGGCGAAAGCGCAGGCGGAGCAAAGCAAAGCCGCCAGCGAAGCCCGCCGTCGCAGAAACCTGTCGCAGAATGCCATCTCGGCTGAAGACCTTGAAAACGCCAATACCGCCCTGAATACCGCCACCACCACCCTGGCGGCCGCCAGAGCGGGAGTCGGTGTCACCGAGGCGGCGCTAAAGCATGCGCAGTGGCAGCTCAGCCAGACGGTAGTCAAAGCGCCGGTAGACGGCTGGGTGACTAACCTCTCCACCCGGGTCGGCGATTACGCCACCACCGGCCATCCGATATTTGCCCTGGTGGACAGCCATTCGTTCTATGTGCTGGGCTACTTTGAAGAGACCAAACTGCGCCATATTCGCATCGGCGATCCGGCGCAAATCATTCTCTACAGCAATCAGCAGACGCTGCAGGGGCATGTCGCCAGCATCGGTCGCGCGATTGTCGACCAGAGCGTGGAACAGGGAACCGGGCTGGTGGCCAATATCAAACCGAATATCCCCTGGGTCCGCCTCGCCCAGCGCGTCCCGGTGCGGATTGCCTTTGATAGCTTGCCGGCCGATGTCACTCTGGTCTCCGGCACCACCTGCACCGTCTCGATCGGCGGACAGTGATGAATCTGCAGACCCTGTCATGGCGCACGCTGCCCTGGGTTAAAGCCACCCGACCGCAGTGGCGATACGCGCTGCGTAACGGCATCGCCATGTGTCTTGCGCTGAGC